>Ga0131853_10027803_pt1 | contig 10139 bp, 11 predicted proteins | sample TergutLab28metaG_FD_92764 | JGI IMG/M metagenome (GOLD analysis project Ga0131853, IMG submission 92764) | Labiotermes labralis P1 segment gut microbial communities from Petit-Saut dam, French Guiana - Lab288 P1 (version 2) (version 2) | ecosystem: Host-associated > Arthropoda: Insects >... | reverse complement strand
GAAGCGGTATTTGCCGATGTCGGTGTAGCCTTGATGGCGGTATTCAACGCCATGCGGGTGATGAAGCATTGATAAAATATTGAATGATCTGAGGAGGTAAATTTATGATTAAGCACATAGTAGAGTTAGTAGTGCCAATGGCTCGGGCGGAGCAATTTTACAACTTTATGATAAACCCTTGTGATAGGCGTTATAGCGAGTGGTGGCCAGGTGAGCATTCGCAGTTTCATATTGTTAAGCATGGTGATGAAAATCATCTTGGCGATGTGGCCTTTATGGACGAATACCTGGGCAAAAACCGACGCTTGACTTTCTCTGCAGTTGTGATTACAGCCGACCGCCCAAATAAAATCGAATGGCAGATGAAAAAAGCAGGTCTGCGGCTCCCTGCAGTGGTAGAGCTGGAACTACACGATAGCGATGAGGGTGTTCGCTTAAAGCACGAACTGCGAATTGGCTATTCGGGCATCGGGAAAGTACTCGATCCATTCATCAAGTTATATTTCAACAACTCTTTTCAAAACGCGCTAGAAGAGCATTGTGAAATCGAGTGGTTCAAATTAGCAGAGTATCTTGCAAATCAAGCGGAATTGTGATCAGCCTTGCTGTGTCATGATTTCTTTGATTGTGCCAAAAAAGGCTGATGGCTTATCGGTATCAATAAAATGACCGGCGTCTTCGATCCAGTATAGGCCTTTTTGAGGAGCCTTAATTGTCTCGAAATATTCTGCGGCTAGGGTGCTGGGCGTCCATTCATCGTGCCGACCCAAAATATAATAGATCGGCACTTGGTACGCTGTGATATTACGAACATCGTGCCCATAAAATACATCGCCCAACAGTTTTCGGCTGATCTTTCCGCCGATATTCATTTGAATCATCTGGATCATGCCCCGAAGCGTCATGATCGGGCTTTTTTTATACAGGTTTATATAGTCAGTTACCTGAAAGCCATATTTAGATTCTAGTCCGGTAAGTAAGATTGTTTCCTTGACAAATTCTTCGCGCGGGATGTCGGGGAAAGCTGTGTTGACGGTATTGAGCTTTTTAATATCCTTTTGATTGCCCGATTTTAACACCGCCGCTTTTAGGTGTTCGTACCAGCTTCTGTGTTGAGGCGCAAAGGCAACCTCTTGTCCGTAGCCGATATACCCGCAGACATCAGTGGGATATCTGATGATATACTGTGTGCCCAAAGTTGAACCGCAAGAGTGACCGACAAGGAAGATTCTGTGTGTTTGATATTTTTCCTTCACGTACTGAATCGTTTGCTTCAAATCCTCCAACAAAATGTCCATAGAAAGGCTTTCGGGCTTTGTCTTGCTTTTTAATTGCGTTTTACCCGACCCGCGCTGGTCGTAGTAAACGACATTACAAAAATCCAAATAAGGCTGATGGTAGTAGGCGAGGTAGGAGTTCGGGATCCCCGGCCCGCCATGTAACATGATAGCCACGTCTTTGCTGTCGTTGGGGATGTGTAAAAAATACTGTGATATCCCGTTTATTGGAACATATTCATCCGTAACATGTTTAGCCATGACACATAAGCTCCTTTTTGCATTGCTTGCTATTTCGTATAGGCATAGTATAGCGAGAGAAATAAAAACGAGGTAGTGACATTTGTCACTACCTCGTAAATAGGCATCCTGTCGATATTAGTACATATCTCCGCCTTCGGTGTGGATGTAGACATGACCGCCTGAGAAATAGGCACTGCCTGCGCCGAACACATCTCGGAAGAACGCGAGGGGGAGGTAGATTTCGTCGTCAATCCGCAGAGATTCTTGCTCTAAAGTGATGACTTCGCCGTCAAGGGTAAAGTCCGCTGAGCCCACGACAAAGCTGATGAACCCGTTTAAGCCTTGGAAGGAAACCTCGTTGGTTTGCATGTTCCAGAAAACGTCCACGCCGAGCACGCTTTCCAGGGGCATAAGGGAAACATGGGTGGGGAAGATTTCGTCATCGCCTACCATTTCAAAGCTAGCATCGGACACGCCAACACCGTCTACGATCACAGGGTAGCGTGACCAATCAATGTCATCGGGAAGTTCGCCGATGGGAGGGACGGGGAGAATATACCCATCGTCTCCGTTTTCCTCGTAAGGCGGCTCTTCGATCGGTTCGTCTGCGGGGCTGTCGGGTGTGCAAGCGGCAAATGCTAGAGCTACGAGCAGAGCTAATAATAGGAGTGTGACCTTCTTAAAAGTAAACATATTTTCAACCTCTTTTCCAGTGTCTTGTGCTTCCGCGATCAGTTGCTTCTGTCTAAACAGACGTTCGGGCGGCACAGTTTGTTCCCATTTGTGGTATACTAAACAACATGAGAATGGAAATCATCATTGACCTCGCCCTCTTGCTCCTCGGCCTGGTGCTGTTGGTGCAGAGCGCGAAGGTATTTGTAGACGCGAGCGTAAACATTGCGCGGCGGTTACAGATTCCCAGCATGGTCATCGGTCTTACGGTGGTCGCGATGGGGACGAGTGCGCCGGAGGCTGTGATCAGTGTGTCCGCCGCCCTCGGCGGCAGCGGGGACTTGGCGGTGGCGAACATTGTCGGGTCGAACATCTTCAACTTGCTATTTATTGTTGGCTTCTGTGCGCTTTTGTACCCGATCACCGTGCAGCTCAAGGCGATCTCACGGGATTATTGGGTTTCCGCCGGGGCGACGGTGTTTTTGTTTCTACTGGTGCTGATATTCGGCTACGAACTCCCGCGCTGGGGAAGCCTTGTGTTGCTCTTGGCTTTTATGACGTATATGGTAGTTGTTGTGCGGCACGCGCTCAAAAACAAAGTCGAGGAAGCGAGACGGGACGCCGCCTCGCCCAAGCCGGTCTGGCGGAGTATTGTGTTCACAATCCTTGGCGCGGCGCTCATTGTGCTCGGGGGCCATCTGACGGTGACGTCTGCTGTGAACCTCGCACTGGATATCGGCGTGACGGAGCGGGTCGTGGGACTGACGATTGTTGCCATGGGCACGAGTTTGCCGGAGCTGGTCACGACGCTCATCGCCTGCCGCAAGGGTGAGGGCGCGTTTGCGCTGGGGTTTATTATCGGTTCGAGCATCTTCAACATCATGTTCGTGCTCGGCATAGCGGGGCTGATTACGCCGCTTGCGATCGGCAGTAGTGTCATCCTCGACATGGCGGTGCTCACAGCCGGGACGCTGGCCTTCTTCCTCTTCGCGCGTTCTAGCCGCAAGCTTGTGCGGCTAGAGGGGCTCGCGATGGTGCTGATGTACGCGGCCTATATGGGCGCGGTGATTTGGCTGGCGTAGAATAAGGGAAGTGAAATCCCCCGCCCACAGGGCAGGGGATTTTTTATGTTGACAAATCGTCAGCGCACGCATATAATTGAAAATATATTCAATTTGAAATATAATTCAAATGAGGTGCGGGCATGGCGAGATCGAAAGAACAGGGCGAGCGTATGCGCGAAGCCACGCGGGAGAAAATTTTAGAGGCCGCGACGATCTTATTCGCAGAAAAAGGCCTTGCCGGGACGAGTACAAAAGACATCGCTCAAAAAGCCGGTGTGAGCGTTGGGCTCATGTATCACTATTACAAGACCAAAGACGACATGTTCCGCGCGATTGAGCAAGAGGCTGTAGAAGAGCTTGACGAGATCTACAAGGGCTGGGGGCTACAGCAAAATGAGGCGGGCATTCGAGCGTTTGCGGCGGGGTGTATCGAGGAGATGCAGGAGGGCTTGGGGTTTGCGGCGTGGGTTTCCATTGTCACGCAATCTGCGGATTTCAGCAAACGGCTGATCGCGGAGCTCTCCAAAGCCGTCTCGCCGGCGCAAGCGCAGTTTTTTGTAGCCATCCTGCAAGGCGTGTGCGGATTACAGCTTACACTCAAAGACGCGTTTCAAGTCCCCAGCATAGAATTAATGACATCGTATTTAAGAGAGGATATGTAGCAAAGCATGAATCAGCAAGCAGAAACTCTAGAAACAGAAAACGGATTAAACAGACCAGTCACCTTAAAATTCTTACTAAGCTTCACCATCCCGACCATCTTGTCGTGGGTGATTTCCGGCTCGTTCGGCATTGTAGACGGCGTGTTCGCCTCACGCGGGATCAGTGTCGAGGCACTGTCTGCTGTGAACTTCATTATGCCCTTTCTCACTCTTACCATGGCGATTTCCTTTATGCTGTCTATGGGCGGCTGTGCTTTAGTCGCGAAAAAGAAGGGCGAAGGCCGCTTACAGGAAGCGCGGCAGAACTTCACACTGCTCACCCTTGTTACGCTTGTGACCAGCCTGATGATGGCGGTCGGCGCTTGGTTCGGGCGCGAGCCGCTTTTAGATATCCTCGGCGTAGACGCGCATGTGCATGATTTGGCGATGGAATACCTCGAACCCCTCATTTGGCTCATGCCCTTTGTGATCGTCGGCCTGTTTAAAACACAATTTCTCATCGCGGAAGGCCGTCCCGTGCTCGGCATGTTTGTTATGGTCTCCGGCGCCGCTGCCAGCACGGGGCTCAATGCCTTGTTTATCTTGGTGTTTGACATGGGCGTACTCGGGCTCTCCCTCGCGACCGGGATCGGTTATGCAATTCCGGCGGTGCTCGGTCTTGTCTACTTCTCCTTTAACCGCAAAGGGACACTCTATTTCGTGCGCCCGACTTGGGATGTGTGTGCCATTGGCCGCTCTTCTTTAAACGGGATCAGCGAGATGGTGACCATGATGGCGACAACGGTAACCACCACCGTGATGAATAATGTACTCGTGCGGATTGTCGGCTTTGAGGGTGTCGCCGCCGCCGGGATCGTGATGGGGCTGCAGGGTGTATTCTCCTCGCTTTATATCGGATACGCTGCCGGGGTTGCGCCGATCGTGAGCTATCACTATGGGCAGGTGATAGATGGTGTCTCAGAGAGCCGCCGGAGCCTCCGTAAGCTCTACAAAAAAAGCATCGCCATTGTGGGTGTGCTCGCGATGATCGCGGTTGTGGCTACGATCCTCTCGGCAGATCTGCTTGTGCGGATTTACGTGCCGGCAGGGACAGACCTCCACACGATGACCGTCCGCGGGCTGCGGATCGCGGCGATGGGATATTTGTTTATGGGCTTTAACATGTTTGCGACGAACTGGTTTACGGCCTTTAATGACGGGCTGGTGTCGGGTTTTCTGTCCTTTGCCCGCACCTTGGTACTCAACCTGGCCTTACTCCTCACCCTGCCGCGCATCTGGGATCTGACCGGGGTGTGGGTCGCCCTGCCGCTGATGGAGGTCGCGTCGATATTCCTCACCGTATTTTTCCTGCTGAAGATGGGCAAGAAGTATTACTACCGCGAGAGAAGTGAGGCGGCGTTACTTCCCGCAATCCCGCTTGTGGAGCGGGAGCCCATATTGTCTCTGCCGGTCATAGAGCCGGAACCTACGCCATTTGTGCAGTCGGTGCCTATGCAGGCAGAGCAGCCAGCAAAAGAACCCTTGCGCTTCCGTATGGTGCGTCAGGCGGACAGTTTGGCGGATGTGGTCGTGCGCCGTGTATATCGGGTGAAGGTGCGACGTTTAACCTTAACAAAATAGTTCCGCGGAGAGAGCCTCTTCTAGTTTTTTGAGCGCCCTCTTTTCTATACGGCTCACATAAGACCGGCTGATCCCACAGACCGCCGCGACCTCGCGCTGGGTTTTGGGCAGTGCGCCGCCGAGCCCATAGCGCATGGTGATGATTTCGCATTCGCGTTCCGTGAGCTGTTCGCACACGAGCTCACGTAGGCGGGCGTAAGTCTCGTGTGCGCTTAGGTTCTCCCACATGTCGTCCGGGACGCTGATGACGTCGATGAGGGAGAGGCTCCCCGCCTCGCCACCGCCGTCAATCGCCTCGGAGAGGCTCAGGTCGCCCTGGGTCTTCTTCTGGCTGCGGAAGTGCATGAGGATCTCATTTTCTACACAGCGCGAGGCATAGGTCGCGAGCTTGACCCCGCGGTCGGGCTTATAGGTGCTGATCCCCTTAATCAGCCCGATGGTGCCGATGGAGATGAGGTCGGACTGATCAGCCGTCCCGATGTAGTATTTTTTTACGATGTGCGCCACGAGGCGCAGGTTATGTTCGATCAGCTTGTTGCGCGCCTCTAAGTCACCCGCCTGCCAGAGATCCATGTAATGCTTTTCTTCTTCGGCTTTGAGCGTGCGGGGGAAAGAGCCGAGATCGCCGCCCAAGCGGAGTGTTAAAACGGCACTGCCCATGAGTAGGAGTAAAAACGCGGAGAGTATCATCTTGCCACCGTTTTCCCTGAGAGGGAACTTTCCTTGATTTTTTCCGTCTGTTGCTTTATAGACGGGCTTCATGCTATACTGTCTACTAGCTACATTATGTTGACCGAGGAAAGGAAATGAACGATGAAACGATTCATTAGTATTTTACTCACGCTACTCCTAATCGCGGGGCTCGGCGTAAACGCCATGGCAGTGGACGTCGGAGAGCAACGCGTTGTGCTGGGCGCAGACCTGAACGCTGAGCAACGAGCGCAAGTGTTCCGTGATTTCGGCCTCCTGCCCGGTGTCGTGCCGGAGATGACCGTCACCATCCAAGAAGAGCGCGCGCACCTGCAAGGGCTCGTGCCGGACAGCGTGATCGGCAGCCGGAGCATTAGCTCGATCTACATCATGACCACTGCCCCGGGCACAGGCCTGGACATTACGGTAAACAACATCAACTGGCTCACAGAGGCGATTTACCGCAACGCGCTGGTCACAGCCGGGATCACAGACGCCCGCGTGATTATCACGGCGCCCGTGCCGGTTTCGGGCACGGCGGCACTGACCGGGATATACAAAGCCTTCGAGGACATCACAGGCGAGGAACTGCCGGAAGAGGCGAAGCTAGCCGGCATTGAAGAGGCCATCATCACAGGCGAGATCGCCGCGGCACTCGGGGATGACGAGCAGATTGCGCGTCTCATGAACGAACTCAAGCTCATACTGGTCGAAGTCCGCACCATGACGGATGAAGAGGTGCGCAGAGAAATCCGCAACATTGCGGCGGACTTGGACATCAGCCTCACAGCGGGTCAAGTGGATCAAATTTTAGGTCTGGCGCGGACGCTACAGTATCTAGATGTTGGTGCTTTGCAGAGCACATTGCTCGCCATTGCGAATAACTGGGAGCGGCTGTCCGGTATTGCCGAAGGTGCCAGTGGGTTCTTCAGTGCGGTTGGAAACTTCTTCTCCGGTATCGGTAGCACAATTGGCGGATTTTTCTCGCGCTTGTTTGGCTAAAAGGCGTATTAGGGAATATGAAAAGCCCCTTCTCAGTTGAGAAGGGGCTTTCTTCATTTGGAGCGGGAGACGAGATTCGAACTCGCGACCTTCACCTTGGCAAGGTGACACTCTACCACTGAGTCACTCCCGCATTTGGACTTGACCATTATAGCAAAAATTTCGTAACTGTCAAGTGCCTTTCGAATATGTTATAATAAGACAAGCGAAAAACCGAGGAGGGGCTGCTTTGAAAGAACTATCCACAAACTTGATCACACAGCATATCCGCGACCTCTGTATCCAAGCGAATGAGCAGCTACCAACAGATGTAGCGGGATGTATCGCGGCCTGTCACATGAGTGAACCTTGGGCACCGGCGAAGGAGACTTTGGGGCAGTTGTTAGAAAATATGGAAATCGCAGCACAGGAACGCTTGCCCATCTGCCAGGACACGGGCATGAGCTGTGTGTTTTTAGAGCTGGGGCAAGATGTACGGATTGTGGGCGGTGACCTTTACGAGGCCGTGCATGAAGGCGTGCGCCGGGGACATGTGGAGGGGTATTTGCGCAAATCCATCGTGGCAGACCCGCTCCGGCGTGTGAACACAGAAGACAACAGCCCGGCGATGATCCATGTGGAGATTGTGCCGGGCGATCAGCTTACCATCACCGTAGCACCCAAGGGGGGCGGGTCGGAGAATATGAGCCGGCTGGCTATGCTCCCCCCCTCCGCCGGGCGGGACGGTGTGTTAGAGTTTGTGGTAGAGACTGTGCGTCTTGCCGGGCCGAATCCCTGCCCGCCTGTTGTGGTCGGCGTGGGGATCGGCGGGAATTTTGACAAGGTGGCGTATCTGGCGAAGAAAGCGCTCCTGCGCCCCTTAAACCAACCCAGCCCGGACACCTACTACCGCGACATGGAAGCGGAACTTCTCACGCGGATCAATGCCCTCGGCATTGGGCCGCAGGGCTTCGGCGGGCAGAGCACGGCGCTGGGTGTGAACATTGAGACCTACCCAACCCATCTCGCGGGTCTGCCGGTGGCGGTGAACTTAGGCTGTCACGTGACCCGCCGCGCGGAGGTGACTCTATGAGTATTCGGATTCAAACACCTTTGACCGCGGAAGTTGCTGCGTCCCTCCAGGTGGGGGACGAGGTGCTGATTTCCGGCACGATCTACACCGCGCGGGACGCGGCGCATAAACGGCTGGTGGAAGCCCTAGACCGGGGTGAGCAGTTACCGGTGGAACTCCGTGATCAGATCATTTACTACGCAGGCCCCACGCCGACAAAGCCGGGGCAGGTCATCGGCTCTATCGGGCCGACGACGAGCACGCGTATGGATGCCTATACCCCGCGTCTCTTAGCCGAGGGTCTCAGTGGGATGCTCGGAAAAGGGAAGCGGTCACCGGAAGTAATTGAAGCGATGAAAGCCCACGGTGCGGTTTATTTCGGCGCGATCGGCGGGGCGGCGGCACTTTTGGCGCGTTGTGTGAAGGCGTCTGAAATCGTCTGTTACGAAGACTTAGGGCCGGAAGCCATCCGCCGCCTGACAGTAGAAGACTTTCCGGTGAGCGTGGTGATCGACAGCCGGGGCGAGAACTTGTATGAAATCGGGCCGCGTAACTATTTGGAAAACAGCTAGAAAATGCTTGCAATCTCATGTGGTTCATGGTAGAATGTGGAGCATAGGAACTTAGGTATTGACGGAGTGGGGCTTCCCACTCCTTTCTTCAGCGCAAAAGCAAATTGTTAAAATTCTCGACTTCAGGGGATTTAGCGGGCAGGTTTTTTCGGAGGATTGCTTATGAACAAAGTGATTGAGGCCATTACAGAACTCGCCGATCCCATTGTGCGAGAGGCGGGTTGCACCCTCTGGGACGTCGAATACGTCAAAGAAGCCGGACAGTGGTTTTTGCGGGTGTATATCGATAAGGACGGTGGCATTACGATCACGGACTGCGAGACAGTCAGCCGCGCCTTAGACCCAATACTCGACGAGACAGACATCATCCCGGGGCAGTACACCTTTGAGGTCTCCTCGGCGGGGGCGGAGCGGCAACTCAAACGCGAGCGCGACTTCGCGCAGTTTATCGGACACTTGGTTGAGCTGAAGCTCTACCGCGCAGTCGGCGGCGCGAAAGAGCATGTCGGCAAGCTGGTTTCTTATGAAGCTGGGGATGTGACTATAGATGTCGCCGGAGAAGCTCGGACATTTGAGAAGAACGATATTGCGCTCGTACGCTTGCGCATAGGCTCCCCTAATCCTTAATAGCATGTCCCATGACGGCTCTTTTCCCGCCTTGCTGCGGGAAATTTCCTCGAAATAAACCAATTATTCCATCGAAAATTTCGCTTGCAAAACGAAAAAAGAGCTCGCCCTGTGTCACGCTATTAATGACTAGGGGAGCCCTGTTGGAGGGACAGAACATGAATGCAGAATTTTTTGACGCACTAGAAGACATCGAACGCGAAAAGGGAATCCCGAAAGATTACATGCTCGACAAGATCAACCAGGCGCTACTCGCGGCGCTCAAGAAGGATCATCCCACCGCAGCGGAGAACATTTTCGTGCGTGTGGATGAGGAAAAGAAAAAGATTGAGCTCTTCGTCCGCAAGTTGGTCGTGGAAGAGGTCGAAGACCCTGACACGCAAATGACCTTAGAAGACGCGCAAAAGGTCAAGAAAAAAGCCGTCATGGACGAGGAGATCGACGTGCCGATCGAGACCAAGAAGTTCGGTCGAATCGCGGCGCAGGCGGCGAAGCAGGTCATCATCCAGGGCATCCGCGAGGCGGAGCGGGGGATGATCTACGCAGAGTTTAACTCCAAAGAGCATGAGATTCTCACCGGGACTGTCACCCGGGTCGAGCCGCGTTCCGGCAGTGTGTCTGTCTGCATCGGTTCCGGCAGTGAGACGACAGAAGCTATG
>Ga0131853_10027802_pt1 | contig 10140 bp, 13 predicted proteins | sample TergutLab28metaG_FD_92764 | JGI IMG/M metagenome (GOLD analysis project Ga0131853, IMG submission 92764) | Labiotermes labralis P1 segment gut microbial communities from Petit-Saut dam, French Guiana - Lab288 P1 (version 2) (version 2) | ecosystem: Host-associated > Arthropoda: Insects >... | reverse complement strand
CCTATATAGGCTTAAACCCAACCTCGCAACCACAACCCAAATAAGCCGCAGCCTTAACTATCATCTCAATTTTCCCGGCATACGTACTAAAAAGCTGTTCTTTGGAAAACGCCTCAGTCGTTATATAGTCAATTGTTATTGAATTACCTGCGATTTTTATCTTAACATCTTCTATCTCCAGAAGGTTTTTATCCCAAGGGTCGATCTCTTCCAAAGGAAGGACTCTATTTTTCGTAATATCAAGTTTATCCGCAATAAAAACGGCTGCGCCTATTGCACTTGATATGTTTGTGGCTTCCGAATGGTCTTCAATAGCTTGGATGATCATATACTTTTCCGTCGGATAAAAATCAGAGGTGTCCAAAAAAACGCTAGCCAATGCCGCACTTTTCCCCGCATGGTTCGTTCTTCCGGCAATGCTTCCGATATCATGTAGTAACGCCGCGATTTTGCCAAGCTCGATAATTCGTGCATCATATGATAACGATTGCAGGATATACTCGAGTGTACTGACCACAAACATCGTATGATATCTGCCATGACATCCGGTAAGAGATTGCATATCGTTAATGGTCTCAATTATTTTGTTTATATCCGGGCAATTATGATATTTTTCATATCTGTTCATAGAAAAGGCCGTCCCCCTTACAACAAGGGTAGCGCATCAATCATATAAATGCGCTACCTTTGTTATTTGCTATGCGGTAGTAAATCCTAATACTCAAAGAACCCCTTCTTCGTCTTCCTGCCAAGCTGACCCGCGCGCACCATCTTCCTAAGAAGTGGGTGAGGGCGGTATTTGTCCTCTCCGGTCTCGGCTTGGAGAACTTCCATAATAGCGAGGCAAACGTCAAGCCCTACCAAATCACCAAGAGCTAATGGGCCAATCGGATGATTTGCACCGAGCTTCATTGCCGTATCGATGTCCTCGGCACTCGATACACCTTCAGCTAGTACTGCCACGGCCTCGTTAATCATAGGGATAAGTATGCGGTTTACAACAAAGCCCGCGGCTTCATTAACTCTAACCGGCGTTTTGCCGATTTCTTCCGAGATTGCGACGATTTTATCAATCACTTTATCACAAGTTTGCGCGCCGCCAATGACTTCAACCAGCTTCATGATTGTCGCAGGGTTAAAAAAGTGCATCCCAACAACGCGTGAAGGATCGCTCACGCAACCGGCGAGCTCAGTAATAGAGAGGCTCGATGTGTTCGTCGCAAAGATCGTCTCCGCCGGCAAAAGCTTCTCTAATCTTTGGAATAAATCTTTTTTCACGTTCATATCTTCAAAAATCGCTTCAACAACTAAGCTGCAAGCAGGGATTTTATCAACTTCGTAAGGCGTTACATTTGCCAAAATCTTATCAGCATCTTCGCTTGTCATTTTCTCTCTATCAACGAGTTTTTTTAGCCCGGCTTCCATTGCGCTTTTGCCTTTTTCGGCGAAAGCAAGTTCTCTATCGCATAAAGCGACGCTATATCCGGCCGCGGCAAAAACTTGGGCAATTCCCCAGCCCATAGTGCCTGCGCCTATTACGCTAACTGTTTTGTCCATGATTATTCTCCTGTATATTCGTATTTTTCTTTATTGTTAAACGCGGCAAGTCCTTTTTTCGTGTCATTGCTGTTAAAAAGAATGGAAAACTCGTGCGCTTCAATCTCAACGCCTTCTGAAAGGGTTACTTCAACGCCTTCGCGCATTGCTTTTTTCGCCGTTCTTACGGCTAAAGGCGCGTTTGCGCCGATTTGCATGGCAAGTTCCAACGCCGCTTCCATAAGCTCTTCGCTTGGATGGATGCTATTTACAAGACCTATCTGCGCTGCGCGTTCAGCCTTAATTCGTCTCGCGCTAAACATAAGCTCGGCCGCTATTCCGTAGCCTACGAGACGCGCTAGACGCTGCGTTCCGCCCCAGCCGGGGCAAATGCCTAAAGTAACCTCCGGCAACGAAAACGACGCATTCTCACTTGCTAAACGAATATCGCATGAAAGTGCAAGTTCACATCCGCCGCCAAGCGCAAACCCGTTCACCGCAGCGATTACAGGGAATGGGAGGGCGGAAAGCTTTGTAAATACGCAATTGCCTACTGTTGAAAGCTCATGCGCACTTTTTTCGTCTAAGGTTTCTAATTGCTTAACATCCGCACCCGCAACGAACGCTTTAGAGCCTTCACCGGTGACGATTAACGCGCGGACATTCTTATTGCCCGAAAGCGCGTCAACATGCTTGTCAATCTCAGCGATTGTTTCGAGATTAAGCGCGTTTAGCTGCTCGGGGCGCGTGATTGTAAGTGTTGCTACTTCCCATCCTGATGGTGATTGGGTGTATTCTAAATTAGTATTTGGCATGATGATACCTCCTAAACCAACTCAAACAACGCCGCTTCGCCCATGCCGCCGCCGATGCAGAGAGTAGCTACGCCGTACTTTTCTTTCCTTCTCGCCATTTCATGGAGCAAAGTGACAGTAACGCGTGCGCCTGACGCACCGATAGGATGGCCGATAGCTATCGCGCCGCCGTTGACATTAACTCTATCAGCAGGAAGCTCTAATTGCTTAGAAACGCCGAGAGCCTGAACCGCGAAAGCTTCATTCGCTTCAAATAAGCCAATATCCGCCACTTTAAGTCCGGTTTTTTCAAGGAGTTTATGAACACTTGGCACAGGACCTAAGCCCATGATAGATGGGTCAACACCAACAGAAGCGCCTGCTACAAAGCGAGCCATGCATTTAAGCCCATGCTCTTTAGCAAACTTCTCAGACACAACAAGCATAACGGCCGCGCCATCATTGATGCCTGAAGCATTGCCTGCTGTTACCGTTCCGTCTTTTTTAAACGCTGGGCGTAATTTCTCAAGTGACTCGATTGTCGCGCCTTCGCGAATATACTCATCTTCACTAAACACAACAGGGTCGCCTTTTCTTTGCGGAATTTCTACAGGCACAATTTCGTCTTTGAATTTGCCTGCCGCGCGCGCCGCCGAGGCTTTATGCTGAGAGCTAAGCGCGTATGCATCTTGCGCTTCTTTTGAAATCTCCAACGATTCCGCGATATTTTCAGCAGTTATGCCCATATGATAATTGTTATAAACATCCCAAAGCCCGTCATGAACCATTCCATCAACCGCCGCCGCGTTACCCATACGCGCGCCGTCACGGAGAGTTGGGAGGTAATAAGGCGTGTTTGACATACTTTCCATGCCGCCCGCAACGATGCAATCAGCTTCACCCGCTTTGATTAGCGCCGCCGCCAACGAAACCGCCGTAAGCCCCGATCCACAAACTTTATTAATTGTCATTGCAGGAACAGTTTCAGGTATTTTCGCATCCATTGCCGCTTGACGCGCCGGGTTTTGTCCTTGACCCGCTTGCAATACATTGCCCAAAATTACTTGGTCAACAAGCTCAGGCTTGACGCCCGAACGATTTAGAGCTTCCTTGATAACTACGCCGCCTAATTTCGCGGCAGTTAGACTTTTCAAACTTCCTCCGAAACTACCTACCGCCGTGCGGCATGGTGCTATGATATAAACGTTTTCCATGATGCCATTCCTCCTGTTGTCTATAGTTGTCTTATAGTAATAACTGCTTAACGCACATGTCTTTTAATTATATAACAATACGAGCATTATTGCAAGCTTGACAGCATATAATTAATGTGGTATTCTGTATGGGATTCATTTTATAACTGAACAGGCAATGGGTCGTTATTTGGCTCATGTGGCCGGGCCGGTTTTGGCAGCAGACGTTATTAAGCACATCTGTGGGACAGTGTATCAATTTATATTGATGCGTTATTTCGCTGGGATGTGTTTTTTTGCATTGTAGAGAGCGAAGTGCGTGACTTGGTTCAACTTAAAAGTTGAACGACTGTAGCAAACCAAAACAATTTTATCTTGGAGGTAATCTATCATGCAAAAAACCAACGAGCAACAAGCAATGAAAGCGTCGCTAATCACTATTTCAACAGACATTGCTCTAACCGCGTTTAAGCTATTCGCAGGAATAGTCGGCAGCTCGACCGCAATGATAGCCGATGCACTGCACTCTTTTTCGGATATGTATACGACTATCGTTGTTATGGTCGGCGTTAAGCTTGCAAATCGCAAGGCCGACAAAGACCATCCATATGGGCATGAGCGATTTGAATGTGTCGCGGCGATAATTTTATCCGTTATACTGGTTTTTACGGGGGCAGGTATAGGCTGGGCAGGAATTAGTCAAGTGCTTTCGCATGAAGCGCAATACTTTGTTATACCTGGTCAAATCGCGCTTGTTGCAGCGCTTGCGACGATTATCATCAAAGGTATTATGTACTTTTACAAACGCTCAGTCGCTAAAAGAATCGAATCGGGCGCGCTGATGGCTGATGCGTGGCACCATCTTTCGGACTCGCTTTCGTCTATCGCCAGCTTTTTGGGCATAATGGGTGCACGAATGGGTTTTCCGATGCTGGACCCGATTATGGCGATTGTAATTTGTTTATTCATATTCAAAGTTGCTTTGGACGTCTTTAAGGACGCGATTTCTAAGATGACCGACAGAGCTTGCGATGATGAAACTGAAAATAGTATGCGCGAAGTCATTTTATCACAGGAGTCGGTTGTTAGCATTGATTTGTTGCGTACGCGCTTGTTTGGCGATAGAATTTATGTTGATGTTGAAATCGGCGTAGACTCATATACGCTTCGCGAGGCGCACGAAGTGGCGCATGTTGTGCATGACGCTATTGAGAGTAACTTCCCGAAAGTTAAACATTGCGCGGTGCATACGAATCCGGCAGAGGTAAAGCTTGACTAGGTAAAGCTTATGAAATATAATGCTATTAAACAAATATAAAATAATTACAGATTGGAGATTTATCAAAATGGAACCATATATTTTATTGGCAGGAAGCCCGCCAACAACAGTTATAGGTGGACAATTCAGCCCTTCCGGCACGGAAGCTACGACGGAAGTCGTCACAACTACCACGGGAGCCGCGCCTGAGGCACCTATGGGTCTTTTCGGCGGCCTTGGCTGGCAGTGGATAGTTGTTTATGTAGTAATTTTCGGTGGCTACATTTGGTGGATGATGCGAAAAAACAGAATGAAGCAAAAAGAAGTCGAAGTAATGCGCGAAGGGCTGAAAGTAGGGGATGATGTTTGTACGACCGGCGGCTTAGTCGGCAAAATCGTTGACATAGACGAGCATACGTTTATCGTTGAGTTCGGCACAAACAAAGGTATTCGTATACCTGTTATAAAAGGCGAAGTTGTGGCCGCTCCAACTATGGAGGCGCAAGGTGATTAAAGATTCTTTAGAGTTAGTAATTTTCGATATGGATGGACTTATGTTCGACACTGAGTCTTTGCATTATAGGTTTTGGAGTGAGAAAGTAACCGCACTTGGCTTTGAACCGTGCAAAGGTGTATTTTCCAAGAGCATGGGCGGGCATTGCGACGGGATCGAAGGGTATTACGAAGAGCTATTTGGCCGCGAAGTTACAATTGACGAAATAAACGAGCTATTTCGCGCGGACAATTTTATGGAAGTGCTGGAAGCAGAGGGGATTGGCGTCAAAAAAGGCCTTCTCGAACTTCTCAACTTCTTGGACGCACACAGCATCAAAAAAGCTATTGGAAGCGCGACAACCCAAGCTAGAATCAGGCAATATTTAGCTTGGGCAGACATTTCTGTTGAGCGTTTTGACTTCATAATGAGTGGCGATATGGCAAAAAGGCTCAAACCCGACCCGGAGATATTTCTAACGGCTTGCCAAAAGCTTCGCGTTGAGCCTAAAAACGCGCTAGTTTTTGAAGATTCGCGAAACGGTCTTTATGCTGCAAACGCCGCAGGGATTCCTTGTATATTTGTTCCGGACATGCTTGAGGCGGACGACGATATACATGACAGGGCGTTTAAAGTTGCAGATAGTTTGGTGGAAGTTTTGGTTATTGTTCGGGAAATGGTGTAATGTTGTGCATATTAGAGAACGCTTTAGCGTTCGTTCCTTTATTGCACAGCGAGACCTTTTGTAAAAGTGGCTTTCTTTTGCAGAAGTCGTGCCAAAAGAGGGTCGATGTGCTAACATCTAACATCTCCCGGTAACGCCGCCGCTTTAAGGGTAGTTAGGCTTGCGATTTCAACTGATTACAAAATAACCGCGAACCTTTACAAAAGGGCGGTTATTTTTTTGTGTCGGCTAGCTACACTATCAACTATCAGCTTTCAAATAGTCAATGATATCAATCGCATATTCAACCCTGTCCTTTATTGTTCCATCGCGCCTGATTACGCCAACTTGTTCGCTTCTTTTGCGGAATCCGCATTTTATCATTACGCGTTCGCTTGCGATATGTTCTTTGTAGCAACCAGTTGTTATTCGCACGCAATTGTCAGCTTCAAAAGCGAACTCCAGCACCTTTTTAGCGGACTCGGTTACTATGCCTTTGCCGTGGAATTTTGGCAATATAAAATAGCCCAAATGGGCGATTTTGTCGTCCCAATCAGGCTCTGAATATGTATATCCAATGCTTCCGATAAAAGCATGGCTTTCTTTATCACAAATGGCGAAGTATTGGCCGTCTTCATTTTTCATAACATGTGACAAGTTCTCAAATGTTTCTTCGATGCTGTTTGAAAAAACATCTTCAACGAGGTGCATGTTCGCTTTATCGGAAATTAGCTCATGTAAATTTTCCAAATCAGACGCTAAATAGTGCCTGATTAATAATCGTTCGCTCTCTAGTTTAACCATGTATTATTACGCGCTCCCTGCTGTATCTTTGTCGCGGCCAATGAAAGCCAGTTCTTGCGAGCTTGCCGCTATTTTTTTGGCCGCCGGAGAAGGGGAGTGCGCCAGCAAATTGCTTAGCATCTGCCCATATATTTGGCTTACATTGTTTTTCCAATTATCGCAAATATCCCTGGCCTGTTCGCGCCCAACGACGCTTAAATTCACTTCCATCAACATAAAATCGTCTTCATATATCCCACATTTAACTATGTATTCGCTCGTGTGAATATCTTTGAAATAGTTCGCGGTCGTTTCGTATGAACGCTTGATATTTGAGCGATTTTCATTGACGTATTTGATGATTTTATTGCGCACGTTTGTTGGAACTTGCTTCTCGAACAGCTCAACAAGACCCACTCCCGATTCAGTAATGCTATAGCGAGTAGTGCTATTTTCTTTTACCGCATCAAGATATTTCGATTCGCTCATCTCGTGAAGACATTGTTGTAGCTCAAAATAGCTCAACATCCCTTCTTTGAGTACAAACTCAGAAATTTGACTTGTTGACATCGGCAGATTCATTTTTTCTAGTAAGTATAAAAGCAAAAGCTTATTTTCGACTATAGCTGTACTCAATTCGGGTCACTCCCAAGATTTATCTGTTGTGGTCAATATTAGTTTAATAGTCAAGAAAGAACGCGTTAGGCGTCCTTTACCATGTGCATAAGTATATCTCAAACGTCCATTGATAACAAGCAAAAACAAGCAGAAAATTCCAATTTAGGGATTTGCACAAAGCGATTAACATTCTTCACAACTATTTTTGTAGCACAAAATTTTCGACTGAAATGTGCCATTTTTTACCAGTTTAGCATCAATGGCATTTAGTAAATTAAACTTGTTTCTGCTATAGAGAGGAGCAACTAAAAGTCTCCTCGGAGCATCGCCTGTTAGTCTATGAATGACAATATTTGAGGGCAAAAGTTCCAACGCCATGACAACAATATCAACATACTCGTCAAGCTTCAATGTGTCAAAAAGCCCGTCGTTATACATATCAGCGAGCTTTGTGCCTTCAATTACAAATAGTTCATGAAGCTTTATACCATCAATGCCTGCGCTTGCAGCATAGCGGACAGATTCGAGCATATCTTCTTTCGTTTCATGAGGCAAACCGAATATAATATGAGAAATTACGTTCGCACCGATTGATTTTAGATTCTTGACGGCTTCAAGAAATAAATCGTTGTCATAACAGCGATTTATTAGCTTTGCAGTCTTTGGGTTTGATGTTTGCAGGCCAAGTTCAACGAACAGTTTCGTTTTTTGGCTGATTTCATGAAGCAAATCCAAAACCTCAGCACCCAAGCAATCCGGGCGAGTAGCGATAGAGATTCCAACCACGTCCGGCATCGAAATAGCCTCCTCATATAACACGCGAAGTTGTCCTATTTCTCCATAAGTATTCGTGTACGCTTGGAAATATGCAATATATTTTGCGCTTGGCCATTTTTTTCTGAGGGACTGCCTGTAAAGGGCGAACTGTTCGCTAATTGAGCGACCCGAAAAAGCATATTCGCCGGAGCCTGCGCCGCAAAAAATACACCCGTCATAACTGAGAGTGCCGTCGCGATTCGGGCAGGTGAGTCCGGCGTCTAGGGAAATTTTGATAACCTTAGTGCCGAAGGTCTGCCGGAGGTAGTGGTTTAGGGAGTAGAAACGTTTGCCGCCGTAGTTCATAGTTAACCATCCTAAAAAAATAAACCCTCATTCATGAGGGTTTATCAATCATAAGCAACTTATGCGCCTATTTTATTTACCATTTTCGTAAGTCTTGATTTTTTCCTTGAGGCATTGTTTTTATGATAAACACCTTTAGAGCAAGCTCTGTCAATAGTCGAAACAGCTTGCTTTAAAGCAACGTTCGCAGCTTCTTTATCGCCGCCGCCTACTGCTGTAACAACTTTTTTAATAGCTGTCTTTGTGCGGGATTTAATCATCTTGTTACGAAGAGCTTTTTTAGCTATTACCTTAATTCTTTTCTTTGCGCTTTTTATATTTGCCAAGTGAAGTCACCTCCTGAATAGTATTCGCAATCTCAAACAAAGTATATTTTACAATAATCAGAGCCACAAGTCAACCTTTATTTGCTAAAAATGCCCGAATAACCTACATTTTTTAAATATTACATATATTTAAACAGACAAACATAGCTTATTAGTAGTTTAATTGGTGGATCAATAACAAACAACACAGAGATTTAGGGGGTATTCAATGTTTTTCGATAAAAAGAAAAGGCGGCCTATAAGTATGAATGATGACATGAATATTATGACACAAACCATTTTAGCAGAAGGCATAACAGTTATGGATGGCAATTTATATGGTTCCAGCAGTATAACAATATCAGGCGTGTTTTTCGGAGACGTCGATATAGAAGGGGCATTAATAATCACCGAAAGTGGCAATTTAAAAGGTAATATTCATGCAAGTGAAGCCTATATTTACGGCACGATAGAAGGCAGTATCAAAACGACCGGAAAGGTACATATTTATTCCGGCAGCAGAGTTATAAGCGACATTACAAGCACGGCTATTATAATCGAAGATGACGCTATATTTAATGGCCAATGTAATATAGGCGTAGCACAAACGTCCAATATTCTAAATATAGCAGGAACGATTTTAGGACAAAAAAATGTAAGTCAGTTTGAACTATCGGAGGAAAGTGAAACAATTATAGACGCTATAGCAGCGCAAGCGCACAAGCCGAAAAGTCCTTGGTAATAGAGCTTTGGGATATAGAGGGGCGTAATATGCCTCTCTGTATTATTTCGCGAAATACATCTTTTGCGAAATAATATGCCGATGAATTTAAGAGGGGCTATATATCAGCCCCTCCGTTATTTAAATTACTATAGTGCTTACTCAGTCTCAACTACAACCGTCTCTGTAACCGTTTCTGTTTTAACAGTTTCTTTGCCGACACTTCCGGTTTCTTTCTTATCGCCGCCTGAGAAATTAAACTTAGCCAAAACTCCCGGAGCCATGTCTATGAGCTTACTAAGCGCGTCTTGGTTCTTTACATTAACTAACTGAACAGCTCCGTCTTTTATTACGATTACTGCTGATGGCGTTATTTTTGCGCCAAGCCCAGCTTTGCTTCCTGCGTCCTTATCCTTGCTCTCTGTTCCGCCGGCTCCAACGCCGAAAGCCACGTCAATCAAAGGCAGCATAATCACATCGCCTATATGTATAGGCTCGCCAACCACCGTTTTTGTTGAAATGAAGCTGTCAAGACTGCCGAATAACGTTTCCAAATTGCTTTTAAACTTATTATCCATTTTTTTTCCTCCTTGGTTTATCTTTCTTAAATAGCTTGTCCTTAACTAATCCTCGTATCGGTTGCATACTTTTTG
>Ga0131853_10027801_pt1 | contig 10140 bp, 14 predicted proteins | sample TergutLab28metaG_FD_92764 | JGI IMG/M metagenome (GOLD analysis project Ga0131853, IMG submission 92764) | Labiotermes labralis P1 segment gut microbial communities from Petit-Saut dam, French Guiana - Lab288 P1 (version 2) (version 2) | ecosystem: Host-associated > Arthropoda: Insects >... | reverse complement strand
TGGGGCAAACCAGCTGTACTTTGCAGCTGTACATCGGCCGCTCTACGCTGATGATTCCGCCAGGTTTGCCCATCTTGCGGGGCTTTACATGCTTTTTGCCGACGTTCTGCCCCTCGACAATTACTTTGCCTTCTTTGGGGCTAACTTCGAGCACTTTGCCCTGCTTGCCCTTATCTTTGCCCGAGAGAATCTTTACGGTGTCGCCCGAGCGTACATGAACAGATTTTTTTTCCACTGCAGCGGACACCTCCTTATAATACTTCGGGCGCGAGGCTTAGTATCTTTGTGTATTCCCGCTCGCGCAGCTCACGCGCTACCGGGCCAAAAATACGTGTGCCTCTAGGGTTTTTGTCTTCTTTTATGATTACCGCCGCATTGTCGTCAAAGCGGATGTAGCTGCCGTCGTCCCTGCGCAGCCCTTTGACCGATCGGACAATTACCGCCCGGACGATTTCGCCCTTCTTGACGTTGCTGGCCGGTGCCGCCTTCTTTACAGAGGCTACTATAACGTCCCCTATGCCGGCGTATTTTTTCCGCGAGCCGCCAAGTACACGAATGCACATCAGCTCTTTGGCGCCGGTGTTGTCGGCTACCTTCAGGTAGCTTTGCATCTGTACCACAGTTGTGTTTCTCCTTTCAGTAACTTACCCGCATGTAAAGGTTTTGCCTTCACACGTCTACCCTTTTTCAATTAACAATGTACAATTGACAATGGCGGTATCGCTTTGCGATTTATTTAGAATCTGTCCGCGTAGCGGACTCCTTCATTGTTAATTGTTAATTGTAATTTGTTAATTGCCCTGGGCGCTCAAATTACTTGGCCTTTTCAACTATGCTAGAAACCCTCCAGCGTTTATCCTTAGAAAGAGGCCGGGTTTCCATAACTTGTACTGTGTCGCCTATACCGCACTCGTTGCCTTCGTCGTGGGCTTTAACGCGAATAGTGCGCTTGATTATTTTTTTGTAAAGCGGGTGCTGCACGTTGTCAACAATGGCTACCACTACGGTTTTGTCCATTTTGTCGCTTACTACTTTACCGGTTCTGGTTTTTCTTAGGTTCCGCTCAGTCAACTGCCGCTCCTCCTTCCCTAGCTACCGGTCGGCGCCAGTTGGCGCTGCCGGAGGACAGTCTTTACCCGCGCTATATCTTTTTTAACTTGTACAAGGCGCATGGGGTTGTCTAGCTGATTTATAGCGTGCTGAAAGCGCAGGTTAAAAAGTTCGGCTTTAAGGTCGCTTAGCTTTTCGTTTAGTTCGGCTGCAGAAAGTTCTCTGATCTCGGAAGCCCGCATATCTTAACCCTCCCCTTCCTGCTGTTTGCGCGTGAACTTGCACTTGATGGGAAGCTTGTGCATTGCAAGGCGCATGGCCTCGCGGGCCAGCTCTTCGCTTACTCCCCCGATTTCGAACATCACCCGGCCGGGCTTTACTACCGCCACCCAGTACTCGGGGCTGCCCTTACCGGAACCCATTCGGGTCTCGGCAGGCTTTTCGGTTATCGGTTTGTCTGGGAAGATTTTTATCCATACTTGCCCGCCACGCTTGATATACCTGGTCATGGCAATACGGGCCGCCTCTATCTGGTTGGAGGTTATCCAGGCAGGCTCGGTTGCCACAAGACCATAGTCGCCGTAGGTTATCTTGTTGCCGCGCAAGGCCTTACCTGTAAGCCTGCCGCGGTGTACACGGCGGTACTTTACTCTTTTGGGTAGCAGCATCTACTGCGGCCTCCTTCCTTCGGGGCGGGGGGGGCGGTTGTCGTCCCTGCGTGGGGGGCGCCCATCCCTGCGCCGGTCGTCCCTGCGGGGGGGTCTGTCGTCCCGCGGAGGCGCTGCGCCTGCAATCACTTCGCCCGCGTAGATCCACACCTTGACGCCAATTCTGCCGTAAGTTGTGGCGGCCTCCGCAAAGCCGTAGTCTATATCCGCCCGTAGTGTCTGTAGGGGAATTGTTCCTTCGTGGTAGTGTTCGGTCCGGGCGATTTCGGCCCCGCCAAGACGACCGCTTACCTGGACTTTTATTCCTTTGGCGCCAAAGCGCATTGCTCGGCCTATAGCCTGCTTCATGGCACGGCGGAAGGATGTGCGGTTCTCGAGCTGGGTGGCGATGCTCTCGGCCACCAGCTGGGCGTTTTTGTCTACCTGCTTTACCTCAACTACATTTAGGTAGACGGCCAGCTTTTGCTCGCGGTTTTTGTTGATGATAGCCTCGCAGTCTTTGCGAGTGCGCTCTATCTCGGTGCCGCCTTTGCCTATTACCACGCCCGGGCGCGCACAATGAACATGGATGCGAACCCTGGCTGCGTCCCGCTCGATCTCTATCTTGGGGACACCGGCGTCGAATAGCTTCTTCTTGAGATATTTGCGCAGATGGTAGTCCTCAACCAGCGTGTCGCCGAAAACTTCGTCCCGGGCAAACCAGCGGGAATCCCAGTTCTTGATTACACCCACGCGTAACCCGTGGGGATTTACCTTTTGACCCATGGCTTAACCTTCCTTTCGGCTTAATCTTCCTCACGCTCTTTGAGCACTATAGTCACGTGAGAAGTTCTCTTTAGAATCCTGAACCCGCGTCCTTTAGAGACCGGCCGCATCCGCTTGAGGGTTGGCCCTGGGGTTACAAAGCACTGCGCCACATACAGGCGTTCGGGGTCCATTGCGTGGTTGTGCTCGGCGTTGGCCTCGGCTGACTTTAGCAGCTTAAAAAGCGGCTGCGAAGCGGACTTGGGGGTGTGCTTTAAGATAGCGCCTGCGAGCCCCACCTGCTTGCCTCTTATAAGGTCAAGCACAACTTGCACCTTGCGCGGTGAGATGCGGGCGTATTTAAGATATGCCCTTGCTTCCATTCTCTTCTCCTCCTTGCGCCGCCTACTTGGTTTTCTTGGCCCCGGCGTGGCCGCGGTAGGTTCTTGTGGGGGCAAACTCGCCCAGCTTATGTCCTACCATGTCCTCTGTTACATAGACGGGCACGTGCTTTCTGCCGTCGTGCACAGCAAAGGTATGCCCTACAAAATCAGGGAATATGGTGGAAGCGCGGCTCCAGGTTTTTAGCACTTTTTTCTCGTTGCGCTCGTTCATTTCCCGCACTCTTTTTATCAGCACCGGCGCTACAAACGGCCCTTTTTTAATACTTCTTCCCATTAACTACGCCTCCTTTCTTATTTCTTGCCCCTGCGTTTTACTATAAATTTATCACTTGCTTTATGCTTCTTCCTGGTCTTATGGCCCAGGGTCGGCTTGCCCCAAGGGGTAACCGGGCCGGGGCGTCCAATCGGGCTTTTGCCTTCACCACCGCCGTGGGGGTGGTCGCACGGGTTCATTACAGAGCCGCGAACTGTCGGCCTTATCCCCATGTGGCGCACACGCCCGGCTTTGCCGTAAGAGACGTTCTCGTGGTCGGTGTTTCCCACCTGCCCTATAGTCGCCATACAAACGGCGAGAACATTTCTAAGCTCACCGGAGGGCAGACGGAGCAGTGCGTACCGGCCTTCTTTGGCCATCAGCTGGGCTTGGTTACCGGCAGAGCGAACCATTTGACCGCCCTTGCCCGGGTGCAACTCAATGTTGTGGATAACCGTACCCACCGGAATGTTGCTCAACGGCAGGGCGTTACCCGGCTTGATGTCGGAGCCGGGTCCGGAAGAGACAGTGTCTCCAACTTTCAACCCGTTCGGGTGAATGATGTAGCGCTTCTCGCCGTCCTCGTACTGTACCAGCGCGATGTTTGCGCTGCGGTTGGGGTCGTACTCGATAGTGAGCACTGTTGCCTTCATGCCGTGCTTATTGCGCCTAAAGTCGATGATGCGGTATTTGCGGCGGTTGCCGCCCCCGCGATGGCGAACAGTTATCCGCCCGGTGTTGTTACGCCCAGAGTGCTTTTTCATCGGCTCGAGCAGCGATTTTTCCGGACCCGCCTTAGAAAGGCCGGAGTAGTCTGTGACTGTCATCTGCCGCCTGGCCGGCGTTGTAGGCTTATAGATTTTTATAGCCATTTCCTAAAGTTCAACTCCTCATATGGGAACTAGGAATTGGGAATTTACAACCCACCCCATGTCGTTCCCCTCATTTTAATCTCAGGGTTGAGAAACCCTATACTTGTGGGAGTTTGGGCGGGATCTCTTCCTGATATTCCCATTTCCCAATTCCCAGCCACCATGCTACATCAGGCTCTCGAAGAACTCTATGCCTTTGCTGTCCGGCTTTAGGGTTACGATAGCTTTCTTCCACTTAGATGTGTAGCCGGAATATTTGCCCATTCTTTTGAGCTTGCCGCGCACGTTCATAGTGTTTACTTTTTCCACCTTTGCCCCGGAAAACAAGGTCTCAACCGCTTTGCTTATTTCGATCTTATTGGCGTCTACCGCCACAGCAAAGGTGTATTTGCGTTCTCTTATACCGGCCATGCTGCGCTCGGTAATAACTGGGCGCAAGATTATATCGTGAGGGGTTTTCATTGAGCGTACACCTCCGTTAGCTTGCTTACGGCATCTTTGTCTATCACCAGCTTCTCGCAGTTTAGGATGTCGTATACGCAGAGTGCCCCTACCTGGGCCGTCTTAACCCCGGGAATGTTGCGAGCGCTGAGGATGACGTTCTGGTTAGACTGCGGAGTGACTACCAGGGCGGTCTTGTCTGCGCCTAGGTTGCCGAGTAGTTTTATCATGCTCTTGGTCTTGATTGCCTCCATCGAGATGTTGTCGACCACGATGAAGCTCTCGCTGAGAACTTTCGCGCTAAAGGCCGACTTCATAGCGATTTTGCGTACTTTTTTGTTTAGGCTGTAACGATAACTGCGGGGCTTGGGGCCAAACGCCACGCCGCCGTGCTTCCACTGGGGCGAGCGGGTGGAGCCTTGACGTGCACGCCCGGTACCCTTTTGTCTCCAGGGTTTGCGGCCGCCGCCACGGACTTCCGCTCTGGTTTTTGTGCTTTGGGTGCCTTGGCGCTGGTTGGCAAGGTAGTTGACAACTGCCGCGTGCAAAATAGATTTGTTGGGCTTTATCCCAAAGACGCTGCCTTCAAGTTCCAGCTCGCCCACACTCTTGCCTGCCATATCGTAAACGGTTACTTTCGGCATTTAGCTCTACCTCCCTTTCGCCTTTTTAACGCTGTCGGTTATGGTCACCAGCCCGCCTTTGGGACCGGGGATAGCGCCGCGCAGCGCGATAAGATTATTTTCAGCATCTATCTTGACAATATCTAGGTTTTGTATGGTTACGCTCTCGGCGCCCATATGGCCGGGCAGCTTTTTACCCTTCATAACTTTCGACGGTGTAGAGCAGGCGCCCAGAGAGCCGGGGTGCCGGTGAATCGGGCCTCCGCCGTGGCTGCGCTTTTGGGTGCGCCCGCCAAAGCGTTTGATGTTACCGGCGTAGCCCTTGCCCTTGGAGGTGCCGTGCACGTCTACGACTTCGCCCACCTCAAAAGTGTCGGGCTTTATGACGTCGCCTACGTTGAGCGCGTCGCAGTCTTCCAGCCGGAATTCTCTCAAATGGCGCTTGACCGGCAGGTCGTTCTTGGCAAAGTGGCCTTTGCGCGGCTTGCTGGCGTTTTTTTCGGCAATGTCGCCGAAGCCCAGCTGGATTGCCTGGTAGCCATCGTTCTCGTCCGTCCTCTTCTGCACTACAACGCAGGGTCCAGCAGCAATTACTGTAACCGGGATGACTTTGCCTTTCTCGTCAAAAATCTGAGTCATGCCTACTTTAGTGCCGATAATGCATTTTTTCACGTCGTACCTTCCTCCTTGACAGGTTATTGGTTGGGCAGCAAGCTGCCTTTTGAACTCGCAACCCCGCTGCGCTACGTGCCCCGCATCATAGAGTTTTACGTGCCCATGGCTTTGCTGGCCAACTTGACCTTGCCTAGCGTTTAGAGTTTAATCTCAACTTCCACGCCGGCAGGGAGCTCTAGGCTGGTGAGCGCCTCCATGGTCTTTTGCGAGGGGCGCAGGATATCTATCAGCCTTTTGTGGGTGCGCATCTCGAACTGTTCGCGGCTGTCTTTGTATTTGTGTACCGCGCGCAGAATGGTCACGATCTCTTTTTTGGTGGGCAGCGGAATCGGCCCGCTGACCGAAGCGCCTGTCCTCTTGGCCGTTTCAATGATCTTTTGGGCAGAAGCGTCCACCAAAGTGGTGTCGTAACCTTTCAGACGTATCCTAATTTTCTCTTTGACTGCCAAAATTGTTCGCCTCCCTTTTGTTTCGACAAGGCGAGAGATTTTCCGCTGTACACGCATCCGGGTGTTTCGGTATGGGGCGTAAAAATATCCGGTGGTACCCGCCTACGGGCCTTGCCGGATCATCCACGGCATTTTCCCAAAGCCTCACACTTACACCGGCGCTAAAAAAACGCCGCCATGCCAGTACAGCCAAGAAAAGTCGCCCGGTTTAAAATCGGACATACTCCACAGAAATTCCCCGCTACTATGCGGCCACCTTCTGCTTCAACGCATATCTCGTGCAGTCACGCCCGACCATCATATCAAAAATTATGGTAAAATGCAAGCCTTTTCGTAAATTTTCTTTGAATGTTTGTGCTTCCTATATCGGGATGGTGAAAAATCTTGCTCGTGCCCTCTTGCATACCCTGTGTTTTTTTGGTATAATTATTTGCGTCGCGCGGGTGTTGTACAATGGTAGTACTCCAGCCTTCCAAGCTGGCAGCGTGGGTTCGATTCCCATCACCCGCTCCAAAAAATTTTAAGCACGAACACTAAACAAATGCGATAGTTAAGCCGCTAAACCACACAAAAAGATTCTGTTTTCTCGGGACAGAATCTTTTTGTTTTGCAAGATATTGTTGCATATGTTCATGTTTGATGATATGCGTGGTGGCTCTTGTGGTGTACGTATGAGGGGTGAAAAATGGCTTTGTGTTCATATTCGTTGATATTGGGTGGTGGCCGTTGTGGGCTGACGGTGTGGGGAGCGCACTGGTAGCCTTGATTATGTATATCTCAAGCTCGCCCGAAAGCCATGCAGCGAATTTCAGCGCAATATCGCCGTGGCATAGGCGCCGACGTATCTGCCTCCCTTGATGTGATACCGATTGTACCAGTGGTTTCTATCCATTTTTGCAACGATAACTGTGAATACGTTCGTTCCAGCTTCGTTTTTAACCGCGTCGAATTCGATTCGGTTAAAATTCAAGAGCATATTTGACACCGAACACTAGAGTCCCCAGCTACATATACTGGACTATTCCATAACCTGGAATACATTTGAGAGCAAGGAGACATACTTATGCGTTGTTTTCCCCGTTGTTGCCCCCGGCCCAGGCTCTGTCGGCGTTGCTGGTGCTGTTGGTGTCGCTGCCGCTGCCGTCGCTGGTGCTAGGAATCCAAGAGAGGTGCTAAAGGCAACCTCTCCTACATAAAGGCAACGGCGGGACAATATGCTCTCAAGACGCGAGGTCTCCCCACTCGCGTCTCTTTTTTGCACCCTACACGCTTGTAACGCCAGCCGCCCCTTGCAAGCTTTTACCCACTATGCTACACTTCACATAGATACTGTTGCCATGGAACTGGAGGGCTAACCACTTGAAGCGCTTTATACTCACACTCATACTCCTGCTCGCCATATGCACATCCTTCTTTTACACCCTCTCGATGCCGCGAGGCATGGGCAATGAGCGCGCTACAGGCGGTATACTAGACCTAACAAACGCGGATTTCTCCCGAACCCGCCACAACCTCGACGGCGGCTGGGAATTCTACTTCGGCCAGCTTCTACAACCTACAGACTTTGCAGGTGGCATCGTTACTAGCGGCGAGGTAATAGAAGTACCTGGTTCATGGAACAGTACCGGGTTTCCGCTCTACGGCTATGCCACATACCGCCTAACTATCTTAACAAACGAGCAATCCCTAATGATGATGCTCCCTCATATCCCGAGCGCCTCTATCGTCTGGATTAACGGCGAAAAGGTTTTTCAGGCCGGAATAGTTGGAGAAGCGACGACGCAGGCAATAGGAGGGCGCAACGCCTTCATTCCGTTCTATCCTGTGGACGGGCAAGTCGAGATTATCGTACAGGCATCTAACTATGCGTGGTTTTCCAGTGGACTTAATTTCAGCATAGAAGTTGGCTCACCGGGTCTCGTGCTCAACGACGCAATAGCGCGGCGGGTTTTACTCGGCTTGTTTATCGGCGTGCTGGTCGTTATGTTTATGTATCAGATTATTATGTCCTTCCACAGACACAGGGAATGGGTATATCTCGCCTTTGCCCTCTACTGCATAATGACCGCCCTGCGCTTTGCAATGGAATCAAACGGATTCCTGCTGCTCTTTGGCAACTACGGCCATGTGGAGCGGTCTATATTCCAAATCATAATGGCCTTGAAAGTAGTGGGGCTTGTGGCCTTTACTCACCTTGTATTTGAAATGCCCATAGGCAAAGCGCAGCGCATTGTTTACGCCGTGTCTTTAGGCATACCCATACTAACCGCGATATTTTTACCATTCGGCACTATTGATTCGCGGGTTATATTCGTTCCTCTTATACCGCTTATGATGATATTTATAAGCACCTTGCGCTCAAAGCGGCTGCACGACAACTACTACAATTACCTCTACCTGATTGCTCTGGGTATCTTTTCGATTGCCCAGCCTATACAGCGGTTTACTCCCATTGAGCAGTATTTGTATATGCCGGCCGCCGCGCACAATCTGTTTATGGTGCTTGCTCAATTCTTTATGCTATCAATGAGCTACGCGCAGGCCAAAGAAGCCGAGCAAGAACTCACCCGCAAAACAGAGTTCTACCGCGCGATGAACCACAATATGCGCACCCCGCTCACTATTATCTCAACCAACATTCAGACTGCGCGGCGCAGGCCGGAAGAAGCAAATGAACTCTTGGGGCAGTCGCAGGAAGTGATTATGGAGATAGCCAGAACAATCGACGCCGCGTTGGAGGACGACGAGGAGGTGCGGCCATGAAAACCGTTCTCTGCGTCGAGGATGAGCTGAAAATACTGGAAAACAACCGCAAAGCCATTGAGGACGCGGGCTATACCGTGCTGACCGCCGCGAACCTAAAGCAGGCGCGGGAGCATCTCGCGAGGCAGACGCCGGGCGCTATTGTACTCGACATCATGCTGCCGGACGGCAATGGGCTTGACCTGCTCAGAGAGCTGCGCGGGGCGGGCAGTAAAATCCCGATACTTATGCTGACCGCGTGGGGTAAGCCGAGCGACATCGCGCGGGGGCTGAAACTTGGCGCGAATGATTATATCTCCAAGCCGTTTGAATACGAGGTGCTGCTGGCGCGGTTGGAGACCATGTTCCGCAACTTGGAGCAGGTGCCGGAAACCATCATCAAAGGGCCGGTAACGCTGGAAGTGTTCTCGAACAATGCCTACCTGAACCAGAAGAATCTAAAGCTGACACAGAAAGATTTTGACCTGCTCTTCCTGCTGGTGCAAAACGAAGACAAGGTGCTGGACGCCGGGTATATCTACGAGACGATATGGGCGCAGCCTATGCTTGGGGATAAAAACGCCGTTCAAGCCGCTATCTCTAAGCTGCGCAAAAAGCTTGCCGGCTCGGGGTATGATATAGAAACTGTACGAAATAAGGGTTATGTGTTTATTAAAGTCTAACAAACATTTGCCGCGAACCTTACGTTTCGGAAAGGTTCGCGGTTTTGCGCCCTAAATATGCTATACTGATGGTAACGACTCGCGCGGCGCGCGGCGCTGAGCTTTTTTGATGATGCGGGAGGAATACATAATGAAAACTACAAAGCGGATATTGGCGGTTATTTTGGCGCTGGCGCTGGCAATCGGCGGCGCGACTGTTGCGCTGGCGGACAACGGGAACGGCTACTTCTTGGAGCCGGAGGAGATTAACTATTTCGAGCCAACGGCACCCGCAGGGTTGGGCGACTACATAAACAGCGAGGCCGACCCAACCCCCGCAACCATCACAGCGTTTGCCGAGCTACCCGCAAGCGTAGCCAACCAAACCGTACCATTCGGCACCGAGCTGGCGGCACTTGCCCTGCCCGCTGCCTTGACGGCGACAACCGACACACCGGAAGATTACACCACAGCCGTGCCGGTGAGCTGGAGCAGCGCGCCCGAATTTGAGGGCTTTGCGGGCGAGTACATATTTACCGCCGCTGTGCAGGGGGATT
>Ga0131853_10027800_pt1 | contig 10140 bp, 10 predicted proteins | sample TergutLab28metaG_FD_92764 | JGI IMG/M metagenome (GOLD analysis project Ga0131853, IMG submission 92764) | Labiotermes labralis P1 segment gut microbial communities from Petit-Saut dam, French Guiana - Lab288 P1 (version 2) (version 2) | ecosystem: Host-associated > Arthropoda: Insects >... | reverse complement strand
ATCTTGCAGTGCCTGGAATGCAGAGCCGCGAACGATTGGTGTATCATCACCCGGGAAGTCATACTCGTTCAGCAGGTCACGGATTTCCATGTCCACCAAGTCCAGCATTTCCTCGTCGTCAACCATGTCACATTTGTTCATGAAAACTACGATATGCGGCACATTAACCTGACGCGCAAGAAGAATATGCTCGCGGGTTTGGGCCATAACGCTGTCTGTAGCGGCAACAACCAAGATTGCGCCGTCCATCTGAGCAGCACCGGTTATCATGTTTTTAACATAGTCGGCATGTCCCGGGCAGTCTACATGGGCATAGTGACGGTTGGGGGTCTCATATTCTACGTGAGTGGTTGAGATTGTGATACCGCGTGCTTTTTCCTCCGGCGCTTTGTCGATCTTATCGAACTCTACAAATTCACCAGTACCGTGACGCTCGTGTAGAGTTTTGGTAATAGCAGCTGTCAATGTGGTCTTACCATGGTCAATATGGCCAATGGTACCAATATTGACATGAGGCTTGCTCCTCTCAAACTTTGCCTTTCCCATTCTGTGTTTCCTCCTCTTAATTAAGTTCCTTGTTATAATTTCTTTAAAATTTTGTTTATTTTTTGCAGTATAGCATAAATACACTCAAATGCAAGTATTTATCTGTTTTGTACGACCCCGGTTACTTTATCCTGGACACTCTTTGGTACAGGTTCGTAATGGTGGACTTCCATAGCATACACTCCCCGTCCCTGGGTGTTGGAGCGCAGGTCTGTGGCATATCCAAACATCTCTGCCAAAGGCACATATCCATGCACTACCTGGGCATTTCCGAGGGCTTCCATTCCCTCAATACGGCCTCGGCGGCTGTTAAGGTCTCCGATGACGTCGCCCATGTATTCCTCAGGCACGGTCACATCCACCTTCATGACAGGCTCCAGCAGCTGTGCTGCACTTTTTCTCATCGCATCTTTGAAGGCCATGGAACCGGCAATGCGGAAGGCCATCTCCGATGAGTCTACCTCATGGTAGCTGCCGTCGTACAAAACAGCCCGAAGCCCCAAAACTGGGTAGCCGCCGATAATACCCGACTTCATTGCCTCTTGGATGCCGCTATCAATAGCCGGAATGTATTCCTTAGGAATAACGCCGCCTACGATACTATTAACAAATTCGTAGGGCTTATCGGTATCATTGGCATCCATGGGTTCAAATTTAATCTTACAGTGACCAAACTGGCCGCGTCCGCCGGACTGACGTACATAACGGCCTTCTTGATCCACAGCCTTTGAGAATGCTTCGCGGTAAGCCACTTGTGGTTTGCCGACATTCGCTTCAACTTTATATTCGCGCAGCAGACGATCCACGATGATTTCCAAATGAAGTTCGCCCATGCCGGATATGATGGTCTGGCCGGAATCTTGGTCGGTATATGTCCTAAAGGTTGGATCCTCTTCAGACAATTTGTTTAAAGCAATGCCCATCTTATCGCGCCCAGCCTTGGTTTTAGGCTCAATGGCAACGGATATAACCGGCTCGGGAAAGTTCATGGATTCCAGCACAACTTCATGGTCTTCATCACAAAGCGTATCGCCTGTGGTCGTCAGTTTTAACCCAACCGCAGCGGCGATATCCCCTGCATAAACCTGCTGAACCTCTTCCCGGTGGTTGGCGTGCATCTGCAATATGCGGCCGATACGCTCCTTTTTGCCCTTCACGGAATTTTGCACATAGGATCCGGAAGACAATATGCCGGAATACACCCTAAAGAAGGCCAGTTTACCCACAAAGGGATCGTTCATAATTTTAAAAGCCAGGGCCGAAAACGGTTCTTCATCGGAATGCTCGCGAGTAACGGGCTCTTCGGAATCTACCGATACACCTTGTATAGCCGGAATATCCGTAGGCGCCGGCATATATTCAACCACGCCGTCAAGCAGTTTTTGTACGCCTTTATTTTTGTAAGCAGAACCGCAAAATACCGGAACGATATCTGTTGCCAGACAGGCATTACGCAAAGCTTTCTTAAGCGCTTCTTTGCTAAGCTCGTCCCCGGACAGATATTTTTCCATCAAGTCTTCATCAGTCTCTGCAATGGATTCCACCATTTTGAGACGGTACTCGTCCGCTAAGTCCTGCAAATCCGCAGGGATTGCTTCAACCGAAACTTCCGTACCCAATTGATCTTGATACATATATGCCTGCATATCCATCAGGTCAATAACACCCTTGAAGGTGTCCTCCGCCCCGATAGGCAATTGCACGGCAACGGCATTTGCGCCCAGCCGGTCAATGATCATCTCTAAAACCCGAAGGAAATCTGCACCCATGATATCCATTTTGTTGACAAAAGCCATCCTGGGGACATGATATTTATCTGCTTGGCGCCAAACAGTCTCTGACTGCGGCTCCACGCCGCCTTTCGCGCAAAAAACGCCGACAGCGCCGTCAAGCACCCTAAGGGAACGTTCCACCTCCACAGTGAAATCCACATGTCCCGGTGTATCGATGATATTGATACGATGGTCTTCCCACTGGGTGGTCGTAGCGGCAGACGTTATGGTAATACCCCGTTCCTGTTCCTGCTCCATCCAGTCCATTGTGGCCGTTCCTTCATGGGTGTTGCCAATCTTATATGTGCGGCCTGTATAATACAAAATGCGCTCGGTCAGGGTGGTCTTACCGGCGTCAATATGCGCCATGATTCCGATATTTCTTGTTCTCTCCAGCGGGAAAGCACGATTAGACACTTCACAAACCTCTTTTCATCAAACGACTCAATTTACCACTTGTAATGCGAGAATGCACGGTTGGCCTCTGCCATCCTATGCATTTCTTCTTTTCTGCGAACAGCACCGCCGGTGTTGTTTAAGGCATCCAAAATCTCATTGGCCAGCCTATCCTCCATAGTGCGTTCGCTGCGTCTTCTGGCAAAATGAACCAGCCAGCGGAGACCCAAGGCTTGGCGCCTCTCCGGCCTAATTTCAATTGGAACTTGGTAAGTGGCACCGCCAACGCGGCGTGCTTTTACTTCCAATACCGGCATGATGTTGTTTAAAGCCTCTTCAAAGGACTCAATGACCGGGTTTTCCCGGCGGCTGGTTACCTTTTCGAATGCGGAATACACAATCGTTTGGGCTACGCCTTTTTTGCCGTCCAGCATTATTGTGTTGATTAACTTTGTTACCGTCCTGCTTTTGTAAAGCGGATCAGGCAGGACTTGCCTCTTTGATATATGACCTTTACGTGGCACGATCTTCCCTCCTTTGCGGGAATCCTCCCGCAGGTACTCGCCTGCACTACTTGCTCGGAAGTTTTGGCTGGACCAAAACCGGCGCAAGCGCCGCCCGGCATCAGCCGGGTTCCATTGCAGCACGCTCGCGCTCTATATATAACAGCGCGATTGGCTGATGCTTATTCAATTACCTCTTTTTGGCCTTCTTGGCACCGTATTTAGAACGGGCCTGGTTGCGATTGGCCACACCAGCGGTATCCAACGTCCCACGGACGATGTGATAACGCACACCGGGAACATCTCTAACCCGGCCTCCGCGTACAAGTACAACACTATGCTCTTGCAGGTTGTGACCTTCACCCGGAATGTAGCAGGTAGCTTCCATCTGGTTAGACATACGAACCCTGGCAATCTTACGCAGGGCAGAGTTAGGCTTTCTTGGGGTAGCAGTACGTACATAAGTACACACTCCACGCTTTTGCGGCGATGGTTGATCTGTCTGTCTGCCATGGATTGAGTTTAAACCCTTAAGCATCGCAGGTGAGTCAGACTTTTTTTTGGCTGCCGCCTTACGGCCCTTACGCACCAATTGGTTGAAGGTTGGCATTTTTCACCTCTTTCTCTCTAATCGCTATATTTGCATGAAAAAGTGGGCATTCGCCCACTCCCAACACTCGAGGGATTTTATCACCGCACCGCAAAAAAGTCAAGAAAAATTCACCGGAACAATTTCTAGGTAAATTCCAATCAATTTTGACTGTCCGCAATAAAAACCTGTCATGATTTTGTATTAAATTATCAGTCCTTCAGTTACAACAACTCCACCCTCTTTGCATACCCGCTTGCATTCAGCAAATCTTTTTTTCTTCATACACCCGCAAAATATCCTGCATCATTTCAAGCTGTTTATCTAACGGTATATACACATCCTCTGCATGATACGCATTCTGTTGCAAATATGTTGTGCGTATCAACTTGGCCGTTTCCAAAATCTGTTTTTGGTACTCCGGCAGTACATCCCCGCCTATCAGCTTTACAATTTCCAGCAGCCGGCTTTCTTCGTATAGTATACGAAAAAGCGCATTCCGGCAAGGTTCAAAATCCGGGCTTACATTTTGTACAAACCACTCCGACAGGTCATCCTTGTAATCACTATAGCTATTTAGCCAGTTGATAGCCGGAAAATGCCTCTCGTAGGCCAGCGCCCGATCCAAGGCCCAAAAGCACCGCACAAAGCGTTTGGTATGCTGCGTTACCGGCTCAGAAAAATCCGCGCCTTGCGGAGACACCGCCCCCACTATTGTTACGGAGCCTTCCTGTCCTCCGCTTCCTATTACATGCCCGGCACGCTCGTAAAATCCTGCCAGCCTTGAAGCCAAATAAGCCGGATATCCTTCCTCTGCGGGCATTTCCTCCAGGCGTCCGGAAAGCTCGCGCAGTGCCTCTGCCCATCGGGAGGTGGAATCCGCCATAATAGCCACATGGTACCCCATATCACGATAGTACTCCGCTATGGTGATGCCTGTGTAGATACTGGCCTCCCGTGCGGCCACCGGCATGTTGGAAGTATTGGCGACGAGTACCGTACGATCCATCAGTGATTGGCCCGTCCTGGGATCCACCAGCTGCTTGAAATCCTCCAATACCTCAGTCATCTCATTGCCGCGCTCCCCACAGCCTATATAGACGATAATATCTGCATCTGAGTATTTGGCCAGTTGATGCTGTGTAATGGTTTTTCCGGTGCCAAAGCCACCCGGAATTGCCGCAGTACCACCCTTTGCCAATGGGAAGAATGTATCTATAACACGCTGGCCCGTGATTAAAGGCTGATATGGAGTTTTCCGCTCTTTTACGGGCCTCGGTGTACGGACAGGCCATGCATGTTCCATCGTGACGGGGATTTTTCCGGCAATTGCCAATGTATCTTTTATGCTATACTCGCCGTCACGGGCAACGTAAGTTAAAACGCCCGATATCCCCGGAGGGATCAGCACCTTATGTATAATCGCTGATGTCTCTTGCAGCTCTGCAATGATACATCCGGCAGATACTAAATCCCCTTCCCTAACGCACATCTTCACTGCCCAGCCTTTTTTCGTATCCAGGCTCTTAAAATGTACCCCCCGGGGCATAAACAAATCCATGGCCCCAAGCGGCCGCTGTACCCCGTCAAAAATACTGCCAAGCAGCCCCGGCCCCAGCTGTGCGGAAAGTGGCCGGCCTGTCCCTTCTACCGGCTCCCCCGGCCTAAGCCCAGTGGTATCCTCAAATGCCTGTATGACAGTACGCCTGTCTTGCAGATAAACAACCTCGCCCATCAGACGCTGATTACCTACCCAAACCATTTCTGACATGCGGTAGCTGCCGTCAACTACCGTCAGCACCGGGCCGTTTATGCCATAGATTGCTCCTGTCTTCATTTAGCTCCCCTAGCCTAGCAAGTAAAGTATAATCGGCAATTGCCCGCCTGTTGGAAGATAATAACTTAAAACCGCCGATAAAGTCCTCTTCGGTCTCTTCTACAACGAAGTCAGTTTCGGCCTCTATGGCTGTTTTGTATGTCATATCCCTTTGCATCAGCTGAACAATATGAAAATCCTGTCCCAGGTTGGCTGCTATCCCTTCCAGCAAAAAGTCACTATATGCTGAGTGCTTGCCCTTGCCCTTGCCGTTTGCAAAGCATCTGAGGTCGCCTTCTAAGTCAGAAAAAAGCTCATCAGACAGCTTATCCTGCAAAGATACCTGCTTTTGCCTAGCCGCCATAGACGCAGCGTGAATTTTTTTATGTGCCTCCCGTTCCAATCTACTCTCTTCTATTTTTAATTGAGCCTCCATATCTTTGCATGCGGCCGCTTCCGCTTCGCGTACAGCAACTCTTATCGTTTCCTGAATCTCACGGGAAGCTTCCCGGTGTTGTATGTTAACCCGTTCAAGCGTCCTTTCGGCAAATAAAATTAATTTTTCTTGGACAGTCATATGCGCTCACCTATAGTTCCACAATCAGCGGCGTTGTCCTGTTAATCCGGACTTCGTCCATCTGCGCGGCATGTTGTTTTGCCAATTCCTTGCTTACTACTACTATTCCCGCATACGAAACAGCATTCTCAAAAGCAAGCAAAAATTCTTCGGAGGTTTTTGTCACAGACCCTTCTATGCCCACCAATCTTAGCCCTGTGCATACGTCTTTGCTGTCGCATATAGATACAATCCTCATACGCTGTTTAAAATCATAAACGCAATCAAAAGGCCGTAGATGGCTATACCTTCTGCCATTGCTACAAATATTAGTGCCTTACCCATCATATTATCATTTTCGCTGACGGCACCGATAGCTGCGGACGCGGCCGACCCCGTGGCAATCCCCGCTCCAACGCAGGCTAAGCCTGTGGCTACCCCGGCGCCGATCAAGGCAGCCGCCAACGCAGGATTTGCTGCTGATTGGCCTGCCTCCGCTGCCTGAGCCGCTTGGACAGGTATGGAAAAAATATTAAATGCCGCCCACAAAAATATGATCGAAAATCCGATTATATTACCCGCTAAAATCCATTTCATTTTTCTGCACCGATGACTCAAAAGACCGTCCCCCTCCTTCAAAAAAGCGGCTGAATATCTCGTAGAAACCAAGCCGCAGGGATTGTATCCCTATCAGTAAACCTTCTATGGCCATAACTATCCCATTCCCCAAGATAAATAACACTAAGTTTCGGCTATCCGCCGCCCCCTGTGACAACATCATTACCACATGCATCATTCCGGCATGGCTTAGGGCAAAGGCCCCTACCCTTACAAATGAGATGGTGTTGGTCAGGTATGCCAGCATAATCTCAAAAAGCCCTAATGCCCGTTGAAAGATAGTCATTCCTATGCCGGCCTGGGCTTGATGAGCCATACCTTTATAAATAATAGCCAAGAGCGGAAGGCCGGCCGTCCAAACCGGTACCGGTAATCCAATAATGTACGCAATCGCTATGACATCCAGCAACAGCCCGGCCACACCGTTTGGGATAAAAAAAATCCTGTCAAAATCATTTTGTCGGATGCCGTTGACTATATTTAATACAAATGTTAGTAGGATGATGACCGCGCCTAAGGCAACAGCAAACTGCAATGTACCTGCAATATCCTGTATAGGATGCCGCCATAAGGCTGGCAGCAAATTTTCTATGCCAAAGATGCTGCCATACAAAAATCCAAAGCCCGCTGCCGCAATCCCAGCCGCAATCATAATGCCGCCCAGCTGACGCATGTGCTTGGGCTTGTCTTTGTCCTTGGTCTTGTCCTTGGTCTGCAAAAACCATCCCAATAGAGCCACTCCCAAGCCATGGCCTACATCCCCAAACATCATGCCAAACAACAGCACATAAGCGGCCGCAAGTATAGAAGTCGGATCCATTTCCGAATATTTGGGTATGCCGTATAGTCTCACAAAAAATTCAAACCACCGCACACCGGGGGGATTAACCAGTTTGGTAGGAGGCAATTTGTCCGGCTCCGCTTCATAATGGATGACTATGGTATTTTTATCTCCTTTAGCCTCGTACTCCAGAGACAGGGCATCGGATTTAGCCAGCCAGCCAATAAATATGTAATGTTCTGCCGTTTTGGCCGCATACTGCTTGACAGCAACTATGCTGTTAAGCCTTTGCACTGTATGGCAGGCTGCCAGCAAAATATTCTTCTGGGGAAGATCTTGCCCGGCCATTTCTTGGATACCGGCTCGTATCTGCTTAAGCCGCTCTTCCCAATATGTGCTTATTTCCAAAACACTGCCCGGGGCTTCTATATCCAAACATTTTGATGATATGGCCAAATGCTTTAGATTGTACGGGGCTAAGAGGGCATCAATATCCTCATCTGCCAGAGAAAAAAAACATCCCCAGACATTTTCCGTATCCCGAAAAGCCTCCACAAATATCAGCGGTAGGTCTTCATATAAAAAGGTTTGAATTTGTAAAAAATTTTTGATCGGCATATATCCAAATACACAGTTAAAGTGCTTAAGCCTGTCCAATTTCTGCAGCTCTGCATCTAAAGCAGAAAATGGGCGCAGGCTGCTAATGTATGATGCGATAACATCCCGCTGCCGCTCCAATTCCTTAAAATGATTGCTTCGCTCCTCGTATTTATTAGCGGCTTCTTCTATGACAGCTCGTGCTTTTTTGCCTGTCATAGGAAAATATACAGAAGGCATGTCTTTCAATAGTTCTAAAAAAAAAGCGGCCCAATCCGCCGATTCCTGATAGGGGTTCTCCCCGCCTATGGTAAATGTGCGAAGGCTTGATACATCTTTTATCTGCTGTATTGCATATTCCAAATGTATCTCGTAACGCCCAAGATATCGCTCTATTACCCAATCAATGTGGTCTATAGGCCCGGTGATTGTTACATAACGCATTTCTTCTATCATAATATATCAGTGATCCTCATTTTAAAAACTTGCTTTCCAACGGCTTGACAAAACGCTGTCTGCAATATATTAATCCATTTTTTGGTAAAATGCAAGAAATAAAAGTTATATTTAGTATTTTTTCCCATTTTTAGTGTAAAGCAAATAATTTAATAAGATGTAGAAGATCAAAACTTATGCTATACTTACGTTATTTATACTAATCCACAGGGGGATAATATATGGGATACAACGTTATGCTTGTTGACGATGCGGCATTTATGCGCTTTGTTTTAGAGCGGATTTTAAGAGAAAACCGATACACTGTAATAGCGGAAGCTTCCTCAGGTAAAGAAGCGTTTAATCATTATAAAGTCTATCATCCCGATTTGGTGATTATGGATATTACTATGTATGACAGCGGAATAGACGCTGTGAAGCAAATCATTGAGTATGATCCCGATGCAAAAATCCTAATGTGTTCAGCCATGGGGCAGGCCGCTGTGATTAGAGAAGCCGTTGCAAACGGTGCAAAGGATTTTCTTGTTAAGCCTCTGGAAAAAGAGCGTGTAATTGAAGCTGTTGTAAAACAAATCGGGATTCCTCCAAAACCTGGAGAAGATACCCAAGACGAAGAAGATGATGGCGGCACAAAAAGAAGTGCATTGGAAACGCGCCTCCGCTATAGGCTGGAAAAAGGCTTGGACTAAAAAGGAGGCAACTATGCAATTAGTGATCGCAAAAACAGAGCGTGATTTTCACCGTGATGCGGCAGCGCGGGTATCCAGGCAAGTATTAAAAAAGCCGGATAGCTTAATCGGACTTGCCACCGGCGGCACTACATTAGGCATACATCAATGGATGATCCGCTTCCACCGAGAGCTGGGCATTGATTATTCCCAGTGCAAAACCTGTAATTTGGACGAATACATAGGTGTCTCTGCGGATGATCCTAGCAGCTGCCGCTACCGAATCAATAACGAACTCTTAAATCATTTGAACATCCGGCCGGAAAACACCTATGTTCCCGACGGTTTATGCTCCTCCCCCAAAGCTGAATTAGAAATCTTCAAAAAAACAGTTGAAGGTTTTGGCGGTATAGATTTACAGGTTTTGAGTATCGGACAAAATGGGCATATCGCCTTCAACGAACCGGGCACATCTTTTGACAGCACTTATCACCTTGCACCTATTTCAAAAAGTACGGTTGAAGCTAAGGCCGGCCTTTTTGGAGGAGAAGACCGGGTACCGAAACAAGGTATCAGCATGGGCATACGTGACATCATGGCGGCTAAAGCCCTTTTGGTTGTAGCTTCCGGCGAACATAAAGCAGAAGTAGTACAGCATGTGATAAACGGGCCAATTACAGAGGATATACCCGCTACCATAGTAAGACTCCATCCCTATGTGACCATCATCATAGACCAAGCAGCGGCAAAATTGCTGAGATAATTATATTAGAGCCTGTTTAGTGTCTCAGTTTGCACTAAATTTTAGCTCCGATTTCCGCAATTTTAGCCCACACCAGTGT
>Ga0131853_10027799_pt1 | contig 10140 bp, 4 predicted proteins | sample TergutLab28metaG_FD_92764 | JGI IMG/M metagenome (GOLD analysis project Ga0131853, IMG submission 92764) | Labiotermes labralis P1 segment gut microbial communities from Petit-Saut dam, French Guiana - Lab288 P1 (version 2) (version 2) | ecosystem: Host-associated > Arthropoda: Insects >... | reverse complement strand
TGTTTTTAACCTCTGCTCCAGGTTTGGGAAGAAGGATCGACATACTGCTCCTTTCGCCGCGTTGTTCCATTGCAGCTGCCACTGTTCGAGTCCTTTCCTGCTGATTTCGCTGGCTACCGATGTTGTGAGTGTTGTGTGTTGTCAGGTACAGGTCTCTGCGATGCGCTGATCACGCGTCCAGAGGAGTCCTACCGACTGTGATGCGTCGTTGTGTGTGATCTAGAAACCTCAAAAATGAGGAGGCCATGACCCGCGTTGGGCCGTAGCGCCACAAAATAATTCATATTATTACTCACCCCCTTCTAGTGCCACGGCCACCTGTGCCCGCCCTATGGGCCACGTCGGTCCTGTAACGGGAACACTTCACCTTTCTTTACCTTTATTCTTATGTTATTAATTCCGCGCATTATTCTACAGTCAACTACTCATTTGTTGGAAAATATGATTGATTGTTTATCTAATATTTCCTTTGCAGCTGTGTCAATGTAGTGTGTAAAGTTCGCCACAATCCCGGTGGCCTTGCGGTCTGAGGCGTAGATCTGCGTCCGTTTGTTTGTTGGGATCGCGGCTTCGAGTCCCGAATGGGTGTTTTGTGATGCTTGTTGTGTGGGTACGGACCTCTACGACGAGCTGATCACGCGTTCAGAGGAGGTATACCGGCTGGACTCGCGTGTGTGTGTCTAATTTTGCGTGATTTAAAAACCCAACAGTGGGGGAACCTAAGCCCAAATTGGGCTGTTGCGCCACTGAAAGTGTAAAGGTCCCCTCGTGACATGCCTATGTACGTTGTGTTATTTGATATAGTCGAGGCGAGGGGTAATAAAAAATTATTTCTTTCTCCTGGGACGAGACGTCTTGTGAACGTAGATAGGTATCAACCTTACGGAGGAAAGTACTGCTTTCAGAACACGCTTAAAACAGTGCCCCGCTAGTGTTCAGGAGCAGCAAGACTACCTTTGTACCACACTACATGCCATCACATTAGAGATGGCCATAATCCATTATGCTGGCTATAGGCCATTTCTTGGTTTTTGGCCAATGGAATTTTTGAGGCGGAAGGGCTTGGATCGTGTCACTTGTAAAGCGATAGCGGCAGCGAACTGGCAGACGACACCGATACAATTAGGCCTGTTCCGCCCATATAACGCCTGCTAACGACAGAGTAGTCTCATCTGCCCGCTCCACTAGGTTCTTAATCGGCCAAAAACTAACAAATAATCTGTACCTCGTTATGGAAGTGCGATTCATGGGTGTGTTCTTTACGTTTGATAATATTAAAGTGTAATCTACCGTGTAACTGACCTGTCATGCAGGCATGGAGCGGGGGGTTATAGACATAGCTCTACTTTTTCTTTTAACCCCAACGCTAATTGGGGTGGGTGGTTAATGCCACACCCCGGTCGTTTACCCCAGGGATGACCCTCTACCCGTTCAATAGGAGACTGGGTGAGCCCCAGGGCCAGTGTGGACGGGTGCGGAAAATATTGTCTCCACCGGGATTCGATACCCGAACCGTCCAGCCCGTGACAAGTCGATATACCGATATTCTATCCCAGGCCACCTGACGTGCGGGTATGTTCGTTAAGGATCTGCTCATACCGCAGCATTGATCAGCAGTTTCTTATTAGCGATTCTACAACAGGCATGTTTGACTAGTTTTGGTCGGTTGGTTTGTGTAATTTACTTACTGGTATTTGCGATACAAATCCGAGTAACTGAGAGTTAGGAGAACTTGAAGGACACTCCATGCTTGTTTGGTACTGGACTGATACAGTTGACTGATTGTGTTCTGTGTTGTTTCAGGTAAGTGTGCCTCGCCTTTCACTGCTTCTCAGATCACCCAAGCGCTGAGCAAGGTAAAGTACTGTCAATAACAGTCTCACGATTTCGTGTTAAACATGGTGCGATAATCATTATGAAAGTCAGAAGGAACAGGTTCTGGAAATGCAGTTAGTTAATGCCATATGGACACTACAAGTGTCTCTAAAAATGTGAATCAGGTTTTCCGAAAATACGCAATGAGATATTTAATCAATACACCAACAAATGCACACACACACATATATATGTATATTTTATTTTGGCGCTACGGCCCAACGCGGGCCATGGCCTCCTCATTCTTGAGGTTTCTTGATCACAAACAACGACGCATCACAGTCGGTAGGACTCCTCTGGACAAGTGATCAGCTCGTTGCAGAGACCTCTGCCTGAAAACACACAACACTCATAACAGACTAACATCCATGCCCCGGTGGGATTCGAACCCACAATCTCAGCAGGCGAGCGGCCGCAGGCCTACGCCTTACACCGCGCGACTACTGGGACCGGCCATACATTCATTTAATGATCTAAAATTCACATTAAAACACTTAAAATGCTCCTACATGTTTCGATCGTACGATCATCCTCAGGGAGCATACATTGTTCCTTCCTAACGCTATAGTTTAAAAGCACTCAGTGATTTACATCGTTACGTTGAGCTGGTGCTGTGGCAGTAGGTCTTGTGTACAGTTTGAGTTGTATGCTGTTCAGAATGAGCCTGGCTATGGATGTGCGTTGTGCGACGTTTAGCGTGAGACTGCTCCCAGAGGATGATCGTATGATCGAAATATGTAGGAGCATTTTAAGTGTTTTAATGCGAATTTTAGATCATTAAATGAACATGTGCGCATTTGTTGGTGTATTAATTAAATAAACTATAGAATGCACCGTGCAACGATAAAAATGTAATGAGATAATTTCGAGCAAAAAATGATGTAGGAATGTGTGCCCGATTCGACATCGTTACAGAGCTGTGAACATTTAAACTGTTGTCCGTATGAAATCAAAGGGGAGCTAATGGGATTACCCAACTTTTCACATTACCAGTTAAGGCAACATTCTGTCGCCAACTGTTGGAGTTTCTGCTGTAATCGGTTGTTGATACAACCGTCGAAATAAGAGAGTAGGTGCAGTTATCCTTGCTGGATGTGGCGGGGGTTAAGAAGGTAAAATATGGTACCGTCTCAGTGCATGGCTTAGTAGGGTTATGTTAAATGGCATTGTGCATCATTTCTATAACACGAGTCGTGAGAAAACTTCGAGGAGGGTGGGGGATGTGAGGATGATAAAATTAATCTTAGGGAAATAGAGGGTGAGCGGAAAGTCCCTGTGCAACTGTGCGAGAAAAAAAAGAAACAGTCCCATTACAGGCCTGGACAGGCCCAGAGGATTCCAGGAAGTTAAGGCTGCCAGATTCCGTGACAACAGCACAGGATGGTGGTAGGTTGTCAGCCTTAGGCACTGGCCGTCTTTACCCCCAGGAAATGCTCCTGGTACTCATTTCTGTTAGAGGCTGAGTCGACCCCAGGGCCATAGTGCGATCGGAAGAATTATGTCAATGAAAAATCCCAATGACACCATCTGGAATCGAACCAGCGACCTTCCGATTTGTAGCGCAGTACCTTAACCACTGTGCTGACTGACCTCTGTCGCGTGGTCGCAACTCCCTCCCCCTCCTGGCTTCGCAGTGTAGACGTGGTACTACTGTACATCCGTTCACTGTGGCCTACCGACAAACATATATGAACTTGCTGAACTTCCAGCAGTTGTAAGGAAGGGAAGTGTATATGACTGGCTGAAGTTCATATCTAGTGGGAGATTTTGACATTCATGGCGTCGAACCTTTGGATTATACTGCCAGGGAGTCAGTTTAGTCCAGTTTGGGCAGGTAGCTTTTAATTTTCTGGCAATTCCCCTGCTTCTTTTGCTTTAAAATGAAACAGAAGAGTCGATCATTTGGTCAGTTTCCAGTATATCAGTCAATTAATTTGTTCGGTGAGTAATTAATTTAACAAAAGTACAAAGACGAGAGAAATAGTAATAGTGCCTTTTCACCTGAGTGAGAGGGTTCGCCAGCAGATGTTAACAGCTGCGTTCTTTCAGTCCATCCACTGTGAAATCACCGTGGTTAGCGTACTTCTGACAAAACTGAGCTTTGTCCGTGACAACAGCGTCAAACACGCTGCTTCTCCTGCCCTTCGTGACTGTTTCTCTACAAGAAAACGCAGTTTCTCTCACCTATTGGTGCTATTTGAACATCATACACCTGTCGCAAGTGTGTGTGTGTGTGTGTGCGCGCACAAGGTTTACAAGATGGATGCACGCTCAATGCCAGGTCCACGGTCGTGAGAAAGTACATTCTTCGTTGTCTTCATTTGACGAGAAGTGATTTTGCAGCAAACAAGGCGTGACGGAAGTAATCAGTCTTCAAGCAAGCAATTCTCCCTATTTTCCCTATTTTCCCCTCCCCGTCACGCCAGCCTTTCGTCTCCGCCCGTTCGCATTTAGGTTTCCTAGGGCAGTGCGTGTTATTTAGCCTCGTGCGTCGCTGTTGCTCTGTTTGTACAGATTGTCTTAAATTTGTTCATGCCGTTGTGATAAAGGTAAAAGTAAAGTGATCCTGTTACAGGCCCGGTGTGGCCCAGAGGGTGGGTAGAGTTATAGCTCTACTCTTCCATGGCCGCGGAACTAGAAGGGGGTGAGTGGTCAGCAGCACGCCCCGGCCGCACTTTACCCCCGGAAAAGATCCGATACCCATTTTACAGGAGGCTGGGTGGGCCTCAGGGCCGGTCTGGACGGGCGGATTCGATCCCGGACCGTCCAACCCGTAGTCAGTCGCTATACCGACTGAGCTACCGGCCCACTTGCCGTTGTGATAGTAAACAATAATAGAAAGGTAAAGCAATCCCATTACCGGTCTGGACAAGCCCTGAGGGTTCCAAAGGTTGAGGCTTCCAGATTTAAAGAGAATCGGCACATGAAGTTGGTAAGATTATCAGCCCTACGCACCGGCCGCCTTTACCACCCAGGAAATACTCCTGGTACTCATTTCTTTTAGAGGCTGAGTCGACCCCATGGCCATAGTGCGGCCGGAAGTATTTTGTCAGTGAAAAACTCCAATGATACCATCGGGAATCGAACCCGCGACCTTCCGAATTGTAGCGCAGTGCCTCAACCAGCTGCGCCACCGCGTGTTATTATTCTACACATTTGTCGAACCTGCCACGGTAGTGGGGGATACGCGGTGGCGCAGTTGGTGGAGGCACTGCGCTGCAAGCAGGAAGGTCACGGGTTAGATTGTATATTTTCATTGACATAATCCTTCTGAGGTCAGTATGGCCCCGGGGTCGGCTCAGCCTGTAATAGAAACGAGTTACCAGGAATATTTCTTGGGGGGTTAAACGCGGCCAGTTCGTTGGGCTGACAACCTTACCGCCTTCATGTGCCTATTGCCTTGAAATGTAAGAGCAGCGACTTCCTGCAACCCTCAGGGCACGTCCAGGCCTTTGCAGGGATCGCTTGACATTTTACCTTTCCTACCGTAGATGGATTTTGATTAAATTTGTCATGAAGAACTCCTATTTCAAAAGTTTCAATGAGTCTGAAGTTCATACTGTGTTTGATAGCTTGAACACTGGGATCGTGGGTCAAATTCCCGCGTTGGGTTCTTTTTCCTGTGTGTGTAGTACTGTGTAAATAGTCGCGCTGCAACTGACCCATTCCTCTTCCAGGGAGTTCCACCGGTTGGCTATAAGTTTCCAGGTTCCATAAGCTTAAATTAATTGTGACTGGAAGTAGGGCGGAACGTACATCGGGACTGGAGAGTACAAGCAACTTCTAATTCTAACTTAGATAGACAATAGAAGACCTGCTTCATTATCTTGTGTAGTGGATGGGTTTTGTGTTATGGATATTGACACTGTGGGTATTATTAGCAAAGTGTTGGTTTAGTTGGTGTAAAATAAAGCAGTTTACATAACATCACGGAGTAAATGCGATAAATATTGTGACGGTAACCAGTAAACTGATGATAATTACCTGAATCAGTCCCAAGATTCATACCGAACACAGCAACCAAGCGGAAGAGGAGCAGAATGCTAGACAAAATCACAGAGTTTATATTCTTGGTATTAACATGCATTATTGGCTGCTTTATTCAGCTTAGGTTTTTTTTGACGAGACAATAAAATATACGGAGTTCAGTGGAATTGTTTGCTGAATTTATTTTAAGCTCCATATTCAATAGTGTAGGAATGATGGAAAGGAAGAAACCCGAGCTAGTATCCTGGCAGCTAATAAAGCCTACAGCTCCCTGCAAACCATATCTCGATCTAAAGAAATCCATCGAAATAACAAAATCAGATTGTACAAAACATTAATTAAGCCAATATTATGCTATGGAAGTGTGACCTGGACACTAACACAAACAGCAGAGCAGATGCTAAACACGCGTGAAAGGAAAATATTGCGAAGAATATATGGCCGAACACAAGAGGGGGGACGCTGGCGTCCCAGATGGAACAGTGAACTGTACTGTTTATACAGTGAGTCAAACATTGTGGAGGACATTAAAATCAGAAGGTTAGGATGGGCAGGTCACATAATAAGAATGGAAGAAAAAAGGATTCCAAAAAAAGTTTTAAACGGAAACTTCTACACCACAAGACCAGTGGGAAGACCAAGAAGCAGATGGGTGGATGTGGTCCAGAGGGATGCATTACAGCTGCTGGGGATAAGAGGATGGAGGAGAAAAGCTGAAAATAGGGATGAATGGAGGCGTCTTATAAGGGAGGCCAAGGCCCGGTAAGGGCTGTAGCGCCATATATGGATGGATTCAATAGCGTTGTTCAGTGACGCACAAAATGACGGGCCAAGCGCCTAATATTTGGGGGCCCACAGTGTGGAATTTGGTACACGTCAGCTTTCTGGGGCACAGAAGTTTAGGATGAGTCCTATATTTATGGAAAATGTATGCACCCTGGTGATTTTTTTAACCACATCAAAGTGCCGTTAAAATTCGAATTGATTTGTTGCCACTGGTGAGAATAGAGGCCGAGTAAGGTACAGTACAGGTTACAGAATTATCAGTCAGAACCGAACCACAGAGAAAACTTTTTCTGTGCGGAACTGTGAATTTGTAACCATGTTGTGTTTTTGGCTTTCCATGGCTTTTTTTTTTCGGGTGAAGCATCCCCGATGTGTTTTCAGTAAATAATAAGGAGCCCCACAAAAAAAAAACTTTTCATTAACAGAGTGAAGTGGGAAATAAATAGCATCGCAACACACAACTTCTACAAAAACTGCCCAACAAAAGACTTCGATCGTAATTAAACACTATTTTAACATTATTTTAACATGTTACACAGTGGTTAAGGTGCTGTGCTACAAATCGGAAAGTCGCTGGTTCGATTCCAGTTGGTCTCATTGGAGTTTTTCATTGACATAATCCTTCCGATCGCACTATGGCCCTGGGGTCGACTCAGCTTTTAACAGAAACGAGTACAGGAGTATTTTTTGGGGGGTAAAAAGCGGCCGGTGCGTAAGGCTGACAACCTTACCACCATCTTGGGCCATTGTCACGTAATCTGGGAACTTTAATTCCTGGAACCCTCTGGGCACGTCGGGCCTGTAACGGGACTGATTTACCTTAACATGTTTCTATTAATGTATGTTATTTTATAATTTTATAAATGTATTTCACGTTTTTAGGGGACCGCGGTAGTACAGTGGTTAAAGTGCTGTGCTACAAATCGGAAGGTCGCTGGTTCAATCCCAGGTGGTGTCATTGGATTTTTCATTGACATAAAATACTTCCGATCGCACTATGGCCCTGGGGTCGACTCAGCCTCTAACAGAAATGGTACCAGGAGCATTTCCTGGGGGTAAAGGCGGCCGGTGCGTAAGGTTGACAACCTACCACCATCCTGTGCCGTTGTCACGAAATCTGGGAGCCTTAACTTCCTGGAACCCTCTGGGCCACTCCAGGCCTGTAATGGGACTGATTTACCTATATTTCACGTTTTTGCACCTCATTTTTATATCTTGTATTCTAATGGAAACGAGATCTCGTATTTTAAGGACATTACCAACTGTTTATCAAAACGTCTTTTGAGTTGCAGCCTGAAGATGACTTTATAAAGAAGCCGAAACATGTCGCTAATATGATCTTTTAAATATCTTTTGTTTGTTTTTGGCGCGACAGCCCCCAGTGGGCCATGGTCTCCTCATTCACGAGGTTCTAGATCACACACAACGACGCACCACAGTCGGTAGGACTCCTCTGGACGAGTGATCAGTCCGTCACAGAGACCTCTACCTGACAACACACACAACACTCACAACAGACAAACATCCATGCCCCCGGTGGGATTCGAACCCACAGTCTCAGCAGGCGAGCAGCCGCAGTTATACACCTTAGACCACGCGGCCACTGGGACCGGCGCAACTATCTTTTAATTATATCGTATATATATATATGATATAAGAAAGGTTGTGTTAGACTGCAAACTTATACAAAATTTTTAACCCTTCCATGGCAGTAGGTTGAAGAGTAGCTTGTGTTAGCCTTCTCACGAAGGATGTCTGCTGTTGACAGCAGAAGTCTCTTATCGAACTCAGCCCTTGCTATTGATCCTCACATCATGAAGTATCGTCACTCAGCCTGCTTCGTCGACAGATAATGGAGTGGAGTGACATGGGTGGTAGTGGCGAAAGGCGCTATTCTGCTGCTATATTTCGATGTTTGTTATGCTGGATCCCGCTCGCAAGCTGTCAGCAAACCTGTATGCCATATACCATTGGTGTGTGCACAGTGAAAAACTCCTGATAATGGACAGAGGAACTGCCCGAAACATATAGAATTTTATTCCAAAAATAAATTTGAGAAATTAGTGCATCTGGTTGGTTTTATTATAAGAATATGTCACGATGCACGGTCACCTGAACGTCAAAAGTTGATTATACCGTTTCAAGGTCTTTCAACGGCATGGATGTGAAACTGCTGCTTCTTCTTTCAAGGGGGTTGATGAGAGTGCTGGAGAGGGTGAGGGAGCATCTTCTGTCATGAAATGAGTTGCAGCCAGACACACCAAGCGTCAGGACGCATGAAGAACAATTTTCTCCTTTTCGTCTCGGTCTCTATTAATTTGCATGACTGAATTTCCATAAGCGCGTTCGCGAAATTGCGAAAAAGTCTATTAGCTTCGTTGTGTGTCTGTCTTCCCGTCGGTCTCTCTACCTGTCTCTTTGTCCGCACTGAAGAACTGGGCTTCCACTAAACGGTATGTTCGTTGCAGTTTATATTTGGCTATATTTCGAAAATTTGCCAAGAAAATTCCAGTCCCTTTAAAGTATGACAAGAATAACGGGTACTTTTCATGAAGACCTATTTACCTGTGTGATAGTGTCTCGTTGAATTATTTTTGGAATGAGAAAAGTTTCAGACAAATTTGCAGAGAAAATAAAAACACATTTTATATTTATACAATTTTTTTTCTCGAAAATCGTACCGTTTATGAGATAGTGTGGAAAAAATGTGGTAGAGCACATTCGAAACGTGATGGCACATGCGCAGAAACCAGATTTGGTCTTTCAGCAAAAGGGACGAGTCCATTTAAATCGGCGAGGGAGTCAGTTCAGTCGACTGCTGGCAGTCGAGGAGTGCGGATCAGCGGATAGACCATGGATAGACCATGTTCCGACGTACAGTGCAAGGCTGCTGGCTACCCACTCCATTCGCATATTTCCCCTTCACTTCCCCTCCCGTGCGTCACCGTGTGCCATCAGGTTCCGAAAGGCCTATACAACCAGACAGGCCACAGATGGCAATATAACACGGCGCATGCGCACTTTGCAGCCTGTATTCATAAGGCTACAAACACGCACTCAGAATATGTAATACTTATTTCTTTTCCATAGCAAAAGTGATTACACGAACGCGCCTCACTATTACGTTTATGCGTATATTGATTTTAAAAACTTTGGGTATCACATATCAGAATACGGAAGTGATTTAGAAGATAAATTGCAAACATACAACAAAATTAACGGAGCTATATGGAGACATTTTGGAAAGCAAATGAACAAAGAAACAAAGTTAATAATTCACAACATTACAGCTAAAGCAGCATTGAAATTTGGAAGTGAAGCTTGAGTACTGAAGAAAAGAGAGGAGCAACGTTTAGAAGCAGCACAGATGAAATTTTTGAGACACTTACTGGGAATAACAAAACTTGATAAAGAAAAGAATCAATGTACAGAACACAGTAAAGGAAATAAAACAGTACCAGGAAAAGTGGTTACAACACGTACAGAGGATGG
>Ga0131853_10027796_pt1 | contig 10141 bp, 7 predicted proteins | sample TergutLab28metaG_FD_92764 | JGI IMG/M metagenome (GOLD analysis project Ga0131853, IMG submission 92764) | Labiotermes labralis P1 segment gut microbial communities from Petit-Saut dam, French Guiana - Lab288 P1 (version 2) (version 2) | ecosystem: Host-associated > Arthropoda: Insects >... | reverse complement strand
TTTTAAGGGCGGGGAGAAGGGCGGGCAAGGCGAAACCAATAGCCCCTTTTCCGGAAAGCGAACCCGCCTAAAAAGGGTAAAAGGGCCAGGGCCTTTATTACAAGTTTTTTGGTGTGGCCCCCCCCCCCCCCCCATGGCTCGACAGCCCTAGTGAGGCCAGGGCCTCATTATCGAGGCTTCACAATCAGACTCAGCCGCACCACACTCGGTAGGATTCCTCTGGATGAGTGATCGGCCTGGCGCAGAGATCTCCGCCTGACAACACACAGCTCTCACAAGAGACAGGCATCCATGCCCCCGGCGGGATTTGAACCGGCAATCTCCGCAAGCGTGCAGCTGCAGACCCACGCTTTAGACCGTGCGGCTACTGGGACCGGCAGTGTCTGCTTGTAGGGATGTTATTATGTGAGCTGCTTGTCACATGCACTGCTGCCATGTAGTGTTCTGGAAAAACAGCAGTGGGATAAAATCAATGACATCGGCTTTGTAAGGGAATCAAATCCGTTTGCTGCGGGTGGATGAATTGGACAGGTTGTGGAAGGGAGTGGTCGTGGCCTGATTGAGATACTGTCCGGTATTTTCCTGGAGGAACTCGCCAGAACCTCAGGCTGGTCGGTATCTCGCACCGGACACGTGCCTCGTACGGGTCAGGGTCAGGAACGTGAGTTTTCAATTTGTACGTTGTTCATCTCGTTGGTTACACGCTCTTGGTAAAGGTTAGTCGTCCCTGTCCGTGCCATGAAGGTGTGTATGGGCAGTGGAGGTATAGCTGCAATTATTCTTAACCTCGGCGCTGGATGGGAGTAAGCTTCAAGCCCCGGCCGCTTTACCCCGCGAAAGAAACCTGGCACCCATTGAGTAGAAATGTGGTTGGGCACTAGACACTCTGGACGCTGTGGAGAAGAGAAAAAATCTCTTTCTCCCATCGGCCTTCGAACCAGGACCGTCCAGCTGGGATACTAATGACGGTACCTACTAGTGCTGAGAAATTGTTAATATTACAGCCTCTCTTGCGAACATGTTATCTTGTTTGTCATCGTTTGTCATCAGTGTTGTCAGGCACGTTTCGGTGCTTGGAAATAATGAGTCTTGTTTCAGTCCACGGTGTTGCGCTGTTTCCCATTTGAGTGTTGGCATTAGTCCAGAGGTTTGTGCTATCTACGCCTCGAGATGCGTGGAGTATATTTTAATGATTAAACCTGCCTAGTTCCTTTAGCTCTGTTGTTCTGGAATTTTCATAACGAAGCTAGTCCCTTCGGCAGTGTAACAAATTGGGCCCTATTAGATCCTGGATTTTCCGATTTGGGGGTTTATTTAGCATTGCGTTCGTAGATTCGAAATGTTTAAGTCACTCGATAGTGGGCGTGACATAACCTTGGTACGAGTCAAAAGTGTATGTCGGAGAATGCCATTAGGGAACGATGGAACTATTCTAGATGCACATTTTAAAAATGGTAACATGAAACGCGGCTCGGCACGTCGTTACTTGTACGTGTGCGATTTTTATCTGGAGGTATCGGATTCGAATATCTCTATTGTAGTAGAATAACGGGTTGACAGGTTTCTCGTACTTCTCCTTGGCACGTCTGATGTGAATGTTGTGATAGTTTTGCGTACCTATGCATATTATCAGTACTACACAATTTTTTGGGCGCGTTAGCGGAACTGCGAAAAGCAACTGTCACCTACAGTTATCACTCTAACGCGCTGTTTTTATTAATCTTGGAAGCTGATTTTAAGATGGGTCCTTGTCTTTGTGATTCTGCTGGCCTTCACGCTTTCCTATTTGAAAAATGAGTTTTCAGGCGCGTTCGCAAAATTTCGAAAACCGCGTATTAGCGTCGTTGTGTCTGTCCTTCTGCCCGACCGCATGGAACAAGTCGCTTCCACTGGACGGATTTTCATGAATTTTGATATTTGAGTATTTTTCGAAAATCTGCCAGAAGATTCAGTTTGCTTTAAAAACCTGGCAAGCATAAAGGGTACTTTGCACTATGTACATTTACGATATCTGGCCGAGTTTTCCTTATGAGAAATGTTTCAGACAAAAGTTATAGAGAAAATCAAAACATATTTTGTGTTCAGTACCCCCCCCCCTCTCGAAAATCATGCCCTTTATGAGATATGTGGAAAAATATGGTAGAGCCATGCAAATCACAAATGACAATATAACACGGCTCATGCCCTTTGCATGCTGGATAATTAAGGCTAAAGACACTCACAGTATGTAATACTTATTGCTTTTCCACGGTTACAGTGGTTACCCGAACGCGTCTCAGTGTTACTTATTTACATAGCCTGTCTTGCTACCTTCGTTTCTTATCACCATTAGATGTCACCTGCATTCCCATTCGACTCTGCATTCCCTTTTTAGAAAACAGACGTAGCCGTAGGAATCCAGGGTTGTGTTTGGCACGTACCGAGTTGGTATCTCGAGGGGATTAATGTTGTCCTGAGGAATGTTTAGGTGTTTCTCGGATTATGCGACGAATGTCAGAAAAGGCCATGACAGTCACCTGCCAAGTCCGTATCTGCTTATCGTTCGTGATCATTTTCGCCCTCGTTCGATGCTGTGTGACGTTTGCAGCAGTAATCTCGCATCACTTCAGAACGATCTACAAAGGCGGCAGTGGGGCGAGACATGGCGTTTCTAACTTAACTGACAACATTAACACAACGAAACTCTTGCCCCCAGATCATTTTTGTATATGTTCCTGTGACGGTAGAAGCTTTTGTAAGCAAAAAAAAGTGTTATGCAGGTTACTCTTTTGAATTCCTTATCACAACGTTCCCTCGATCAGGGCAACAACCTCTCAGTTACATAAATACTGACATTTACCTTATATTAATCATGGAAGTTCATGTAAGGTTACTTTCAGCCGTTACGAAGTTCGAGTTTACTAAACGAGGTTAACCTATACAGCCTCGCGTATTGTCACGAACAGTTCCTGGCCGGACTACCGAAACAAGTGCCTTTGTCAGATCCTTGTCCGAATGCTAAGGTAGCAGGAAATGAATGCAGCACTGTGTCCAATCCATTGTTTCCCATTTCATAATTCATTGTCACAAACTTTGTACGTGCTAGTAGGTTTACAGGCTTTCACGTAGATGTTTCGAAATAGTGTTACTTGTTATTACACCGTGTATGTTCCGACGTTTGAGAGAAACGTGCTGTCTTCTTCTTCTTCTTCTTCTTCTTCTTCTTGAGCGTGACTGAATGAGAATAGTCTGGCACCCTCAGTCACCCAGAAGATGAAGGCAGCATGTTCCTCCGAAACGTCGGAACGTATAAAGTGTAGTAGCCCAGAAGACTATCATCGTAGTAGGTGTTTCTTCGTTAAACAGTACGACTACATGATCGTAGATTCTAAGCGAAGATTCTGTAGGGATTGTCGTGCATTTCCGAGGTAGGCCTACATGAATTTGAAGTCTGCTTGAATTGAAGCGTTTATGATGCACTAAGGCATTCTTGGATGACTGGCCGTCTCGAAGTCCGGTTAAATATAAACGTTTCGGGAGCCTGATCTGTTTCCTTCGTCGGGATTGGTGTGGGGAATGACCTGAAGTCGCCAGTATAGAGGTACGGGCCTGTGTCAGTCCGTCATTGCGGTGTTTCTACATAATCGGCACACACAGCGATAGGAGGGTGGAGTCATATTGAGCAGTCATCACGCACTTTACATTTGACGCCTTGTTGCTGACCGTGGTGTACGAATCCCCCATCCTTTGTCGATTAGCTACCGTTCTCCTTTTTTTTTCAACCTGACCCTACTGGAGCTTGCGCCCTATGTGTCCGAGGGCTGTAAAAGTGTTGACGGTGTTGACGCTCATCCAAGTTGGAAACGTACCCTGTTGAAATTATTCACGTGTAGCCGTGTTTATCTTCTGTATCGCCCCTTTGTTTTCGGCGAGTACAAGAAGGTTTCAGAAAATACCGACAACTTTATTCTGACTTCGACGTATATGTTACACGTGATTAGCAGATGGTACACTTCAGACTTCAACGTAGTCAGCATTAACTTTTAAGTATTTGTCCCACCTTGACACCAGGGCCTGTATCCCGGCGTAGAAGAAATGGGTGTCAAGTTTGTGTAGCAAGACGTTTGACGGCTTGCTTACACATCAGAGACTGTTGCGTCTGTGCTTCTCAGACGGTCCAAAGAAGTGGAAATCCATGGACCGCATACTGTGCGCTGGACTCAGGTCGCTGCGTTTGGGAGATTATGGACCACCCTTCCCAACAGTTCTGGTCTGGCACTCACTGAATGCCGTCTTTTTGGACCCCATCGGGAGCACCTGGCTGGCGCAGTTTGCAACACGCGGACGCTAAGCAAGCTGTCACAACCTGTGTACAGGCGCTTGACACCTAGTTCTTGTACGCCGAGATGAAAGTTTTTAAGTGAAACGGCTTAAATGTCAGTGGTCACTGCGTGAAGGTGTGTGTACCATCTGCTGCAATGTGCCGTGTTTTACCTTACTTTTCGAAATTTCCTGTGTATCCTAATAAAGGCGAACGGTTGTGCGGTGAGAAACGGAGTTGTTAGTTCAGTAGAGCTTGTCTTTGCGCTCTTTCATCATTGTATTAGATGTAGACTGACGCACTAACAACTAGATAACCATTGGCCTTGGTCATGATTCAGAGGTCTTCAAGTTATCTGATATATATTATTTGTCACTTCCCGGAGCCCCTATGAGAGGTCAGATGAGTGATCTACATTAATACAATAAGCGAGCCGTCCGGAGGTGATAAACGATATTTGTCAGATAAGATAATTTTCCTTTGTACCAGGAAAATGTTGCAGCTTGATTCGATGGCCTAATTCGATGGCCTAATTCGATGCTGTGGATCTGCCTACTTGGCACGAACTTAGATGCCGGTCTTGTAGCTCGTGTAATTGTAAGAACGGATCGATCTGTGTCCTACATACACTTTTCTACATGTGGCGTGATTTCGACTCATGAAAATTTCAGTACAAATCATCCTGTACCGGTCTTCATATACTTATGTTAGCTATTAGCCGAGTTGTGGACTGGCCTTATATTCGTCATTGTCTGCGATTTGTTGTATTGAGTAACCGTTAAGGTTTTTATAACCCTGTAAATTGAATGCTTGTCAGAATACTCGTTTACTGCGGCTGCTTGTTTCGACAACTCATTTTGCCATCAGGCGAGTTTTACACATAATGGTAAAATGCAGTTAACTTTCTAATTTGTAAAATGTCATAATACCTCAGTAGAATGTTTTAAAATTGTTATGCGGACGAACATTTTTGGAGTAGCTGATCATTTTATCGTCGTCACGGGTTAAAACGTGGGCCGGGTAGCTCAGACGATATAGCGACTGGCTACGGGCTGGACGGTCCGGAGATCGAATCTCGGTGGGGACGAGATTTTCCGCACCTCTCCCGACCGGCCGTGGGACCCGCCCAGCTTCCTGTACAATGGGTACCGGTTCTTTCCCGGGGGTAAAGAGCTGCCGGGGCGTGACTTTGACTCGTCACCCCGTTCTAGTGCCGTGGTCGAAAAAGAGTAGAGCTATACGACTACTCCCTGTATGGGCCGTGCGGCCTGTACAGATCCTCAGTGCCTGTTCAAGGGTGCACTTTACCTTTTTTTTACTTTTACTTGTTAAAACACTTTGTATTTGGTCACTGTCCTGTCTCTGCCACTTAAATTAACGTTAGATGAGGCGGTTCACGTCGAAGAGTGGACGGTTTTGAAACGCCTGTTGCAAAGTGCTTGCCGTAAATAAAGTTCTCACGTCGTAACTTTTAATTTTTGTGTGCATACGTTGTACGAATATGACAGTGGTCGGATGGTTGTTGGTATGTGATGTGTACGTTGTAATATGAACGAGTTAACACTTCGCCTGGTAATGGCAAAATACTTTGTGGAAACATGTAGCGAGACTGAACGAGTATTCTGGTAAATGCACACTTTAGGGCACTATACACTCTCAATTAAACTGAGCGATTTTACTGCGTGACGTCATACCTGACGGAAAAACTGAGTAAACTGCGCAGTTTTGCGAGGCAATAGCGCGGGCCTTAGAACTGTCCTTTCCAGTCGTCTTTCACACAGAGAACTGCGCAGTTCACTCAGGGAATCCCACACACTTTCAGTTCAGTTTTTCGTGCAGTTTTTTTTCACACAGTTAAACTGCACAGTTTAACTTGGAGAGTATGGGGCCCTTTAGAGTTGTAGTGCACTGAGAATAATGAATCATTAGCATATGTCACATCTTTACAACGGTTATGGTGTTTTTAGATCCCACATACTTGGAGGGGAATGACCTTTTTTATTTTTCTGTAGAGAAGATGCCCCGTTTTGTTAATGAACTAAATCACAAAAAGTCAATTTTAGTCAACACAGCGGCATCGAGAAACTTTAATGTAAATAGACCTGTATGAAATACATATTTATGGAAACTACACAGTATTGTATTTGAGTTGCGTTGTATTAAAATGATATCAAATATATACTTCGTCAAACACAACTGTCTAATGCTTTATAAATTTATAATTATTATTATTTACTGCAATTGGGTTGTCACCCGGTGGCAATGGTTATTTTACATGTATACAAAATATGAAATTGGTCACTACTAAATTTAAGTCGGGAGGACTGCATGAGAAGTATGTAGTGGCAACGTGCTTTTAGGCACAGGGAAACCAAGAAAAGCCTGTGTCGAGCTGTGCACACATAGTACAACACACGTAAGATAACAACAATACACACGGCCAACCAACAGCAATTACACACAAAACAACTTAAAACTAGCAACAATACACACGAGACAAATTATAATACATGTACGAAAGGTAAAAACACCCAAGTAAGAGAGTACTGCGTACGGTTTCTTGTAATTGTCCTCCCCCCCCCCCCCCAATCATTAATTCGCTCACGCTTTCACCCCAGTCCTTCACTTCTCATCACTTACTACTCCTATAAACCTTTTCCATAAAGACTCGTTTTTTCCACCCTTTCCCTATATAATTTAAATAATGGCGACTAGTTTCGGCCTATGCAGGCCATCATTAGGCCAGAATATTTATAAAAACTTAAATGCCGGTGCATACAGTGTATTGTTCGTCAATGTCATTGGATCCCATTGACGAACAATACACTGTATACACCGGCATTTAAGTTTTTATAAATATTTTGGCCTGATGATGGCCTGCATAGGCCGAAACTAGTCGCCACTATTTAAATTAATAAAGCGTAAGATAGTTGTGTTTGACGAAGTGTATATTTTATTTCATTTTAATATTATACTTCAACACAACGGGATGTCCTCTACTAAGATTGTGTAATTTTTGTTGACGACCGCATGTTCGGTTCCAGCATTCGGATGGAGCATTTTGGTTTAAAGTTTGAAAATTTTCCCCAAGATTGACTGGAAGCCACGACACGGACTCCGGCTCATTCAGTGGTGCACAGTTTTTCATCTGTTGATGCAGCTCCTGTTCATGGAATCCGAAGTTTCAGTATCGTGTTCACGCCGGTCTTACGTACGTTGGCCTGTATCGCAGGGCACGTCGATCTGTATGACATCATCGCACCCATTTTCTTCTCAGATGTACGCCGCATTTTGTCACGTGATGTTTTATAATCGAAATGCTGCGAGATGCTGATATTTCATATTCTCTCCATTCGTGCTTCATGCCCCGTTGGTATTATCCTTGAATTAATCATGCTTAACAATAGAAGGCTGACAGACCACAACACGTTTCAACGTTTCTCCTTCTATGCCTATATTTAAATTCCTCCAGTGGAACTTTTAACGTTCTAGTGTAGGGTGTTCAGAACATCCATCTTCACATTGATGTGGTAACGAAAGTGTTAAATAAACAACATTAGGAATTCCGATCAGACTTACCAAATATTTACTTGTGGGTTGTGGAGTTTTTGAGTAGGGTATCCTATTGTGTCGTTGAATCATGCGATTTTCAGACGAAGCCGATGATATAGTAGAAAACCTACGCACGTCGTGATGTAGCGACAGAATTCACAGTTTTGAATTGAGACTTCCCGATATTCTGTTATAGGGTCGCTGCCGGTAGTGTTTTTGCCCCAAACATGTCTCGATATAAAGAATAGCCTAGTCTAGCGGTCTCAGCTTTTAACGATAATTCTGCAGGCAGGTACTGGACTGGACTGATCAGAGAGCTCTTTTGTAAACGTAACGATTCACATGTTGTTAGCATAGGCTATCAGTTGACATCATGGATATTCATATCAACTATTTACATATTATCTTGCTTGCAATTTTTATTGCTGGTAGGTGGAAGTACTTTACAGTTAATGTTACCATCCGATGCATGGTGTTTCCATAGTGCATTGTGTTATAGTACAATGTGAGTAGAAAGTACAAAGTCTGTTATTGTTCTGGATCTTATCAGCTCCTCAAGTTCTCGTTAGGTTGGTGATATTCAAGAGTGGTAGTGGTGAATGCAGATACACGTGTTTCTGGTACAGTCGTCGTGGGCCGTGTTCAGTGACCTCGTGATGGACTTTGTAAAGTTTGCTACTTTACTGAAGCTCAGTGTATTACAGCCACGTTTCCCAAAGTTTAGGAGCCGGGGATAAATGTCCGATGGGAAAATAAAAAAGCGTTTCTTACAGAACTCTAGTAGCGGTGTGTACTGGTAACGGCAAAATGTGTGACAAAACGAGACTTTTTTTTTTCTTTCACTGGGAGACAGAAAAGGTTGAGAATTTCTCATTATTTTTGGACGGCTCTTTTGTTATTTTTTCTTCAGCTGTTAAAATGTTAGAATTTATTTTATGACTGTTTTGTATTAGTCTTTAGATGTGTCAAAGTAATTGGTAAACAGACGCGTTGTTATGACGGTTGATTTTGGCCTGTTAAAGATGCCAGGGTTTCAGCAGGGTTCATGTTAGTGAAAGTTCACACAGTTTATTGACTGGAAGACGTATTAGTTTGCTTGCCCATTTGGTCTGTTATTAATTGAGTAGCACATTGAAGGTTTATTTTTCTTACGGAAATTCGTACACATTCCGAACTTTTTTGAGAGGTAAAAATATCTTCCCTTTAACATTTTTAAATTGATCTGTGCTAGGCGTTGCTCAGTGTATTGGCTACGCAGTAGCCTGTACTTTTCATGACATAATGACGCAGTACTTATTTTCCGCCTGCCAGAATCTTGGAACTGTGCTGTTCGTAAATCACGTTCACAAGAGCCTTCCTTAGCACTCCGATATAAGCCAGATTAGCCCATTTTCCTCCTCAAAACCTGTTGTGTTAGTCCCATTGTGATAATACAGCCCAGGCCTCCCTTTTTTATGCATTTCTCGTCTCAGTTCGTCCTACATGTCCTAACCATGCCATTTTCCTGTGATTGCACTAGTAGTAGTTGGTGAAGAGTATAAGGTTGTGCACCTTTCTCCACACTTCCGTGACTTCTTGTCTCTTAGGTACAAATATTCCCCTCACGACCCCGTTTTCCATTAATTACAGAGAATGAGGCAGTCCAATTCGTTATACGGGGTGTTCATGCTCACCACAAGTCTGAGAACGGCTCTGGGAACCTCCATGCCGTCTACAAAGAGGACTTGGCTCTTTCGCCAGGTTTCAAGTGTAAAGCTGGAAATCCCTTGGAGAACATTTCATATTCCATCAACATGCGGATGGATATTGTCCTTTACCTTTCATAAGAATTCGCGGCACTTCTCCAGTCACAGTATTCGTTATGGAGATTGTATTAACCTCACACTGCACTTGTAAACTACAAGTTGTCTCAAGAGCTGTGTTGTTTGCTGCACATATGTCAGTGTAGTGACGAGGCTGCGAGCTGGAACACCGAGGAATCTGAATTCGATTCCGAACAGGAGCATGAAATGTTTCTCTTGTACGCTGTGCAGACCGGTTCTTTGGCCCACAACGCCGCCTCTGCAGTGCGCTCTTCACCCGGGCCTAAAACAACCTGGAGGGTGAACCTGACCACTTACCTTCATCTAATACAGAGATCTGGAATGCCTGGAGCCTTGCATCCGCCCCCCCCCCCCCCAAAAAACCTCGGGGGGGGGCAGCTCACCAAAACACATAAATTGTTGAGTATGTAAAAATTAAAAAAAAAATTAAAAAAAGATAGTTGAGAGGGTTTTTATATATATGCTA
>Ga0131853_10027795_pt1 | contig 10141 bp, 5 predicted proteins | sample TergutLab28metaG_FD_92764 | JGI IMG/M metagenome (GOLD analysis project Ga0131853, IMG submission 92764) | Labiotermes labralis P1 segment gut microbial communities from Petit-Saut dam, French Guiana - Lab288 P1 (version 2) (version 2) | ecosystem: Host-associated > Arthropoda: Insects >... | reverse complement strand
TTCTACTCGAGCATGACCGCGACACTAGAAGGGGGTGAGTGGTCAGCAGCACGCCCCGGCCGCACTTTACCACCGGTAAAGACCCGGTACCCATTTTACAAAAGGCTGGGTGGGCCCCAGGGCCGGTCTGGACGGGCGGAAAATCTCGTCCCCACCGGGATTCGATCCCGGACCGTCCAGCCTGTAGTCAGTCGCTATACCGACTGAGCTACCCGGCCCATTTTTTAAACTTCATAATTTCTGTTTACTGGGGGGGGGGGGCATCGTGATTACCCGCCAAAGGCGCCTGACACCAAGCTACGCAAGGTGAGTTACTTCGCCTCTGTGTAATGCACGGCTTTCGTACATAATCCACGTGCCTCAACCAACCTTGTCACCAGGTTTCGTGACATCCTCGGGACAGAATCGCATCCGAAGGTCAGTATTTTTATTTGGCATTAAGGCTTCTTCAGTGCTGGTAATTCAGATCTCTGCAATGACATTCTTGGAGGTCGCAAAACAATACACGAACCCCGGTGTTCTTATCAAGCTGCTCGTGTTGGAAACCAAAATTCTGACTGATAATTCTACTGCAGAAACTTTCAGCTTTGATGCTGATACAGTTTACTGTCTGCTGGCAACAGGCACTGATAAATCGTTTGGCTTAATTATTTTCCAGTGCCCGGTCACGTGGGCCAGAGTTTGAAAATACGTCTTCGTTCTGGTAGGTGCAGTTCGAAAGACGTTTTAAATCTCTCGGTATGAATTTCTAAAAGCGAGTTTCCCATCCAGGGTTTAAAACTTTCAGTACGAATTTCCGAAAGTGAGCTCCTCGTGCAGGTTTCAGAATGAGTATCTAAAAGTTAGTTTCCCACGCAGGGTTTAAATCTTACAGTAGGAATTTCTAAACTTGAATTCCTCATCCTTTTATCGCAGGTACGGTAAGTGCCAATTCATCGTTTTCACCTTCTCCAGCACTTTCATCTATAAACGTTTATCTGAAAGAATCGGAGAGCACGGCGTAAATAAAACAGGAAAAAAGGAAATAAGTAAGGAACCTGCAGCTGAGGAGTGGGGGGGGGGTCCTTAAGTATTCAGTTAATTTCATGTTGTAGTGCAAAGATAGTCTCCGTTGTCACATAATCCCAAAGTGCCATTATGAGCAATTTCAGTGTCGGTTCACATTATTTTACCAATTTTCCTAGCCAGTGACCGCGTTGAATCACCGATGTTTCTTTGAACGCGTTTTACTGTCAAAATTTTCTATCAATTTTTATGTCCCTATTCGTTCAAGATGGACAAGGATTGCAGTTAGGCTACGTTAATTTAAAAAGAGTTACTGTCCTGGTTGAGCAAATTTCCACGCTTCTCTCCGTAAGTAAACACTGAAATTTAAACGTACCTTCAGATGTTACCCCTCAAGCTGTTGAAATGTTCAATTAACCTGTTGTGCAAGTTTTTGGTTTTCGCAAAGGGTCACAGATGACTTAGTCAGTAGACGGATGTGTTCCGCGTTCATGTACTCCTGCAGAAGTTGATGAGCGGTTCCTTCCCACATTTGCACGTAATTACCGCGTGCTGAAGTTTCTCGAACACCTTAATAAACCTGATTTGCGCGAAGTCAGCCACTTTATCCCAGTTCCCATTGTATCTTGGTCTGGGTACATTTCACAACTTCTGGTGCCCCCTGTCGAATTACAGGTAGCTTTGTACATATGTCGCATAATTTATGGTGTATGCACTCTTCTCTGTCAAAATAAAATCAAATGATTTATTCCGTCAGAACACAACAACATAGACATTCATCAGCATCCTAGTATGGCTACATGTTACAGTCCCTTCCTAGACCATCTTCAGGCCAACATTTAACGTACAAGGCACTAACAGTGCGCACTATAATACATTATGGGAGCCCATATGTTTACAGAATGTGCGTAAAAAGAACGATAAAAGTTATTTAAGGTTAAAACATTTTTAAGAGATTTATTAGATAGACAGTATATACAAGGTGTACAAGGATGAATTGTAAAATTGTTCCTGTAACCAATTCCAATAGATATGTACAGTATGGAGCAAGTGGTAAGGGGTAGTAGAAATACAGATGTGAATAATGGCAGTGAAAAAGGAACAGAAAAAACACTGCGGTTGGTTAAAACATTGTAGTAATACTCACTACTTGACTATAAAGCAAGTACCTTCCTTATTGTTTGTAAACCTCTATATACCGTTCTATATACACTACACCATGTTCTACAGTATTTTAACCTTAACTAACTTTTATGATTCTTTTACGCACATTATGTATACATATGGGTTCCCATAATGTAAGGTCTAGGAAGGGACCGAAACATGTAGCCATACTACGATGATGTTTGTATATGTTGTTGTGTTCTGACAGAATAAATCATTTGGTTTTATTTTGAGAATTAAAGCACAACGGGGTGCCTTCTATTAAAAACAGCTCTTCTGTGTACCTAACCAAGGACGTTTGTGACCGAAAAGGTCCTCGTCAGGTCTGCTTAACACGTTCGGTACGCGTACACTTTGAGACCGGAGAGACACTCCTCTGACCGTGATGGGAAACCCACAGACACCAGAGGTGCACTGGACTTATGGCAGTGCAAAGGATTATGAAGACTGGATGATTGGTATAGTCACACAGATCTTACTAAAAAAAAATATATATTTTCATTACTACTTCGTTGAAACGTAGTGCCAGATTGACTTACCTTAGACTGACTTAAACAACTCAGTCGCTGTAGCAGAGTCCTGTTCTATCCATTTCGATAATACCTTTTTCCCCTTTATGCGTGGGTCGCACGAATTGTCCGTTTCCTTCAGGTTTACCGACAAAGGGAATCAATAAACCTAGCTTTCGTGTGTTTTAAGGATCGTTAGAAAGTTTGTCTTGTCACTTAACTGTCTTATTTACTGTTTCTTGGTTCATTCTGTTACATCCTCTTATTACACTGATACGGTGTTCTTATTAATGTGTGAATTAGTTCTATCAGAATAACAAACTTCTTGAATTAAGATGGCTGGTTGAACTGTAATTCGGTTACCCGCAATTTTCAAGCTATGAAAGCCAAGGTGAATTTAATGTTAGGGTATGTATTACACACTAAATTATGTATTCCTACATTATGTTAGCATCTTGCAGAAAAACACGCAAAAGTCTAGGTTACAACACGTTACATTAATAACCACAGCGTGTAGTGAAAGAACAGAAAAAAATTAAGTTGTTCATACTGGCGTATTACGGTAGTGCACCGACGCTGTGAATAAAGCGGCACGCGCGGAACTTGCTGCCTCACCGGAAGTCGTCCACACAAACAATAGATTTAATTCCAGCCGATGTTGCTGTAACATATTCATGTACACCAACGGCATGGAAAGAAACTTATTGATGTTTGGGAATATATCGATATGTATGAGACGTTTTCTATGGCACAAGTTTAGTAGCCAATCAAATACCATCTTTTATCTGGTGGTATAAGTTCCGATGACCCGTCACCATGGGCCTTTCCTTTTTTACAAGTGTGTTTTCTAAGGAGACAAAAACTGCGTTTGAATGATGGAATGAATGGCCAGTTTGCAGAGATAGCAATTGGTGTACGTCAACTCAATTATTGCTGCATTTCTACCACCTGCTGCTGATGTTGCTGATTCCAATATATAATAATCTGTAGAATGTGTGCAGGTTATTTTAAAGTATATGTCTGTCTATGCCGTAATGACGCTGGTTTCTTTGCTTGGCAGTGTCGCCCTCAACCGTTGTTTTGACAGCTAAGAACGAGGGAATCAAGCGTTATCCTTCGAAGTATGACGTTCCTTTGAATAACGTAGAATGAAAATATTTGTTCAAATTTTTTAAAATATAATCCTTAGTTTGGGACTACGGTACATTCGGACTAGCCACGTCTCATCACGGTTGTAGGCCCCCAAATAACACAAGAAAATTCACTTCCTACATCACAGGAGACATTATCCGTCACTATTGCGGTGACCAACCAGTTCGTGCTGTACAGGTGTTTGTTCTGAAATCATATAAAATTCCTGAGTACTACTGTGTGGAAAATGCAGACCATTGTAATGTTACAGGCAGTTGTAGTTATATGAAGTTGTAACCCTTGCATCTCCAGAGATAAGTTAGTGACGTGTATCACGAATGGGTCCATATATGTCGCCACGACGTTCATGTACCTTAAAAAGCAATTATGAGCATTAGAGTAATTGTATTTGCAATGGTGCATAAAACTCCCTCTGGTACTGTGTAAATCATGGTTTGCAGCTAGCAAATTTGTTTCTGGAAAGAGTCATTATATCTGGCAATAGGTTTTGGTCTTTACTGAATTTGGAACGCAGTGGTAAAACGCTTTTGACAAGCCCCATGCTGAACATGTCCACACTCGAGTTTAGTCACCCTACTTGCTGTTCTGCAGGATGTGTGGAACAAGTAGTTTGTCACGTTGGGTGCGAATGGCGGCCAGTTTGATGCTGAAGTTATTTACAGCACAGAATTCGGTAGAAGTTGGAAACTGGCACAAAATGATTACGTCTGTAATGGCATACACAAATATCACATTGTAAGGACGAAAACACTGTTAAATGGAACAAAATATATATGAAGGGTACACAATTGACGCCATTGGTAGTTCCGAGGTTAAAGAGTCTTAATCGTTAATCAGCCAAAGACGATAAACCAGAAAAGAAGCCGACGTATCTAGGATGAAACCACGATTTGACTGCTCCAAGCACAAAATTCGTGATGCTAGTCATGAGAAGGCAGCCTCAGTGGAACGTCTGCCCTTCCATAGGGTTCTTGCGTGGTGCGGAAAGAGGCGGAGTGGGGTCTGTGCCCTGGTGACCCCAACCACAAAGTGGGTCACCGCCCCCGGCCACAAGCAACATCCATCTCAAGAATGCGGTGCGTTAGTGTCACGAATTGCAGTAGTATTTATACAAGGGTGCTACTGCAGCTAACTGTGTTATCATGATCTCTCTCTCCCAGGTGTTCAGTGTAGTGAAACCTACCAGTAAGTCACCAAGTCCTTTACTTGCGGCCGAGAATGTTATTCTTGTTTAGCGGAGAGACCATCCACACCACACGCGTACTGCTGTCCTGCTTCGTCTCGCGACCCACTGGAGGATAAATCGGTGACCCGGAGACACTTCATTTTCGTTTTTTATTTTATCTACTATGCTATGTTTGTCAGGTCACCTTCATGCCGATTCGTAACAATTCCTTAGCGGCACCTCTAGTTATCTGAACCCTTCGAGTCGGCAAACAGAGTGACATCAATAAATGAAAGGAATACAAGTTCCTTGGGGAACGCGGTGGCACAGGGGTTAATGTGCTGTGCTACCAATCGGAAGGTCTCTGGTTCGATCTCAGCTGGTGTCATTGAAATTTTTCATTGAAATAAAATCCTTCCGATCACACTATGGCCCTGGGGTCGACTCAGCCTCTAACAGAAATCAGTAACAGGAGCATTTCCTGGGGGTAAAGGCGGCCGGTGCGTAAGGCTGACAACCTTACCACAATCCTGTGCCGCTGTCATGAAATCTGGGAATCTTAACTTCCTGGAACCCTCTGGGTCACTCCAGGCCTGTAACGGGACTTATTTATTTACCTTTACCTTTTACAAGTTTCTTATTGAAATGTACGAATTTCTACTCATCTACTGACGATGTAACGACGGATTGCAAAGCGCGGAACAGTAGTGTAAATGGCAAATAATTCGAAGGAACTTGGAAGGCAGCGGTCGTGGCCTATCAAATTAACGGATTGGAGCAAAAACACAATGATCTCAGGACAGTCGATGTTCCGAACAAATCTGGAACCGAGTCCTTCGAATGCGTTATCGTCTGAGCCAGCTTGCTTGGTACAACGTAGGATACAAATCAGCTACGGATTTCTTTACGAAAAATTACCTGTTTTTTTTTCAAAAGGTATATTTTGTTTTAATGTTTGTGCGTATGATCCAAGTCGGCAGAAAAATTAGTACACAACTGATGTTATTCAAATTTATAACAAGGTTTATTAACCCCGGAAGTTGTGTAAGGTCTGTTATTACGTACGGTGAGCGCAGTGTATTGGTGAAACAGTGTCACTGGCCTAGTAGGTATTCCAACATTTCACTTCGATAGATGAATGGGGGCCAGAAACTACTCAGCCGGGAGCCGAACCACCTATTCTTCGTTTATGTGTGACCGTTTTATTGAAATATGGGTTTCAGTAAAAATAACGGTAGTAGGAGTAAAGTGCACAGAATTTTCATATTCGAAGTCTATCGGATAGGGTTTAAAAATACAGATGAAACCAGAATTAAAAATCGCGATATAGTGGAATGTATCTTTCTTCTTCTTTTTCTTCTTCTTCCTCCTCCTCCTCCTCCTCCTCCTCCTCCATTGGCACTACAGCCCACTGTGGGCTTTGGCCTGTCGAACAATGTCCTTCCATTTTTTCCTATCTGCCACCACCTCTCTCCATCTTCTCACTCCCAGCACTTGAAGATCTCTTTCTTCTTTCTCTTTCCACCTTTTCCTGGGTCTTTTCCTTCATCTCGTCCCTTCCAGTTCTTGAGTGAAGATATTTTGGGCATCCTATCCTCCTCCATTCTCTCTAGGTGACCTAACCAGCTTATCCTTTCCCTTTTATCCATTTTATTATATTTTCTCCTTTGCTCATCTCTTCTAGTTTTCGGTTCGTCCGACTTTTCCATTCCCCATTTTCAAATTTAGGACCATATATTCTACTAAATATTTTCCTTTCAAAAATTAGCAGAGCTTGTTCTTTCTTCGTCAACGTCCATGCTTCCGCTCCACACGACACTGCTGGTCTTGAATGTATCTTACACATTTGCGAGATGCATCCTCTGCATACTATTGTTCATTCCGTGCATTATTGATAATAGATTCACGACACCAAACCAACAAAATGCACAGAATTGTTCCTTGGATATTTACATTAAAACGTCAAACTTAATATTCTGTGTCTGTGTCCGTGTTAGTTATTCCATGTATTAAGCTAATCGGGTTACAGAAGTCGCACGGTACAGTCAGATTTTTCCTTCTTGTTTCTTTGATTATAATGAGTAAAATTAAATGAATATAGCTTTCTACGAAGGTCGTCCGGAAAGCAAAGTCTGTTTGCGCATAGCACTTGCGCAAGTCATTCACCATATAGTCCAGACTTAGCCCCAAGTGATTTTCACTTGTGTCCCAACACTGAAGGAATTTGTTGGTGGCACAAACTTCATAAGCAATGAAGAAGTGAAGGATGGCTTCAGGCAGTGGTTAAATGTACTGGCGGCGGAAGTCTACGACGATGGCATACAAAAACTCGTTACAGGCTATGACATGTGCCTGAACGTTGACGGCGACTACGTAGAAAAATTTCTTAGGGTCTGTAATAATGATACATTAAATGTTTTAAATTTTTATTTGATTTATTTTTCTTTATAGCCAAACGACCTTACTTCCTGGGTGACGCTCTTATATCTGCATTTTAGTGGGGATACAGGTTTTATTTCGTATAGGCCCGACCAATTTTTACCATAACTTCATTTCTGTTTTACATTTTCAGCAGCCGAACTCGAACAGCGGGCCACAGTTTCAGAATGTCTACTGTAACCTGGATATATTTGCTGTAGAAGACTTCGTGGGGTGAATATGACATGGTTATGAAACGCAACTTCTAAGTAGTTTCGACATGAGTTTATTGGCGCCCAAATAAAGCGCTGTCTGTCTGTACCTGTAGCTTGTGAGGCTGGCAGGTTGATAAACACAACTGTGTTCCGCCACTAGGCGGTGACAGCACGTTTTGAATTTCAGGCGTGTTATTATTCGGGTATGGAATACAAATATGTCCGAGTGTGTTAAACAACTACTTGTATACGGGAGGATCCGAGCTCGATTTTCCGTCGAATGTCCAACCTACTTGAGGGTTTTCGCGGTTTGCGTCAGTCCATTTCAGCAAATGCCGATTCCACTTGCGAAGTAACATGTTTGACCACCCACTTGACACCGTATCGAATATCAAGTTTAAAATAACCGGAGAGCCTTATCGGGCCAACGAACAGTCTAAAGTAAATAACAGTCTTCATGCACATATACCAACGATAGTATCTATTGGTACTGCAGGATATTTTGTGTTAGCCCCAAACGTGACTGCAGTTTCAGAGAGTCCATGCATCCATTACTATCGTAATAATGTTTTGAGACTTGGATTCTTTCTTCCGCTTTCCATTTGTATTCATTTTTATCATCTCTTGGTCTGTGTTTTTGCTGTTGCTAACAGTGTTCTGTAATACTGGCATTACATTGCCAGCTGTCAAGTGGTACAACCAGTTTTCTACCTCTGCAAAGATCTTTCGCCAGAAAAAAAAACCAATAGAGATAACTGCACGATGAGGATCTGTAATCCACACTCTTCGCAGAACGTTCAGCCACCAGATCAAGGACAATGGGACTGGCGGAGCATGTGACAGTGTGACACGCCTTGAGAAACTGAGGAACGTTTATACACTGCTGGACAACCTGAGAGGACGAAGACCGCTTTGGAGACTGCCTGTTTCTGGGAGGATTGTTAAAATAGATACGAAATAGGTAGCGAGGACGTGACTTGATTCATCAACCCGGGACAGGGGCAAGAGATGGATGGTTGTGACATGGCGTTGATCATTCCGGCCCCATTGAGACTGAGTAATTCGTTCCTATGAAGTGAACGATAGTTATTAGAGAGTGAAGCTCCTGCATTACACTCAAGAAAAAGCATTTTGGGTTCGAGAAATATATTCACATTCCTCCTATTCCATAAACAAATATTTTTCCGTTCTGGACAGTTGAATAAGTGGCTGTGCTTGTGACGTAAGTCTTGGGTAAATGGCCCCCCCCCCCAAAAAAAAGAAACAACCTTCATTCATTGAAGAGAATAAATCAAGTGGAAAGAAAAACAAATATGTTATTTTCTCTCACTCTCAGACATCTAGTTGCCAATTTTATTACTTTATTTTCCAGTCTAAATTATCCTATCCGGTCTAGTGATCTTCGAAAGAGATGCCGCACTAACAAATCTTGCAGTACAACCGACCAGATTCTTCCCCAATAGTGAAAGCCGTACGTTTATTGAAAGACTAACCAGATATTAAAATTTTATCAACAATTTTATTCTCTGCTGAATTAGTGTAACAAAACTGTGGGAGTTACCACTCATTAGTAGCAACACTACCCGTATTTCGACACGGATACGATCAGGAATTGTTAATAAAATTCCACCACAAAAAAATTGACTTTAACTCTTTCAGCATTTCTGGAATTATTACACGCATATAGCTGAGCGTTTTAGACTCTGTAAATAATGTCAGAAATTCAGTAATGTGCTTAATGTTTTTGTAATAAGCAGTTTAGGACTAATATTCTCGTCGTCCGCGTTTTTTTTACCCCTTTCACTTTATGAACCTCCGCATCTATGATAGGTTGTTCCGAAGGTAAAGGCAGTGGGTTTCGAAGCCTTGCGATTTTTCCGTATTATATCACGTCTTCAGTGGTAAGAGTCAATTTCCCTCAGAAGTGATTCCGTCATTCTTCCTCAACTACTAATGTTTGACGAATACGAAGGTCCTTCTAGTCATACATTACATTCCTTCAGCTAGAAGTTCTGCTTAACTTCTAAGGGGGAAAGTTGCATCAACTTGCAGTGATGGTCATTATGAAATAAGAAGTGTAAACACTCAAAATTCCATGGAACCTTCATGTCTTTGTATGTTCCGTGTGGCGTTTTGAAAGCCATGTACAGCTGCCTTCAGCACGTTTGTACTTTTCTTTGCGATATACGCTTTTCGAAGTGTTTTCTCACGCCATCACCATCACTGTCTTGCATACACTGTGGTTCCACAGCGTCATGCTCCTGTGTGGTGTGCACTCGGTGCTTGCTAGTGTCTGTGTGCGGTGTCACAACTACACACACCATCACCCAACTGACACCACACAGGAGCCTGACACTAAGGAACCGCAATTTATGGAAGACACTGAAATTACGGGAGGGGGGGGGGGGGGGGGCCCCCCCGAGCACCTCCCAGTCGGCCAACCCCCACCTTTTTTCATCCTTCCTTTCCGCTAATCTAACCCCCCCTTAAAATACTTCACTTTCTTCAACATT
>Ga0131853_10027794_pt1 | contig 10141 bp, 6 predicted proteins | sample TergutLab28metaG_FD_92764 | JGI IMG/M metagenome (GOLD analysis project Ga0131853, IMG submission 92764) | Labiotermes labralis P1 segment gut microbial communities from Petit-Saut dam, French Guiana - Lab288 P1 (version 2) (version 2) | ecosystem: Host-associated > Arthropoda: Insects >... | reverse complement strand
GTTAAGTACAGATATTAACATTACAGAAACCACATATTTCTGCCAGTTTTAATATGTATTTGGTAATCAATAAGTGTGTAACAGCTGTCAAAGTTTCAAAATTCTCTGGCCATTATCTCCGTAACCGTCCAACCTTGGACATAGGTGTTTTGGGTTATATCGGTATACTTTAACATTAGGAACACCCTCCCGAAGTCTGGCACATTCCTCCTGGGACACCTGTATATATACATATATACACATCCGTACACACATACATACAAACATACATGCACACATACATACATACATTACATACATATATGCATATATACATCCGTACACACACACATACATACATGCACACATACATACATAAATAAATACATACATACACACACACACACTTACACATACACACGTACGTACGTACATACATACATACATCCGTACACACACATACACACGTACGTACGTACGTACACACATACATACATACATGCACACACACACATACACATACACACGTACGTACATACATACATACATACACACACACACACACACGCGCGTACGTACGTACTTTAAATTGTGTGTACCGTGCATTTGTATCGATTCTAATTTTATTTAACCAACAAATGCACAATATTCTACGTTAAAAAGAATGTCAACATCCAATATTATGCATTTGTTGGTTAAATAAAAGGAAAATGCATACATACATTCATTAACTCATTTATTCACCCCGCAGTCTGTCTTGTGCCAGCGCCATAGCCTTTACCAAACCGAGTTCTCCACCGAGTGCGATCTGGTGCTTTCTCTTTCAATTTGCAGTAAACTCTCGTTTCCCTAAAGGTCATCCAGTAGCCGTTTACATCTCTTGTCTTCCTGTCACTTCCATTCTTCCCTCTATCTTTCCTTCAATAACGTGTTTTAGACGGCGCATCTTCCTCTTCTTCACTTATTCCTTCCTGTTAGTGGCCGGTCGAGTGCTGTCGTCCTATAGATGTTCTTCCCAACAGCGGAGAAGTCCAAATATTCGTAATCATTGCCAGAAATGTCGAATTTTTATGACAGGGCAAATCCGGGACATTTGGCGTCCCGAAACCAATTCTGAGGGACACTAAGACAGAGCTCTTTAAAACCATAAACCCGGGACGAATGGGATCCCTAAGCTCGCTTTCCCTCAAAATTACCAATAAGGATGCTAGTGAATTGTAACAGAAGAAAACCGCGTGTTCGTTTTTTTCGAGTGGATAACCAGCACTTCCCGGTGGTACTCGATAGGTCCCAGGATCAAATAAGGGCCTAGAAATCATCTATGCTCGCCGACGTTCGTCTAATTCCTTCCGTCCCTCCAGTAAAATGTCGAAATAGTGACACTGCCTCACAGTAGCGTAAGACTAGTACCTTCCACATCATTTCCGGTTCATTCTTAAGTAATCACCCTACTTCTCGATGCTACTGGGTTTTAAATACTGACAGCTTCACTACATTAGTCACATACAACATGGACACACAAAGTACAGTCTACTATAAAACACAACGAACAAGCACGTAGCCTGATGGGCAGAAAAATATCCGCTGTCCTTAATTTTCGCTCCATTTTAACACTATCATAAACAAGACAATGTACTATAATGTAACACCGAGGCGCGTTCACGTAACTATTGTAGCCGTGGAAAAGCAATAAATATTACATATTCTCAATGTGTGTCTGTGCGCATGCGCCGTATTGTCATCTGTGGGCTGTCTGATTCTACATTTTCAAACATCCTTTCACAAACAGACCGGTTTTCGAAACAAAAAAGTTATTTCACATAAAATGCGTTTTTATTTTCTCTACAATTCTTGCCGGAAACATGCCCTATCCTAAGAATAATTCAGCGAAATACTACAGTAAATGTACACCGTGATTCACGTAAACTACCCGTTATTCTTTTCAGATATTAACCTTTAGGCACCATGCATCCTATATATAGGACAGGCGAACCGCTAATCTCCAGAATACGCTTTTTATATATTTAGTCAACAAATATATTGTTTAATTATTTTTTTTAGACTTTCACCATCTTTGTTTATTCCTCCACAAAATGTCATGTATTTCGTGATGTTACCCTTCTTGGTTCATAAAATATTCACAATATACATAAATGGTGTGCTAAACTGTAAATGTCCAGCTCCAGGGCCAAAGGGTTAATCCAACCTGAATTGTTTTGGTAGACTTTCGAAAAAAAAATGCTCAATTATCATATTTCATGAAAATATGTCGAGTGAGAGCCGAGCGGTTCCACTCGGACGGACTGGACAAATTAACGTTACACAGTATACGTCAGCACAATCTGTTTTATTCTTAAGCAAGACTGTAAACACTATGGGATCCCAAAGTGGGCAAAGCATCTGGTAACGGGAAATGTTGTAAGGGCCTGAAGATGACTAAAGTTTTAGTCGAAACATGTAAAGATTGTGCTGACGTATGCTGTGTAACGTTAAATGAACTGCAAGCACATCGTGATGCCTTCATTCAGAAGACAGGACAAAGCTAAATGGTCGCTTTTGGCAATAAGATGAAAGCGCCTAAGAAAAAAGTGGAGAGTTCTAACGGATAAATCTGTCGTACTTGTACCGAGTTCTTTCTTTCTTTCTTTTTTTCTTTTTCTTTCTTTATTATTATTATTATTATTATTATTATTCGGAACGTCGTACGTTTTCAGTTCACACAACTTTACTCCTGCAATGGAATAAGTACATGGTTAAATGTTATATTTAAGCCATCTTCAGATCTAACTGGCAGGAATATGAAAGGGACTTGTTACTCTATGTAAATTGTGCATCATATACACAAATGATGCACTTGACAGCCCCCCTCTGCGATCCCCTCGCCAGGACATGGACAGATATCGCTAAGTTACCGCATTTTAAAATTGCTGTTATACTGGCTGAAGAGCCAGTAACCACAGCAGCCACGACGACTCTCGATCACTCAGTCAGTAGAAGATGAAGAAACGCGGAAGGAAATGTTCCTAAAGCCATGATAATTCTGTTTCGCTACGGTCACCGTGAGCAGCGGCGTAGCTAGATAGTTCGGGGCCGGTGAAAGTAAACACAATGACCGCCTCTAATACGAATTATGTATATAAGAAAAATCACAGCCATTTATTATATTTCATTTTATTTTGCTCAATATAAAATGTATTCAGATCAAAGAAAAATTCAAGAAACTAATAAAGGTAACAATCGAGCACAACAGCCTGATGACGGCTTGTTTGTACCGCCGAAACACGTAGCTGGGAATTTTTTTAACATCCTGATGGTCTGTTTATAAAGTCGAGACATGTAGCTCTTAGTTATAAGCACATGTCGTGCTCGACTCATACATTTAATTTCTTGCATAGGTATCGCAGAGATGAATATTCCTGTTTTCATTTTTAAAATGTGCACTTTATCGCCCCTTGGACTCCGCCGTCCGGGCTGTTCGGGACATAGCCTCTCGTACAACTACGTCACAGTCCGTAGGAGCATCAAACGCGCAGAACAGTCGAACTAATGAAACGAGTTGATGCGGTCCAGAAATGCTAGACCTACTGGTGTTTTCATTCGTTCTATTTGGCACCGCTGTGTTTCAAACCTGTCTTTAATTAAAGAGATTATTCCAAGGACGATAATTGACGACGTAAATTCAGAAGCTGCTACGAGCTTCTTTCACGATGAAAAGAGAGCCAAATCCATGGAAATAACAGCTGCAGGAAGGAACTTACCCAGTTCGTTGTGTTCCAGCCATCAGATTAACGTAGAATTTATAACAGATCTCAACATAGCTGCTGACCTGCCGGCCATATTTATCAATGCACGGAATAAATCAAGTTAATGATGCGATCCATACAACACAACTTCCAAGACCAGCTTCTATTCAAATTTTACACTACGGCGTGTTTCGACCTGTTTTCCGGCCATCTTCAGATAGCTGACCTACAACTGCATAAAAGTAACTGTTAGGTACAGACAACTCATTCACCTCTAAGATATCATTCCCAATGACGGAATAATAAAATGGTTAAAATTAGTCAAAACAAAAATATTTCATAAAATGTTTTTTTTTTCCGCATGAAATTAACTTAGAGGCCGCTAAAGCAAAGTCGTTATAGCGGCCACGCTGGAAGGTCCATTATTCGAACCCCGAAGGGGGCAAGACATTTCACTTCTCAGTTTCCCTCCAGACCAGACCCGGAGCCAAACCAACCTTCTGTACAACAGGTACCGGGCGGTAAATTGCCCGGGGCGTGGCGTTGACCACCCACCCCCTCCTAGCGCCAAGGTTGATAATGGATAAAGTTATACCTCTACCTGTGGGCCGGGCAGCTCAGTCGGTATGGGGACTGAGCTAGGGGCTGGACGGTCCGGGATCGAATCCCGGTGGGGACAAGATTTTTCCACCCGTCCAGACCGGCCCTTAGGCCCACCCAGCCTCCTGTAAAATGGGTACCGAGTCTTTCACGGGGGTAGAGGCGGCCAGGGCGTGGGGCTGACCTACCCCCACCCCCATCTAGTGCCAAGGTCCTAGAATAGAGTAGAGCTATACCTCATCTCTCCCTAAGGGCCTTCGTGGCCTATAAAAAGGATGAAACCTACCTATACCTCTACCTCCCCTCTATGCCTGAACTAGCACGTTACGGGGTGACTTTACCTTTACGTTTTACAAAATAAACTTAAGTCTACGTTACAAATACTACAACAGTTCATCATGCTACTGATAATCATATTCAATTTAGCATCGTCATGCGTGTATCGATATTTCTGTAGTAAGAAGCTACGGCCAACTCTCTTACGCCCCACATACAATCCTCTAACACAACAGTCCCCACGTCACATGCGACCTAACATTAAAGTCGACAATAACGTTTAGTGATTTCAGGCTTCCGCCGTGATGTAAATGACGTCTTCGAACTTCTGGCTCTTGGGGAGCGTTGATTGGTTGGACTGCTTGACCCCTGAAGATGGGACTCATCGGCTGTCCCGAAACGTCGGTAACCAACTACCAACAAACGATGGGTAACATCTCAGACGGGCGAAGACCTCGAAGCATATTACAACTGTATTATTTGCGTACCAAACCTAAAATCGCTTCTTGTATCAAGTTTAACATTACGACCACGAGGTGAAAGGAATATACATTTATATACCTACATATGAAATGTATACACTTATATTATGCACTTATGCAGACAGCCAACAGAAGCATAAAGCTATTTTGCAAGAACTATACGGTAACAGCGTTGACCGGGTAGCGTAGTCGATATAGCGACTGGCTACGGGCTGACGGTACGGGGATCGAATCCCGGTGGGGGTGAGATTTTCCGCACCTGTCCAGACCGGCCCTGGGCCTCACCCAGCCTCCTGTACAATGGGTACCGGGTCTTTCCCGGGGGTAAAGAGCGGCCGGGGCGTGACGCTGACCCCTCATCCCCTTCTAGTGCCATGGTCAAAAAAGAGTAGAGCTATACCTCTACTCCCCCTATGGGCCGTACGGCCTGTACAGAGCCTCAGTGCCTGTACAAGGGTGCACTTTACCGTTCATATTTTTATACGGTAACAGTGGCTTTCCCGTCAAATCGCGGTGTCAGATTGGCATTTCTAAAGTAGCGACGAAGTGCACAGTCAAAATAAAATCACCTCTTTTGTTTCCACTCCAGATGGCTGTACCTACACACAACTTTCAGTGCAGTCCGCTTCCATTCCCCTAATTATATCGTCAATTTCACTTTCAACAGAATCGTTTAGACTTAAAACTTGTTTACTGCTTCTGAAGGCTCGCTCTGACATTAATAACTCTGAATATATCAGACCATCATTTCTGTCGAGGTCAAATCACATTAGAAGCACCAGCACATGTTTATCTAATGCAGATATATTCCATATTCCATTTTCTCGTTAACAGCCTGACAACTGCTTGTGCAGCTCTCATAATTGGGTAGGTAACGGGAACGATGACGCTCCAGTGTGATAGCTCAGTTACAACGGGACGTATATTAAAATACAGAACAGTGGAATCCGAATTAACATGACCTCAACACACCACATAAGTAACAGTAATAAAATGACATAATGAAGAAGTTCAGAGGTCACCAGTACAATATTTCAGTTTCTCTTTCAACTCACGAAGTAGTTAGTATTTAAGCGATGACGTAATCTACTCGAAACTTGTGTGCCGTTCTTGAAAATTGCAGACTAGGACAAATTTGAATTAAGTTGACGCCCCATGTCCAAAATTTGCAAACGCCTAAAAAGGGGGGGGGCTGTTAATATACTTTCTCGTGGATCGACAGCCCTAGAAGGCCTAGTCCTAATTTACGAAGTTCCTCGATCACACTCACACACACCACATGCGATAGGAGCCCTCTAGACGAGGGATCGGCCCGTCGCAGAGACAACACACAACACTCAGAGGGGGGAAAAGGCTGTTAATAACACGCCATATTCGAAAGATACAAAAGTATTAATCACCTCATACTTTACGTTCTACATCTCAAGAATTACCAGAAAAAAGCCACCTTCACATGGAGCAGTGTTCTTTTTCAGAAGCTAGCCGGTTATCAGCTAATCAAGATGTTAAGAAATTCCCCGCATTTTGTGGAACCCGAAGGTTCATTACCGCATTTACAAGTACCCGCCACCTGCCCCTATCCACAGCAATAATAAGAGTAAAAGTAATAATAATAATAATAGCCGGTCCCAGAGGTCGCGCCGTTTAAGGCGTAGATTTGTGGCCGCTCGCCTGCTGAGATTGTTGGGTTCGAATCCCGCCGAGGGCATGGATGTCTGTCTCTTGTGAGTGTTGTGTCGTGTCAGGTAGATGTGTATAGGACGAGCTGATTACTCATCCAGAGGAGTCCTACCGACTGTGGTGCGTCGTTGTGTGTGATCTAGAAACCTCGTGAATGAGGGGGCCGTAGCCTGCATTGGACCACAGTGCCGCAAGGAAAAAGAATATTAATGGGAAATATTGGGCTATAATCGGCCCAAAATTGTAGGGACCACCCGAGGACCAGGATTACCGAAAGATCGCTGTATTTAGCACCATGCTTGTAAATGGTGGAAGCTATATCTCTGCTCCCCTACACGCACCTTCGTGGCGTGTATAGGGACACCATACCTCGTGATTGGTACGCTTGTTCATGTTTTCCTTACTTTAGGTGGTGATGAATAATCGATTATTAGGCCTCTATTTTCAGTCTGTGCCATTCAAACACAACCATCCATTTTGCAAGTCTGACAAATGACTAAGCCACTGCGTGAAATTACCTAAACAACAAACATGATATGTACATGAGGCAACCTACATTAATTTCTATTTCTTACCACAACCTGTGCAAAACAATATAACACAGGTTTATTATTTTATAGTGGGCCGGGTAGCTCAGTCGGTATAGCGACTGGCTACGGGCTGGACTGTCCGGCGATCGAATCCCGGTAGGGGCGAGATCTTCCGCACCTGTCCAGACCGGCCCTGGGGCTCACCCAGCCTCCGGTACAATGGGTACCGGGTCTTTCATAGGGGTAGAGGCGGCCGGGGCGTGGGGCTGACCTACCCCCACCCCCATCTAGTGCCGAGGTCCTAGAAAGAGTAGAGCTATATCTCTACTCACCCTAAGGGCCTTCGTGGCCTATAAAATGGGAGAAACCTATTATTTTCTAAAGGTCACTTTAAGTCAGAAGAAAGATTACATGTACTCTCAAATATAACAAACCTCATCAACCTTTCTACAAATGGTCTGAGCCATATGACCCTACGGTAGATCACTTTTCTTGCTTAACGAACGTACCTGTTCCAATCTCGACCAGTCAAACACGACACTCTAATTTAGTTTTTTTTTTTTAATTTCCCTAGTTTCTCCCGAAAAAAAATATGGGCATTACATTGGAACTAGTCAGACCACACGTCCCACATGTCTCCCAACTTAACATTCCCAAACACCCTACTATTTTGCACTAAAAAATCTAAAAGTTCACCCTAGAATTGGCCATGAATACCCAGTGGGAAGGGGGGGGGGGCTGTTGATGTATGACTTATATTTCTTTAACCTCTGCGCTAGGTGGGGAATATGGTCCACGTGACGCCCCGGCCGTACGCATTGTCTAAGATGCTAGGTGGGCCCCAAAGCCGATACGGACGGGTTCGGAAAATCTCGCCCCCCACACGGATTCGATCCCCGGACCGTCCAGCCCGTAGCCAGCCGCTATACGGACTACGCCATCCCGACCCAATTTCCTGATTCATTTTTCACTCGACACTACATAATCTCTGAAGCCGACACAGAGTCATTAAATATACTCATTACAACTCATTTTGTAGCCAACAAGCAGAATGACGAAATCAAAGAAGTGGCAGGTCTGCTGTGTAAAATAAAGCTTTCTCGTAGTCGCGTAAGCACAAAAGAAACTTCACACTGGTGCACAATTACTGCCACGTAAACAAAGGACAGCAGATCTTCTGGAAGTGCTGTCTAATGGACGGGCGACCTTGGCTATACACTGCGACCGAAGGATCGAATCCCGTTAAGGTCATGGGTGTCTGCGCTTTTGTAGGTCACCCCATGATAGAACACAGTGGCGACCGAGGGGGAGGTTTGGGGTGTTCAACCCCCCCCCCCGAAATTCCGAAGGTCATCCAAAATCGTGCCAAACTCAACCCGATTGTGAAAACTGTTAAAAATTGCTGAATTTAGGACGCCAACACCCCAAGATTTTCGGGAAAAAGGCAGAAAAATTCTAAAAGTACCTAGGTTCGCAATTGTTTTACATTAGTAATGACAAATAAATTGGTTGTCACCATAAATAGTCTTAAAGTACCAAAAATTAAGAAAGTTTTGTTATATGAAATGAAATTTCTTGTGCCAAATTACAGCTGCCTCCAGAACCCCTGACTAGGGGGCTACCGCCCCCAGATCCCCGTTCTCTCTGTCCTCTGTCCTGAACTGAATTTGTTGAACCCCCCCCCCCCCGAACAAAATTCCTGGGTACGCCACTGATAGAACATGCCTTACGACACACTGGACAATTGTATAAGTAGCCACGGTTTTGAACAGGATTTAGAAAACCTCTCACGTAAGACCGGAAAGTCTCATTAATTCCTCCAAAAAAATTACTTCCAAACTTCAAACACAAACCGCAGTGTGCGACATTTAAATAAGTTAAAATGCGATGAAGGGCGTGACGGAGGCAAAAATTAAGGTTCTTAAAAGTTATTTATAGAATCACGTCAATCACGTGCTGAAAAGGGGGGGGGGAATATTGGCGTCAACAATTTTCGCCGCAAATGACGTCAATGATTTGGGAGGAAGAAGGTAAAAAAAAAAAAAAACATGACGTAAGGAGTCAAGTTTCTCAGACACATGAGCACGGGCTGGGGGCAACAAAAGCCCTACCCGTATTCAATTGCCACTATATATTCATGAACACAGGCTATATTTCACGGACTACACTGCAGTTTACAACAGTTCAATGGAAAGAAAGCTTTCTCACATCCCAAAGAACAAACTTACTTTGATATTTAAGACTGTATGTGAAACAGTGACACGCCTTCAAGGCACATACAGTACTGTATTTTATCGGCCATAAGTATCAAACGACACTTGTTAGCCACCACCTGCATTTCCTTTTCGCCTCCACATATGTGTCTTTCTCACTACTTAGGAAAACAGTACCTTTATGCGGTATCCTACAAAATACCGATTTTGTCTACTTCCTGTCGTATACAAAGGCATTCAGACAAGTTTAAAAGAAGTAAAATTATTACATTTATGAATACATTATTGTAGGCTTGCACGACAACTTCGGTACAAGGTGGATTAATTTCATAAAGTTCCTGTTATTTTGAGTAACTACGAGGGCTGTCCAGAAAGTATCCAGCCATTTTGAATATCTCGAGGACCGGTCGCGTGGCCTTGATGTAACTTGGCAGCCAGTCAGAGTAGACCTTACTGTACATCCGTGAAGAGTCACACTCCCGCGGGGCTAGTCAGTCGGCAGTGAGACGCCGTTGACTGAGCTTGTGTTCTGTGTGACTTTCGCATTCAAATCTCCCCCCTTTCAACGGCGATTTTAGTTTTGGGAAAAGCCAGAATTTGCAGGGAGCCAAATCTGGGCTGTTGGGGGGGGGGGTGAC
>Ga0131853_10027793_pt1 | contig 10142 bp, 6 predicted proteins | sample TergutLab28metaG_FD_92764 | JGI IMG/M metagenome (GOLD analysis project Ga0131853, IMG submission 92764) | Labiotermes labralis P1 segment gut microbial communities from Petit-Saut dam, French Guiana - Lab288 P1 (version 2) (version 2) | ecosystem: Host-associated > Arthropoda: Insects >... | reverse complement strand
TAATAAAATAATGTAAAAAAATTTATGTTATAAAACAGGATGAATTGCAATTATATTTTGAAAAAATAAAGTTAAACATATGCAAAAGGCAAAATTTTAATTCGTTATACTGAAAGTTCTAAAATCGTTAAAATGAAATGTTTTAACACACATTAAATAGGGAAAAGGGAAGGGGCCTAAATATAATTTCGCAATTCTGAACATTTCGTTATAGTGGCGTTCGTTACAGCGACATTTTACTGTACATACTTTGTATGTGAGACAACACCAGTAATGCTGCTAATTTTGGACATCCTTTGCATGTCCAATGATACTCCATAAGTGGTATGTTACACAAGATTAAAGCCTGAAATTTCTATTACATTTTTCCTGATTACTAATCATAGTTGGGGAAGTTACGTATTATGTTATTCCACCATGGCCTAAGCTTTCTATCTTCCCAACAAATACTGTGCCACAGGACTGATCAGTGCTTTCTTCTTTAATGAGAATTCTATTGTTGCATGGAAACATGGCACTACATATCAGAGCTGTGTTTCATCTGTGAGATTTTGAAGTTTCCACAGTAGTTTTGTTGAGGATTCAGGTGTTGGTTTACTGTTTCTTTATGTTTTAGGGCACCACATTCCCTTGAAATGTTGGGAAACAGAAATCCAGTGACAAATTAATACCACAAGTCATACAAAATGTATTTATTTTATCACAAGGAAACAGTTTCTGTTGTGCTCTGGAGGACAGTTCTGATGCTATTTATTGCAGCCCCAAGGTTTTAACATTGTCTTGGCACAAAACAGTGCAAGGAGTAGTCTTAAGTTTCTGACCAAACAGGTGTATCAGTCTGTATAGGCTTGTACTGTAATTCTGCAGGAAAATTTCACACAGATTTACAGCTGTTTGTTGCTTTCAACAGAATCATGTACAGAGAGAAAGTTACTGAAAGAAAACAACATCAACAGACTTTGCTCCTGGTCTAGGATCTGAAATGAAACAGGCTTTAGCTGCAGAAATGAAGAAGTCCACTAATTTTACAGATTTTGGTACATTTACATTAAATTTTAAGACATCACACCTGATCAGAAAGAAAGTTGAATGGTGACACTTAAAAGTATTACAATCAGGAGTCTTTTAGCATGACTTATGTTCTCAGAATCAGGCCACGATATCTTTAGAATTAAATTACATTTTTATGTGTTCAAAATAAATTTACATATTCTGCCCACATAAAGGACAGAATGAGAAGACCTATGGCACCTACGAGGCAAAACTTAGCCATCACCAACTCCATGATGATGGCTGGCCAAATAGTGGATTAGCTTGGTGGGTGATCCCAATCATAAATGAATTGTCACCATTAATGTGACAGGCAGATGCCATGGAGGATAAACAACTCAAGAGAATCATACAGTAATAAACTGTGAAGATGCGAAATGCTGAGCTCTTGCAGACAAGAACCCTACAGCTGCCTCTCATCACAGAATGAGTGATGAACCTTCACATGCACTAGCTGATAATCTATTCTATCTGTCCAAACTCACCATGCTGTTTTGCCATCAATGACAGTGAAGTTTGTTCTGGCTACACTGAGATCCTGCCCTCCTGGTTTCAGACTATGTGGGATGACACTTTTAAATGAAGATTTGTGTGCCCTCAGTACAGATGCAATTACTCTCAGCATATATGCCATGGAGGTGTTTCAAATTGTCATTGGTGTTTTGTTCCCAATTGTTGATGTTGAACAACAGTTAATTACACAATGCATAAAAAAATTCATATGAACGTACTTCATTCAAATTGTGGACTTTGACTTAAAAGCTGTTACTATGCAGCTGCTTGTTTGTTTAAACGTATTCCGTGGCAGTTACGTTTTGTTTTGTACAAATTCAGGTAGACTTCTGAAGAGTCTAGAATTTAAAGACTGCCCTCTGCCATGATTAAAAAACTAGTGTTAATTCTAACAAACTGAACATCAGTGTTTGCAAGCTGAGAAAACAGCACAATTCAAATTTTCAAGGCAAGCATGAATTCTGGTTTGGCCAAAGAAGTGCCATCCTGTGAACTTTTCTGGCAGAAGCAGCATGATTAAATTTCAGTCAATGTGGGTGATGTCAAGGGACCCCACATTCCCATTGAACATTTGACACATGGCTCAGCTTGGGATATCACTGACCAAAACAAGAAATCTGTGTCTGTACATAAATTATCTGCCCAGAGTTGGCAATGGTCTGATGCCTATTAACTTTGTACATCCTATGCCATCTTCAAAGTTGCGTTCAAAATGATCATTACTTCAGTAACTTAATTCCCAAATAAGAAAGCTGCATCCCAATGCACAGCATTTAATTGCATCTCCTCCATTTTTCATCTAAATAAATTGAATATCTGTTCCATGTTCATCCATCTTGGGTTGTATCACCCAAAAACTGAACTAGTGACTATCAACTGCTCAAGGCAGTGGTCAGAGGCAGCTTGCTTAGTTCATTCACTTACACTTCAATTTCAAAACAGGAATATTTCATTAATATTAAACATAAATTTCTTCACTGAAGACATATTTTGTAACAGTTCTAACTGTGACCTGAGGCCCTGAAATGACCACAGTGACATGTACCAGCAACTGACACTGCTGAAGCCGTTCTTCACACACATCCTGTCCAGCAAACTGGTAATGTTCACTGCAGGGCCATAAGAAGCATACCAACAACCTTGATAGTAAGTCTATCTGAACACCTCAAACACCATACCACCTCTAGAAGTGTGCAGTCAGGCGCTCAATATCTGCAAGGTCATCTGCGATCTCATCTACTTTTGTACCTATCTTCTTGGCCACCTCTTGTTTCTCAGATGTCGGAAGCCCCAGGAAAAGCCACACCAGCTCCCCATCAATGATACCACGTGCTGGGTTGCTCAGAAGCTTGGTTGCACTCTTGTATGTCCTGTGAAACCATCTAACAATGAAACTGGCAATTCTTAAGGAAAATCCCTGATGGCAATGAAGGAACCTGCTGATAATAGAAACCAATGTTTCAATGTCAACAAAACCTATTTTCTTACAATATATTATAATATCCTCTGAGCATAAGCCTTTATGTCTCCCAAGTGGTCTTCCATGTTTCCCAACAATGTATTTCATGCATCTCTCATTTCACCTATACATTCTACACGTTTAACTCATCTCAACCTCAAATGTTTAATAATCCCAGTGACATTAGACGAATAAAAAGATTGAACTTCCTTATTTTGAGAACAGAATTTTTTTCACTTGGGCCCAAATGTTCACTTCCCTCAGGGAAAAAAAAGTTTTGCAACCTTACATAAGGACAGGTAGAATTCTTAGTAACTCCACGCAGCAAAGTCCTTCTTTAGAAGCTGATGGTCATTCAGCTACTCAAGAAATTTCATGCCCTTTATGGAACCTTTAGGTTTAGTCCCACATTCACAAAGCCCACTGGTCACAGTCCTGAAACACATTTATCCCCACCACACCTTTCCATGTTTGTTTAATATCCATTTTATTATTATGCTCCCACTTATACCTAGTTTCTCTAGGAGGCCTCTTCCCTTCAGAATTTTTGACATAAATGTTGTACATTTATAAGCACTCTTTCTCTGTGTTTCCTTATTTAGGTAAAAGTCTATTTCATGTTTCACTGTAAAAAAAGAGAGATAGAGAGAGAGAGAGACAGACAGACAGAGAGAGGAATCCCTCAAACCATGCTCTTATCCATATATGCTAACTACTCTGTTGTTGGAACGGTGCATGGGTACACTGTCTACAGTGTCTTAACACGTTTTATGAGACACTCCCTGGTGAAAGCTGTGAGAACAATGTGAACTGCTCCCATAAATTCTGCACGTATTTCACATTAGCTTATAAGTGTCACTTCAGATAAAAGTGATGTGGATTAGGCACAAGGAGAAATGAAAAATGAAAGAGAATGTAAGAATGATGACAAATACATCTAACTGTATCACTAATGCTTGTGAACTGGAACTGCAAATTGGTTACCATGATGCAGGAAAGCAAATTACTGCTGACTGGAACAAATGTACCCTACAAACCCATGAGTAGAATACTTGGCCACTTTTTAAATTATTTTTTAATGAGGTGGTACACTGGATTGTCCAGAAAATTTAACATAAATAAGACTACATATTGGTGTCAAGATTGTGAGTGCGTCTGTTTATTCAGACCCACTTCAAGGAATGTGACACAAAACTAAGTTTATAAAGCTGATGTGAACCAAAATGAATGTACAGTAGTTTCAAGGGCAGCTTTCAAGAAAATAATCTAAATACAAAAAAATGACACATTAATTTTCCCACAAAACTAATTAATGATAGTTAACAGAATGTAGCAAAATATTGAACAGCACGTAAACAGGTGCTTGAAAGCTTACAACAGGGCTAGAAACTGCAGCATTGTGATCATTTATAGAACTGGATTCACATTCCCACTTCTGAAATGTATACCACTGAAAAGATGTACTAAAATATGAATGAGCCAAAAAATAGTGGTTGGCTCCTCAGTGCATCATGGAGTGTCTGACACCTTTGGGGGATACACGCAAGAAACTGAGTCAGTTCCCAATTTCATTTCTTACAATTCCTGTTAGAAAAACATATCGAAGTCCAAAGAAGTATAAACTTGTTACTTTGTCATGAAGCATGCTTATAAAGTGTTTGAATGGTCAAAAGGGGTGTAGGCAGAGATCCACCCCTACCCAATAATCAAACATTAAAAATTATAATTTAAGCCACTCATGCACAGGTCGTGCTCTTCCAAAAGACAGTAACTGGAGATAAAAAGCTGAAATGTTGACAATATGATGACTCAGGCACCAGTACAATGTATCTGAAATGACAATTAATTAACCTCATAGTGTGTTATAAAATTTATGTCACTGTAGTCTGCTCACCTGAATGCTTTGGGGTTGAGTCCTCCTGTGTGTGGAATGTGATTCACTAAGACATTCTGCAACATCAGTAGCCTACGGTAAGTCTTCTCTGGGACAGGCAGAACATAACCCAGCCCCCCATCCAATGTTGCTGCAACACACATTTCCTACATACATACACAACCAACATAACAAACTGAACTAATGACAAAAAATTCAATTTTTAACACAAAGATTCCATGCATCAATATTGGAATGCTGCTTCACCTGCAGAGGTTACACAGTGCTGAATAAGATGGTAGGACACTCATAAATGGTGACTAGACAAGAATTAAGAAAGTAATCATAGCCTTTTACAATAAGTTACCTCGGCATTCACCTTTACAGACTGAGGGAAACATGGAATACTTCAGCCATTGCATCTAATATCCTGGATAAGAGTCAAAACAGGTATCTTCAGAGTACAAGCTCTTGGTGTTGAAATTAAAGCAAAACTACTCAGTGACACTCTATATCAATATAAATATACTGGTAACTAACTACATCAATATGTACCCAAATACAAAGTGACCTCAGTTATGGAAAAACATTACAAAATTGGAAAACAAACTGTTTTTTTGCCTTTCTACTGATATTTGCAAAAACCATGCAATTCACTGTTCAGTCTACAAAATTTGTTACATTACTGAACCACAGCAATGGCATTCGTCTTCCCTCTTCAATTTTTCAATATATGAAATCAATGAGCCATAAATTAACACACCACAAAGTCAACGTCATCAGCTTCATGAGTGTTTCCTGTTGCATTATAATGAAACCATAATTCTGAACAACCCTGTTAAAAAAAAAGTTCTTTTATCACTGACAACATGTAATGTTTATTTCTTTGTATGGAAATATCAGATAATATCAGATAATCCTCAGGTTTTCAAGGGAAACACAGTATCTTGTATTTGGATATAATATTAACACACATAGTTAAGATACAGGCCTTAGGCAAATTTGATTAAAAACTGCCTTACAGGACACCAAAATTAAGATCTGGAGTGATATATGAAGAGAATGAAATTAAATAGGAGATGGGCTTGAAATGAGGGCTGTATTACATGGAATGGATAGATACTAGTTTAAATGAGTCATGAATTATGAGGGCTTTTGTTTGTAACTGCTGTGATTGTACATACCATGCATACCAGTTCTTTAGTTTAACGAAAGTGACTTATACCTGCAGACAAGAGTGGTGAAACAATGCAAATCAATTTTTTGGAACACATATCTAGCAAATATGACACACCTTGAGAGTCTCCTACCCAAACAGCATTATATTAATATGAAAATAAGGTGTTTCAAAAAGACTTTGGTATTAATGGATTCTACTTTCAGACAGCTAATGTTTGGTGAATTGCTTATTCTGCTAACATGTCTATTAAGCATCTGGACTGTAGAAACATGGCTTGCGATTGCAACGCCAGCACTACTTTGATACACAGGTAACAGCCAAACACACTGCAGTTTAATGTATTGGGAGTACTCCTTATCTGTGGTCAACTGGGACCAGACAAATATCACTTAAAGCAAATCCCCTTCAAACCTTATTGGTCCAGTGTCATAGAGTTAAACTTGACAGCACCTTCAGTACCAGGTCCAATTTCAAGCTCAAATTGACAAGTTATTTTACAGTGTTACATTTTGGTTTTCCCTAAGCTCCTGTTACTTAGTGGCTGCTTTTGAACTTTGAACATTAGAGATTTTCTAGAAAATGAATTTGGACCAGGCTGCTGTGATTCAAAAGAACAATTTTGGGTGAAAAGGGTTAAGCAAGAAATTTCTTTCTGTAAGAAATAATGTAAATATTGGTTAATAAAAAGCAGGCTGCTATGCACATATCATTTTACAGCTAAACTTTAATTAAATATAACCATGCAATAAAAAGCAGGCTGCTATGCACATTTCATTTTACAGCTAAACTTTAATTAAATATAACCATGCAATAAAAAATATTACTTCAAAACATGCGGGGAAAGACAGAAAAGTGTATTCTGTTGGCAAGGCTGTGGTCCACAGATTATCTGCAGAAGTGTGGGGAATTTTTATGTGTAGTTCCTCAATCATCTGGTCTCATACATTTGGAGAAATGGATATCAGAGGCTCAGGTAATGGAGGAACTCTGTATGTGATACTGAGATATGTACCAAACATGGTGATGTGCCTCTTCTCAGCTCCCTGGAGATGCTTCCTGTCAGCAGAGTTCTCTGCCATTTTGCAACGTATCCTGAAGAATGTGTTGATATGTTGACCAAGGTGGAAATCAGCCTTCCGAAGAAGTCGCTGGCCTGATGTGGTAGATGCCAGCGTGGAGAAATTTGTGGAAGACAACAAAATCGTAAAAATACATTCAGATTCCACCAAAAAAAAAACTGCAAACACTAATCCAAAGTAATCTAAAACTTATAGCATGGTTTTCAACATACGCCAGAACAAAATGAATCAGGAAAAACCTCTGCTCACTGCAAATATTAAATAGCACAAATCAGACAGGCCTACGAAAGGGATACAAATCAATCAAACATGCTGGCTTATAAGCAACAATAACACAAAAACTACAGAACATTTTGTAAATATGAGTAAACTGAAAACACAAATTTACTTCCCTTAATTCACCAATTCATTTAGTTTTACAAAATTTAATATACAAGAAAAGAATGGAACTTTCACTTTTAATATTAAAGTTATGTACATAAACATGCCAGTAACTGGGCCAATAAGACTCATCAACTGGGTAATGGGGCAAGGACTCAACACATAGTATCAAAGGAACCAAGACACCACATTTTAGTTGATCATCACCATAAAACTCTCAATAACATAACAAAACATACATTAGCAGTTGGCAATCTAAACTTCTGTAAAATGTATTCTAGTTTTTATTATGGGCGATATGGCATGATGTAAAAAACCTCACTTGTTACACAGGCACCTTTGTATCTAGGATCTTCTTAACCAGGAAACATTGTATTAAAAATAGCCACACAATTGGGTGTATAATGAGATATACACTAGAACTTAACCCACGAATACGAAGAACACACCAGCATAATAACAGTTGGAAATGCACCAAAGAAAAGTAAAGTTGAGCAGGTTTAATTTTATACAGTACACAATTAAGTCACTAACAGAAAGTTGCAAGAATTAATAGCAAACAAATGTACACATGCACACAAAATATTAATCAAAACTATTCTAACTTAAATACCTGAATAAAAATTAAATGACCATCTTATATAACATGTAATAATCTAGTTTGACAACATATATAGGAAGATATATAATTCATAATTTTTTTCAAGTTTCCTAGATCATGTAAAAAGCCTCTGAGGGCAAATTAATGAAGGCCAGACCAGCAAGCAGATGTGTACATTATGTGATATACACACACACACACAATTACATAATATTTTGCTGTAGTTAATAGTTATGAATGGACTCCAATTTCACAAAAAAAGGGTACTTACTTCATACCAAATACAATGCCTTGCCAGATGATCCACCACCCCCCCTCCCCCACAAGCCTGCTCACCACAGTTCTGATAACTACTCATGAAGGCTCTGGTGCCAGAATTCACAATTTATACCTTTTACATTAAAGAAAGAAATACTTATGCATAAAATACTTAAAATGTTTGATTAATCTCGGGATAAAAGTTAAGGGCACAAAAATGAAGCAAGAAAATATTAGAGCTGACAATTGTACCTCCAAAGCTCTCCCGTGACTCAGGTTGGTACATATACAGCACCAAGTTCTTGTCTCCATCAGCCACAAGGAACCCCATCTGTGTGTTATCCAGCAGGAACTCACACGTGTAAACCTCTGATGGACGGAAATCCTGCAGAAGAGCATTTGAGAAGACAGCGTAATCTCTAAAAAGGATGAAGACATTTGATTTTATAATAGAGTGATACTGTTACATCATTCACATACTGTGGAGGTTAACAAGAGACAACATTCTTTTACTCAAACACTGGAAGAAATCTTGTTTCCAATATTTTACGTAACAATACTAATAATATTACTTGTTATTTGGTAGGCAGTACATACAGTAGTGATGTTACCTGAGTCAGCATATTTGTTTGCATACTAACATGAAGATACTTTACACTCAACATAAGTTTGAAGTTGTCCCGACAATAAACAACATACATTTAACATTTTAATAAATAATTATATATTAGTGAGATCTCATTAACAAATAAATGACATATTGCATATGGACTTGTGTTTTTTAACCCTTATCCTGCTAACATGGAGAATATGGTGAGCTCCTAATAATGCCAGCAGATGGCAGATGAGCCAAAATATGTAGCACAGTGTTGTATGGCTTTAAAGTGTTGTGTTTCATGGTATACTTCCTTCCTATTTCAATTCATAGGAAGACATACTTTTAGTTTCTTTGTATACTGGATTGCATGGCTGTGAAAAGCAAAGCAGGTGAAGAAGGAGTACAATGGTGATAATAACCTTTCAGTTCCCCTACCATATAACTCTTAAGGCCATGGAAAGCCTTTTCAGTGTACCTGTAACAGGCTATTACTGACATGCATAAGTTACATGAGGGTGAACATACCCTGCTGACAAGGGACAGAGTGCGATACTCTTCCTGGAAGCGCAGCAGACTGATTGACTTATATACATCTGCTACCAGGATCAGGCTCTTGATGCTTAGCAGCTGATGGATGTAGATGTTGGTGTCTATGAATGCCACGCCCACCAGATCATTGTCCTTCAGCTGCCAGATGTAGATCTAAAGTGGTAACAACAATCAGTTTATAAGAGATGGGCAGCATAATATGCCTATGGGTCAGGTCTGTCCTAGGTCCCAAGAATTGTGAGACCATCAATGGAATGTTGATGTGATTGACTGACTGACTGATGGGTGGATGGATGGATGGATGGAGAGCTAGACAGATAAACAGATAGCACTCCAAGAAAGCCTTTTCTAGTTCCAACTGTTCACCATAAACCCCACACTGTCTTAGGTGTGAAACCAGACTTCCATTATAAGGAGCCATTGTTTAACCATGCTGTTGTGAACAGTCACAGCTTATTCCTTGAGAAGTGTGGTCATTCCCATGTATCAGACATAGCTCATCCCCCACACAACTTGACAAGCTGCTAGTAAGCTGCTAATGCTGACCAGTTGCACTTGGCCATCAGTTAATGCACAGCAGCAGCAGCAGCAGCAGCAGCAG
>Ga0131853_10027791_pt1 | contig 10142 bp, 6 predicted proteins | sample TergutLab28metaG_FD_92764 | JGI IMG/M metagenome (GOLD analysis project Ga0131853, IMG submission 92764) | Labiotermes labralis P1 segment gut microbial communities from Petit-Saut dam, French Guiana - Lab288 P1 (version 2) (version 2) | ecosystem: Host-associated > Arthropoda: Insects >... | reverse complement strand
ACATCTCTCATTGTTTAAAGCATACATGGCCATCATACCCGCATCCATTCAACATCAGATATAGGTATACTTGGTTACAATGATGTAAATTAACCTAACAAACATTCTTCCCAAGTATGACAGATACCTCCTTGTATGTCCTCTATGTCTGAAAAATTAGATAACATGAAAAGAAGGTGGGCTGATCTCCATTCTTTTGTCCCTGGCAAGTGGCTATGTATGTAGACAGCTGGCATCCCACATTACATAATTTTTACAGCTAGGCTATAGAGAAATTCCCAAATAATCAGCACCATATGTACTCAAAGCATATGCATAAACTTTTACCTAAAAACTGATGCCTGAATATTGAAGTGCATCAACTAAGTGACTGTATGTTACATAGTATTATTGAGCATGCTGGAATGAAGTTAGGAAAATTACAGTAGCAGTGAGATAAAATAATAAAACGCATGCCCATCCTTGGTGGTATAATTTATAAAACACAATTCTAAACTCAGATGTGTTAACTGTCCCCAACCTATGATGAACGTAGATACAAATAATTTTATCTGACAAAAATCATGTCACTTCCTATTGGCTTGCCTGCCCACGTGAAAAATTCTGCAGTGTGATTGTCCAGTGTGTACACATCAGCAGTCACTATGAATGTTCCAGTGCAAAACAGTGTGTCTCTGTATGACACGTGACACATACAGCTCCTACGAGATGTGTATCTGGTGAACTCCACACGGTGTAAGCTGTATCAAAAGGCCCTAGACATGTTCTGTTTAGCAATGCCACTTGTCTACATCTCAGAAGACACACGAACTCTCAGTATAACAGGCACTGGCTGGTCTGCAGAAAACCTGATGTTAATCCATGACACGCTGCTACATTACATTATGGCTGGTGTATGGTGTGCTATGAGAGCAACAAGGATTAATCGGGTCATGTGTGTGAGATGGGTTTGCTAGGTGAGAAAACCAATACCAGAGCCCTCTTGAAACATAGTGAATAAAAACCTAATATTAAACACAATTCAATGAACTACACTGTGTGGGCCCCAACTGATGGAAAACTAGAAAGCAGCAGGAAGTGACAAATGATACTGGCAAGATAAAATAATGATCCTGCAGATATTAATATTACTCCTCGTCTTTCAATTAGTTGCATTAAAGATGTTTAGCCCTGGAAAATTACAAATCCGTTTCTTCCTTCCTGCTTGAACAACTTTACCTCACATTAAATAAATACGCCGAGTTCCCAGAAACAGTGCTGGGACAAAGACAATCCAACTAATGTAATGAAGAAGCAATTAAACACAGTTCTTACATCAAAGTCATCCAAAGCTGCCGCCAGTTCACCAGGACCATCATATGGATGCTGGGAAACAGTCGGTCCCTTTCCTTGAGCAACATCTGATATGGTGTTCACAGCCTCACATACTTGTTTGAAGACATAGTCTCTGTTAGCTTTAGCGGCCGCAAGTTCTGGATGACGGACGTATACCTGACACGAAAAATGAAAAATTCAGCAATGATACTGCATATTTCAGTTCAGAACCACATTCCAGTATTTGTTCTAGAAACAAAAAAACAGATAACATTTATGTATCATAAAAGAATTCTTACATGAAACAAAACAAACTTGGAACATTATACAGGAATAAACAATGTATGTTAATACTCTACCCACATTATAACATGACTGACAATGCATTTATGTAATAAGATTCCGGAATCTGCACAGATTATGCAGTGCTGTTGGTGGGTTGAATGTCAGTGAAAAGGATAATTAAGGAAGTGGTCAGCACCTGTCGGTGGATACAGTGAAACTTGATCATAAGGTATTTACACGGAAATGGCATTCCTAAATCAAGATTTTTACTAAATATGGAAAACTATATCAAGGAACCATGTTCATCTTCTTCTAAGACTTCCAAAATAATGTCTTTGCATAAGTGGTCAAATTGTTCCCACACAAACGTAATCACATACCAATATGCTATTTATAAAAGAATGACATATTAAATAAGCATAAAATTTATGTGGTACTAATTCCAGTCACAGAAAATGTGAACATCATTCGCAGCTTCTACTACAATCGTACATAACTGAGGTATGACTTCTGGACAGTCAAAAAAATTTCTTACGCTACATGCAGGTTATTTACTCAACCAAAACGCACTAAATATGGGATAATAACATGCTGTACATATTGGGCTTTGGCCGAGGCCACTGAAGTATTAACTAAATATGGAATTTCATTAGGTGGAGACATTAGTTCAGAATTTCAGCAAGTGAAGAAAGCCCAGAAGAACTCAAATTTAAGCGTCATGCAGGCCAAGATCATGTATTTCATATCTCATGAATAAAGTACAAGGTGGTAAGCATTATACCAGCGTTCCTCAAACTGTGGACTGCAGACCACTGCCAGTCTTCATAGCATCATCAGAAACAGGCTTATTTTTATAACATGATAAACATTAAACAACATTCATTTATCCTTAAAAATTAATACACTTTAAACTGCAATACAATTTTGTTACAAAATCTGATGTGACACAATAATTTTCAGTTCATTAATAAGCAGACAAGAGTACTGATCTCAGGAATTTTTAAATTATGCAACAATGTGCCAGGGGTGCACAAACCCAGATGACCAGATTTTGTATTAATATTAATACGTGTCTTGCCGTCAAATAAAACAAACTTTTATTAAATTCATCAGTGAATGCTACATGTTTCAGTCTTATAGATCATCATCAGGACATAAAATACACAATTTAATGCATACGTATGTGTGCATATAAACATTCAGAAGTTAGCAAGATCTCACATATTTTTACAACCTTTTCTCCAACTGACGTAGCATTCAACTGAAAATATCTAATAACACCCCCGCCCCCCCCCCCCCCCCTCTGTTTCTGAAAAGTTTTTGCATGCGACTCCTGTAACTTGTTAAATTTGTGTTCATTCTTTCATGTTTTGTTGGCTTGAATATTCATTTGCTAATCCCTAATATCTGTGGGTCTTAGGTAAGAATCATGCTTTGTGTTGGCCTCTGGACGTACGTGCATAAACCACCACCACTATAATGCCATCAAAGTGGAGTATTTCAAAAGAAACTGTGCTTTAACATCAGAAAATCGCTTTCATTGCAAAAACCTTTTAATAATACAAAGGTGCAGCAATCCCATTACAGGCCTGGACAGGCCCTGAGGGTTCCATGAGGTTGAGGCTCCCAGATTTCAAGACAGTCGACACATGAATGTGGTAAGGTTGTCAGCCCTACGTATGGGCTGCCTCCCCCCCCCCATAAAATATTTCTGGTACTCATTTATGTTAGAGGCAGAGTCAACCCCAGGGCCACAGAGCAGCCAGAAGGATTAGGTCAATGAAAAATTCCAGTGGCACCATCAGGAATCAAACCCATGACCTTCCAGCTTGGAGTACAGTGTCTCAACCAACTGCATCACCACATAGCCCAAATCAATCAAAACCCAATGTAAATTACAACCTCTTGCTTCTAAACATTTCTCAACGTGCCACGTCACACTTTCAACGACTTCCCGCAGCTGTGCCTGTGTGGTAGCCGTGACAGCTGCAGATACACTTCACTGCACAGTTTCTTCAGAAACATTCTGTAGTTTAAAGAAAAGCATTCTGGATAATGCACACCACCTCCAAATTACACATGCATGCTGTGTACATGATGACAAGAGTGCACATGAATGTGCAACACACACAGATACGACACCTTGGACGCAGTCAGAAGCATGGTCGAGTGTTTCTTAAGCACAGCACGTGCAGCAGCCAAATCATCTCTCAACTGTGGGTCTTTAAGTTCTTGTTGTCTCTTAGCAGCCTGGTTCATTAACTCGGAGGCATTGCGGCCAAATGCCTTTATGTTGTCGAGCAGCTCTGACTGACTGGAGGCATTCTTCAGTTTTTCAAGGTCATCTTCAACCTGAGAACAAAAGTAAAAATTTGTTAGCTCTTACTATAAACGTCTCTCTTTACCCAGCCAATCGGTACTATATGATGCACTCACTGTATCAGGCCTCCACATCACACATTCAGTCAAGCTTGCTAATTTTGGACTTACTTCACATGACTAAGGCTGAAGACACTCACTAAATATTTGGTATGGGCTAAAGACCAGAATCCTATATTTCTATTCCATTTTCAAAATTACTCACTCATCATGGTGTGCGAAATTACATCATACTGTGTCAAATTTAAGATGCTTTTTTTTTAACTTTTTTCTTAACTGAAAATTGGGGTATACCCTAAATTCAAAGCCTTATTTTTCACCCTTCAAGTCTCAAAAACACCACTTTCCTCAAAAAACAAGTGGCCTTGCTAAAACAGTAGTATATTTTATGGACAGTAAAATGTATTTGCTTGTAAAAATTTGTTTCTGCAAATCCCATTTTAAAAGAAGGCGCACCTTAAATTAGGTAGCATCTTAAACTTGAAATAACATGGCACATCATGCCATTCTTTCTTTCACTGTCAGAGTTATCTAACATACTGCCATGCATTCCACCATCTAACTGTTCTGTCCTATAGAGAATTCCTAGCTGTATCCAACTCATAGGTAAATAGACAGCAATTGACACTGTCCGCTCTACAGGATGTTGTCCTGCATTAATGTGGAACTGTGTACCGCACAGCTGGTGACATCAAGAGCAGATTAGTAGATTCTACAAGCAAGTTCCCTATTCAACTGAGCATTCTGTACATGTTAGAATGTATGATCACTGCATTATGTCAAGAGTTGTGCAGGGGAGTTGTAACACTGTGTGTGACACAGAACCGTGATTTGTACGGCCATTACAGAAACATCTGTAACAATCTCATGATGAACACCATCAGCAGCATGATACTGTTATGTCAGGAATATGATTCTTTGTTACGAATAATTGTTTACATATATAACATGCCTGGCTGTCTTGACATCACATCAGGGGTGGTCAGCTAGATAATCTATTTCTGATCATTCAACTAAAACAGATCAGTTTCTGATAGTTATGAATCTCCTTTATTTGAAAAATATTTTTAAAATGCCATTCATGGTCAGCCTCATGTGCATATAACCTGCCTGAATATTATTTTCTGTAAAGGCAAGTTGCACAAGCCACGCCAGTGACGTGCACAAGCCGCACGTGGCAAACCACATGGTGTCCACTCCCTGTTTTATGCACTTAGATGCTGAGTGACTGCCACGCAGGCTACAAACAGCAGAAAGAAACCAATGGCTGATCAAGAATCAAGATATATGACATTAAGAGGCCCCCACAGCAGGGATTATCAATGATACTGTCTTCTATGGTGGACAGCATGCAGTCTCCTGAAAATGTAACATTCTGCATAAAGATAATGCCTTAGTCTTCACAGCAGAGAACTGGCGATGGAGACAGAAGGTTCCCTCAGAACAGTAAACTTCTACCATAGTACACGGTGCCATTAACCAGAGGACAACCTCTTACTTCAACCAAAATAGTTTAAATCAGAAAAGCACCTGTAATCATAGAATTGTTAATGGGCGTGTGCTTCTGAGAAGCATACATATATGTACAGTGACAATATTCTTCCAACAGTAGATAGCAAATTACGTTAGTATCATTTCGCTGGCCATAACGATTAAAATGATTCTCCAGTTTTCATAATCATGCCCTCTGTTTAACATGATATTATTAAAAGTCCACAGAAATAAAGACCAGAAATATGGTTGACTACAGATCGGCCTGAATCCGGATACAGACCAAATGAATGGCTTTTGTAAACATGGCCAATGAAACTCCAGGCTCCTCATAAAGGGGAATTTCAGTAAATATCAGAATTTTTTAAGAAAGATCTTGTTGTATGAAGTTTGGTCTCAACCAGATAACTATCTTCCAAAATGCAATCTCTCTCACTCACACATACATATACCTATTTTTATAAACATGCATTATGTACATTGAAATAATAAACATAAAACATACAAATGTAAATCAGTTTGAAGTAAAATTCAGTCTTACCACTCTCAATGACTTCAGCAAAAGATGAACGTCTACCATGTCTGCTAAAATGAGAAGTCGAGTAACAGCCGAGAGAAGATTACGAGCGGCTCGTACCATGTTACCCCTTTTCAACGAAGAACATGGATCATCTGCAAATTCTCTTGCTGCAATGCTCATAGCTTCTCCTGAAATGGCACACAAAGGATATCATTCTGTTCAAACATTATATATATATATATATACACACACACACACATACATACATATATATATACACACCAAAAGAAAACCAGGGGCTGTACACCAAGCACCTCACACATGCATGCATATGCTCATCCATGCACACTGCAGTCTGTATCTACCTACATGAACAATGTAACCGGGAATCTTAATTAGACCAATGAATACGTAGGTCATTTCAAAAGTTCTGCACACTGCGCTTACGTGGCCAGTAGGATGATGCAATCGTTCTGATTTTCGTGACAGTTGTAAGCCAGACTTCAGTAAAGAATAATGTGTGCGTATTGGCAGGCTACGTGGTCCGTGTTCTGCAAAAAGGAGCCTTGAAATGGAAGAAGAAATGGACTGGAGTCAGATTTCGCACAGTGGCCAGCGATCAAACATTAACATGTGGCCTCATGCCTCAGGTGCAGTATCGGAAATTTTGGAGAAGTATGGATGGCAAGTTCTTCACCACCCACCACACAGTCCTGACATGAGCCCACCAGCCTTCGACTTGTTCCCAAAATTGAAGAAACCACTCCGTGGGAAACACTTCAGAAGCATTGAGAAGGTGTCTAATGAGGTGACACGAGTAATCGGATGCATCAACGACAAGGGCATCCTGACAGGAATACAAGACTTGCCCAAATGTTGGACTTCTGTGATAAAGCACAATGGAGATTACACTGAAGGCCTGTAAATGTATTTTGAAAAATAAATTCATTTTTAAAGAGAAAACGTACAGTGTGCAGAACTTTTGAAATGAGCTACGTATATTCTACATTGTGGCCCAGTTATCTACATAAACGTGGTTCATAGTTTAGTTCCTTTCACTTTTAAAACAGCCACACAGAGTTCAAACATCATAGCATACCAGACTGAGATAAGGGTTGAGTTAAGCTCTCATATAATACAAAATATCAGGATAATGAACTTTAAAGGCCGTGGAACCGGTTATGGCATATTTTTAAGCACTGTTCCAACATTAACTTGGAACAACAAATAAAAATCACAAAAAACCCCAGGCAAGATACTGGATAACTACGCCAAAGTTTTAAACTGTCACTGCCCAATAAAAAGCAAGAGTGCTATCACTTGCTAGGGACATATACTTTCAAATTACTTTACAAAAACTGGAGTTTTACCCAAATGATTTAAACAATTCAAATGGGGATGCACATCACAAACAAGAACACAGTTTTTCTATACCTGTCTTGCGAACTTCTTCCACCGCTGACAGCATTTCCTGTTTGATGTCTGGATTTTCATACGCTATTAATTCACCCTTTTCAATAAAATTTTCTGTTGCCTTTTCTACAGCAGCTACAAGAACGTGAGCACGTTTTGATCTGCCCTTCTTCTTTTTAGATGGACCTTTCGTGTTTACTAACGTTGTCACCTGAAATAATTTCAAGGAATTATACAAAACACAACAACAACCTCTTTTAATGTACCTGTTCATTTCACACTTACTTCTGGCACTGTACAAGGCTACAAACAATGTAGCAGCAGGTGACACATATTTACTGTGTTTGAACAAGCTGCTGGAAGGTGAATGTGTTTAGTCTGTGGCGTTGATACCAAGCAGAAGTGTCAGTCAGACACAGGAGTCTGAGACAACTGCTCATGTAAGGGGACAGTTAGGGCAAATGGCTGTAGAATACTGTGAAGGTCAGTTAGAATTGGGTGAGGGGGGCACAGAATTCCTGTTCGAACAGATAACAGAACTTAGAATTTGTTACTAGGAGCAGCGAGTTCACGAGATATACAGTGACTGCTTGTCCAGAGGGCGAGATGCTCACTGCATACCACTGTACAAAATCTGGTACCAACACACATGAACTCACTGTGGAAACGAAGCGCTGGTGATGCAGTGACTGGTGAGTTTTATGATTCAAGGAAACTGCATTGGGAGTCACAAGTCACCACTGGATCTCAGATTCAAAAGAGAATTCTGATAACAAATTCAGTTCTGGCAGAAGAACATTTCATGGCTGCTTGGACTTACCATAAAACAGTTTGTGGTGTTAGTTACACCCTCTGGATAGCCATAATACAGTGTGAGGACATAACATCAGCCAGGAGGCCATCCTCTACACATCATACAATTATTCTCTCTAAGTTTATCTGAAATGACTAGATAAATTTAATGGGACAATGTCAGTCTAAGAGTCTGGACAGCACAGCAGGTATGGAGAATGCGATGTGGGCTGGACAAACAGTAGTGGTTTCATTCCAAGGAAAGGGCCGCCCTTCATTCAGCTGGCATGGCGTTCAGACTTTCAAAATGATCACTCTTTGGTCAAACCACATAAAAGTTACAGGCAGGATGTTTCAAATGCCAAGACAGTGTGCTAGGAATGACGAGCTAACACACATCAAGGTGCTGCAGAGGATGGCAACACTGCTGTCACAGGACAACAGGCTCATTCAACTTGAATGGACACTGTGGGGTTACAGTCAAAAACTGCATAGTCAGCTGCACGATATGGCCCTGACATTTTATCCTGCAACTACATTGGTGTATTGCTGCCAGCCCTCATTCCACTAATGCTCAATATTCATATTAATTCACGTTAATATCAACATTACATATTCTAGACACTGAAAGCACCCAAACATTACTGGGTGACAAGTATAGATCACTAAGCTCCTCATTGTACAGTTTTCTCCATTTCTCCATTGTCCCTCACAGTCCCCAGATATCCTCAGCACCCTATTCTCAACACCCTCAGCCTACATTCCTCCCACAATGATAGCAACCAACTTTCAAACCTATACAAAACAGGTAAAATTGTAGTTCTGTATATCTTAATCTTTGAATATTTTGATAACAAACTGGAATACATACATATATGCACCGAATGACAGCAAGCAGTCCCCTGACTTCAATCGAGATGGGCGGGGCATGCAGCACATGGGGGGGAAGGTATATACAAGATTTGGTGGGGAAACCTGAGGTAAAAAGACCACTTGGATGAATCAGGCAAAGTCGGGAGGATAATATTAAGATAGATCTTCAGGAAATGGGATGTGGGAACACTGACTGGACTAATATGGCTTAGGACAGGGACAGGTGGCAGGCACTTGTGAATGCAGGAATGAACCTTCAGGTTCCAGAAAATGCAGGGAATTTCTTTACTAGCTCAAGACCAGTTAGTTTCTCTAGAAGGACTCTGCTCCGTGGAGTATGTAAGTAAGATATGAAAGCACTGATAAATAAAGTCCCACACCATGCAATGACAATGTGATTCCTTCACAAGGCAAGTGGTGGCACACAAAATTTCACACACAGACCTTCATGACAGCTGACATGCAAGGTGCTACACACAAAATTGCCATGGCATATTTTGCAGCAGATAAGAGCATAATGGTGCCACATCATTATCATGCAGTCTCCATCCCAAAATTTACCAGATAAATCTTTCAAAATGCATGCTCACATTCAGCATGGAGCAATCTAAAATGAGGTTTCCACAAGCCTTTACAATCAAGAAGGCCATGAACTTGGCAGATGGAGGTGGGGCAAACAGAAGAGAGCCATTAAAACTATAAATATCTCAGATGACCTCTATAAATCCCAAAACTGTTAGATAATACTGTAAATTGCCAACAAACTTCACCCCTCTTCAAAGCGGACATTTTCCAAAGCACGATTCTCAAACACTTTTAACTTATGTTTATCACACAAGAAAAGAGACAGTTAATAACCATACCAAATAACTTGCACAACTGTTGCAAATATCTTCATATTTGTATTAAATAGAGATTAAATTTGCAAGTTGACCTTTATGTAACCTACGTTCACACACACGACCACACTTTACAAATCGCACCCCCCCCCCCCCCCACCACTCTTTTTCTTTTTTTACAACAAAAAAAAAAATAAAAAAAATTTATAAAAAAAGTGACAAAAACCTTTTTTTTT
>Ga0131853_10027790_pt1 | contig 10143 bp, 8 predicted proteins | sample TergutLab28metaG_FD_92764 | JGI IMG/M metagenome (GOLD analysis project Ga0131853, IMG submission 92764) | Labiotermes labralis P1 segment gut microbial communities from Petit-Saut dam, French Guiana - Lab288 P1 (version 2) (version 2) | ecosystem: Host-associated > Arthropoda: Insects >... | reverse complement strand
GACCCGTTGCGCTGACCACGTGACACCCCTCTATCCGCAAAAGTTGGCACTAACTTCGCCGACCGGCGGCGGCCGCTCTGTCGGTATAGTTCGCGTGCGGACTAAGGCCACGGAGTTTTATTACACAAGTCTACACGGTGTCATGAACAAGAAGACTTGAATCTTCAATATTTGTCGTGATTACATGTTGGTAGACTCACAGCGACAGACGTTTCGGGCTGATTAACCTTTTAAAGTCTACCGGTTACGTGATGCACCAGCAGTTTAACATTCAACAACTGTACGCTCTGCCCACACTGTATTTATGTGTTTTATATTTATCTGAGAACAAACAGCGACTTGTGCCACTTACAGCATAAACTGGTTTTTAAAACCGAGAAGGAAAGTGTTTATTACGCGGTACGGACTGGTGCTTAAAATAAAACAGTCTGCGCTTCGTCTGTAAAGGTTTAAGACACACGAAAAGAGGGTGGAGTGTATCATAGGGGCAGACGCAGTGGGCATTCTCAAATTGCCCTCATTCCCACCATCTATAGCAGTGTTTCTCAACCGCCGGGCCGCGGCCCGGTACAGGGCCCTGGCATCAATTATACCGGGCCTCGAGAAATTCTCCTGGAATTGATAACTAATTTAAATGTAATTTTATATTTGTCAACATGCCACACCGTACACATAAGTACTAATAATCTTTATGATTATGCCATAATTAATTATTAATACTTATGTTAAAGTATGAACTTAAAAAAAATTGGAAAGATACTGACGAGTAAATTTGTTGGGACCGGGCCCTCGTCTTGTGAAAAAAGAATTTACCGGGCCGCGGTCTCACAAAGGTTGAGAAACACTGATCTATATGACCTCCTTAAGTGATCTTCAAGACACATTAATAACATATCAGAGTGTTGCTATAGTAAGGATATTTTCTGAGCAAATATTTTTGTGTTTGCCAACGAAATGAAAATGTTCTTCTTGTCTTAAGAATTCCGCACAGAATACCCACAGATTTTCAACACAGAAATTAAAAAAAAAAAAAAGACACAGTCAAAACTTACACGAAAGAGTTAGCTGGGCCCTTTGTTCCGGTTACTCCGTAATACTTAATTCAGACAGTAGATGCAAGGGTATTTAAGGCTAATGGTTATTCATACACTATTTGTGCTGGTTGTTTTTTTAATTTATTTCTTCGTTTTCTTAACCGTGGTGAATTACATTCCAGTACGCCTTGGGTAAACCTAGCTCTGTGTTTAGTCCACTGCTTCTTCTTGGTTTTATATCTATTATTTTCTAATACAATTACTTAAAATCCTGTCGTAATTATCTTATTAGTTTTATTGTTAAACGTTCTAGTATGGCGTTACGTTTATTTTTTCAGAAAATCTTCCTTGTTTATGTCTGAAGAAATAGTTGTTTGTCTTTCGATAGTTAAGGAAATTTTACTTTATTTAATTAATTTTTTTGTTTGTACTTATTTTCTTTTCTAATTCGTGTAAATGGATTTCAAAATAAATGGCGATTTAATAACATTTTCTTTTCAGGTCTCAAAAAATTCGTAAAATGTTTGAAGTCTCAAGAGGCAGAAAAAAAGTTCGTACGAATGAAAATGAAGGAAATAGAACCCTTTCTCCTGATGTTGTGTGTAACAGCACAGCAGGACCGGCACTCATAGCCGTAAGTTCTCAACACCGTATCCGGAATGGAAGCGAATCTACACACACAGTCTACACATACATCACTAGCACAACTTCTAGACCTACAACGTTGCTTAATGAAGCCCAACCGACGAAAACCACAGAGAAATACCAGGGTGGTTATGATGACAGTTCAGCGGAAACACACATGCGCCGACGTGTGCCAAGAGCCGCCACTGCCCGGAAGGAACGTGTGTGGGACTACGGAGTCATACCGTACGAGATAGATGGAAACTTCAGTGGTGCACACAAAGCATTATTCAAACAGGCCATGCGACACTGGGAGAACTTCACGTGTGTCAAGTTTGTGGAGAAAGTGCCTACCGAACACCCCAACTACATTCTGTTCACAGAGAGGCCTTGTGGGTACGTATTTCCATATATTAACGGTCAGCCACAGCTGGACATCTGTTTCTTCTTATTGTGACATGTCAATCGGCAGGCTGTCTGGCTTACGGCATTTGAAAGGCCGGGTTTTAGAGGACACGAGGGTTTTTATTATCATGCCAGTGGTGTCAGTGGCGTACCGGTTTAGGGAGTATCGTTTTGGATCTCGGCCTTTCGACGGGATACATCAAGTAACTCAGATAACATCCAATTGATATTCTGTTGTAAGAACACTACCTTGGAAATTGCCCATTTTCTGAGCTATGTTGGTATAAACCAGTGTTTCTCAACCGCCGGGCCGCGGCCCGGCACCGGGCCCTGGCATCAATTATACCGGGCCGCGAGAGGTTCTACTGGAATTTGTCATTTAATTTTTCTAAGAAATTTTCATGAATAAATGTTTTATAGCAGAAATATTCTGAGGAGACAAATATTCGTGAATGTGTCGAAAAACTCAGACCCAGATGTTGGCCTGAGGAAACTACAATATTCTACAACATTTCATTAGTCCAGTGACTGATAACTAATTTAAATGCAATTTTATATCTGTCAACATGCCACACCGTATACATAAGTGTACTAATACTCTTTATGATTATGCCATAATTAATTATTAATACTTATGTTACTTTAATGTATGAACTTAAAAAAATGGAAAGGTATTTACGAGTAAATTTTTTGGAACCGGGCCCTCGTCTTATAAAAAAAGTTGCGGAAGCTCGTTGCACGTCGTCATTAGGTTAAAATGGTGTTATAGAACATATTCTGTTAGCCGTAGGCGTAACGTGACCAAGAACACGTACTGGCACGTGAACCATTTCACGTGCATTACTAAAAAGTAAGAAAATGATGTAGCGATTTAATAATTTGGGGCTCTCGCCAACTCTGCTTAAACGAGAAAACTATTAAATTAGCCAGACAAGATACTCAGTAAGTGATGAAGATTCGAACCTGTGCCTTCCAATTACAGTGTCGGAGCTTGTATCTCCAAATCTGCATGCTTAGTGAATTCCGTAAGTATGAAACACAACAGTTAAGGTAAGATAAAAAAAAGGTAAAGCAGTCCAGTTACAGGTCTGGAGTGGCCCAGAGGGTTCCAGGAAGTTAAGGTTCCCAGATTACATGACAACGGCACAGGATGTTGGTAAGGTTGTTAGCCTTACGTACCGGCCGCCTTAACCCCCAGGAAATGCTCCTGGTTCTCATTAGAGGCTGAGTCGACCCCAGGGCCATAGTGCGATCGGAAGGATTTTATGTCAATGAAAATTTCACTGACACCATCTGGAATCGAACCAGCGACCTTCTGATTTGCAGCACAGCACCTTAACCACTGTGCCACCGCGGTCCCCCTACTTAAGGAAGAATGTCATTAAAATTGCAAGCAGGATCTTTTCTCATATCAGCTTTGTGCTACACAGGAGGTATATAAATTTCATCAATAGCCTTGCTTTGCCCAAGATACAAAGTAGGCCTACACATCTCATCAACAAAATTTATTTACGCAAGTGGTACAGGATACGTGTCATCCAAAACTTTATATGAAAGGAGTATTAATACTGTTGCAATACACAAGACGCAAAGTACACGTCTTATCTAAGTATCGTATTTTGCAAGAAGTGAAGTACACAACTCGTCAAAAGTTTTGTTCTATTCAAAAGGTAAAGTATGCATGGCATTATTAATTCTGTTGTTTGCAAGAGGTAAGGTGTTCACCCTTTCAACAGTTTTGTCCTATAGAAGAGGCGCAATATTAATCTCGTGAACAACTTTGTTCCCCATGGCAGGCAAAACCGTAACTCATCAAAACGATTTTTCTTGGATGCAGATGCTGTTCTTTTGTTGGGAAGCGTGGCAATGGACCGCAAGCTATTTCAATTGGGAAGAACTGTGACAAGTTCGGCATTGTGGTACACGAGCTGGGGCATGTGGTTGGCTTCTGGCATGAACATACACGGCCCGACCGTGATGACCATGTCCAGATCATGCGCGATAACATAATGACAGGTGAGAAATACTGTTGCATAGAAGGCATTAATGACTGAATTATAATTGGCGCACTGCCAATAGGCCAACTGTAATGAAGTGTAAGATGATAGGTTAATATACGACATTCGTGAAGTGACATGTCTATCTCTATGACACTATAGGCCATGTGTCCCGCAGCCTTCGGTTTTTCTGGTTTTTTTAATCTTGTTTGCAGAGGTTTTGTAGGGCTCAATGAATGGGAAAGCTGCCCCTCATAAGGCCTGTTCAGGGCAACAAACTACACAAGAACTCCGAGGGTGCACACATAGAGACACCATACATACACCCCTAACCTGAACTGGGGACGAACTCTCTATTTTACTTTTCAAGTGGAAGAGATCATTACACTCCTTATGTGCTTAGATAGATAGATAGATATGCATTGGTTTCGAGCCCTTACGGTCCCGATACACCTAGGCCTTATAGACGGTCCCTTTGTGCTCCATAATCTGACATCAGCTCAGGAGAGGCCTGTCCTCTTTACCAAAGTTCCAGATGGCCCCCAGACTTAAACTCTTAATGTCTCTTGGTCCAAGAATGGAACCCTGATATACTATCCTTTTCTCTAAAAAAAGTTCCGGCAAGCGAATCCCCTCCAAGTTCCCCAAAGGGGCCACTATGGAGAAAGAGACCCTCTTTCAGGGCATTTTTACGCACCTCTTGATATATCTCTTAACATATCTTTCGGGGTCTTCAGTAAAAGAGCCCTCCCTCCTGGCCCAACTCATGGAGTCCCCTCGGAGAGAGATGTCCCGTTATTAGAGCCCTCCTTCTTTCATCATTCAAAGTCCCCTATACATATGTAAGCCCCCCCCCCCTTATTCCTGGTTCCCCTCAGAGGTAAAGGGGCCCCTATGGAGAGAAATGTCCGTATCCTGAGCCTTTCTTTACATATCTTCCAGGGTCCCCAGTAAAGGAGCCCTCCCCAGAGGTCCTACGTACTGAGCCCCTTCAGAGAGAAACGCTCCATTCCTACAGCCTCCTTCATCCATTTCTCAAAGTCGCAGGTAGATGAGCCCCCTTCCAGCTTCCCCAAAGGGGCCCCTATGGAAAGAGATGTCCATCTCCAGAGCCTTTTCTACCTATCCTCCAGGGCCCCCAGCAAGGGAGCCCTCCCTCCAGGTTCCTTTCACAGAGCTCCCGTAGGCAGAAACGCCCCACCTCCAGAGCCCCTTGCAGCCATATCTCAAAGTCCCCGGTAGACGAGCCCACTCCAGGTTGTCCAGCTGAGCCCCCATGAAAAGAGATGCCCGTCCCCAGAGCCCTCCTTTCATAACCCAGGAACCCAGTAAAGGAGCCCTCCCTCGAGGCCCTCCGCAATGAGCCTCTTCAGAGAGAGAAGCCCCATCCTTAGAGCCCCTTTCATCTATCTCTCAAAGTTCCCGGTAGAAGGACCCCTATTCCCAGCTCCCCCCAACGAGGCCCCTATATGGCGAGTCACCCGTCCCAGAACCTACTTCAACACATAAGCCCTCGGCATATGAGCCCTCTCCCAGGTATCCTAGCGAGGCCCCCTTGGAATTGATGCTCATCTCCAGAGCCTTCTTTTACACCTCCAGGTTCCCCTAACAGAGCTCCGTTAAGAGAGAAGCTCCATTTCCGGAACTCTCCTCCCACTATCTGTCACAGTTCCCTGTAAACGGACCCCCTCCTCAAGTTCCCCAACGGGACCCCTAAGGAGACACCCGTCCACAGAACATTCTACATCTCATCCTATGAAAATTAATCTTTCTCTCAGAGTCCCCCGTAAGGGAGCCCCTACATGTTCCCCAACTTGGTTCCCATGGACAGGGATATTCCGTCACCAGAACCATTGATCTATTTATACATTCATCATTCATTCATTCATTCATTCATTCACGTATGTCTGCGGGAGTCCCCAAACAGGAGCTCTCCTACGTATGGGGAAAAATATAAGTTCACCGTTCAAAGAGTCCCACGCAGACGGAAGGCCTACATACAAAGGGAGGGCGGCCTGTTTCCCCAAGGGAATCGTTAACAACACTGCTATCTCTACCCAGTGCCATGGAGCCCTCGGCACGATACCTTCCACCTTGGTCTGGGTAGACCAGAGCCCCGTTAGCCAGCATGTGTCGTAGCAACCCCCCATCAGGGTATAACCTCCACAACTGTTACCGCTTCCCACGTGACCCAAGGTAGAGTAGATTACGAAACTACGATACCCCGAAGTACGGACGAGAGGTTGGATTTATGGGACGCTTTTTATGTGCTTAGTGAAATGATAATGGGCACATTCAAAACTTGGGTCATTGTTGTGTTGTTCATCAAACTAGAAGTCTGCGGAGACCTGGGCTTGGTCCTGAAAGCACATACACGTTCAGCTTTGGGGCTTGTTCAAATTGCACAAATGCAATGTTATATTAAAAAATTTCGGGTTTTCTAGGGCCGATGTTTTTTTACAAAGAAAATTTCCACAGTTTCTTTACCATAGGCTCACGAATCAGTCAGAAAATTAAAAAAAAAAAGCTAACAAGGGAAGTTGCGGTGTCACTGTGCATTATGAATTGACCAGTAAATTCTCATAGATAACTTCTTTCAATATTATTCTCAGGTGGTGTTTATGTTAATGTAAAACCTTCACCCATCGCATTTCTTCAGATTAACAAACCATGCAATTTAGTCTTCAAATGTGATTTACATCAGTGTGAGAAAATTAAAGCAAATTAACATTTGACATAAAAATTGCAAGTAGTCAATTTTCGTCCGGGGATAGATGTCATCCGTTCGACAAGTCTTCCACACGTAATAAAACATATCGGAAATTCTTACAACCCACAAATCCGTAAGTAAATCGTTCAGGTATTTTAAATCTCAGTTTGGAGAAGCCTGAAGATTGTACAATCCCAACACAAAACAGGAATTTACGTACAACATAACACTGAGGTGCTTTCTCGCAATAATTGTTACAGTGGAAAACCGTTAAATATGACATATTATGAATGTTTACCTTAGTTAACCGGCATGGACAACGCTTCTTTTATGCACCTTATTACAATGTTATCACTGTCCTCTCTGGTTGTACCATGTTTTTCCACATAATCTCATAAACAACACTATTTTCGGAAAAAAAAATATGTACATAAAATATGTGTTTTGATTTTCTCCACAACTTTTGTCTGAAATATTTCTCATTCTAAGAATTCAGCGAGATATTATCATAAATGCTCACAGCTCTTCATGTAGTGTACTTGTTATGCGTTACAGGGTTTAATCAAATTTGAACTTCACAGACTTTTTTAAAAATCAAATAGTAAATTTCATGAACTGCTGTCCGATGGGAGCCGAGGTGTTGAGGTGTTACCCGCGGACAAACATGACGAAGATAATAACCGCTTTTCACAATTTCGCGAAAAAGCCTGAAAAATTTGTTGGTGACTTAGTGATCACAAATTATGCTTGGCATTTGTTTGGTTCATCAGAATTTGGTTTTATCCTTACAAACCAAGTTCACTCCCGGACATGATTCTTACCAATAAACTTCTATCATTTTTATGATGGTGACATAACTAATGGAAAACTGCACATATAAGTTTCAGTCAGGGCCGGAATAAGGGACGGACCATCCGGGCAGTTGGCCGGAGGCCTCAACCTATAAAGGGCGCTAAGGCGTCACTAAAATAATCGGAAATAGGGCGCTAGTAAACTTAGGTTTCCACATGCGAAAGAATTTCTCCGAAAATTATCTGCATTTTCGGACATGCGCCCCTAAAAATTTTTCGTCGGCCCTTTCCCAGTCTGAAAAGGTTTAAAGAAATCGGTTTTCAGGGTCGGCAAATAATTAACCGATTCAGGGCGCCCACGTATTTCTGGTCTGCCCTGTGTCATTCTGTGGCAAGGAAAGGTGTTTTATCTTTTAATTATTCCGCACCAATTGTCATAATATCGGCTGTATAAATATAGGAATAATTTGTTTTCTCTTCTAAGAATTTATTGCTCGGTCAGAGGCTAAGAAATGGTAAAGAAAATATTTCTTGCACGTAGCCCTCTTGTGCCGTTATCTGTTACATACGTTAAAACAAGTAATACTGATTTACTGCCAACATATTCTGATGCTGAACTTAAGACATTTTAGCATAACACTGCTTTGTTGTGTCATTTTCCGGAAGGCCAGGAGTACAACTTCAACAAGCTGACAGGTGAAGAAGTGAATTCCCTGGGTCTCCCATATGACTACGACTCCATTATGCACTATGCACGTAATACATTCTCGAAGGTTGGTCATAAAAGATACAACAATCTTATAATCTTAAGAAGTTGAAGTATATATGGAATTTAACACAAAGTAATGTAATTTTCAAAATAATCCATTTACATTTGTGATGTTATAGATACTCACCGTGAATGAGGCTTTTCCGTGCTTTTTCCTCAGTTGTAAGGCAAATGCCAGGTTATTACTCGGGGCACGGCCCGCAATCTTCCAAAATTAATTGCGTTGTTTTATGTATTGTTTGTGTGTAAATGTGTACTGTACTACTGCCAACGAGTGTCAACCCAACTGCAGTTAACAAAATATATCTCTCCTTTTATCTATATAACTATGCATGAGGCAATTTAATTTAAATTCCCTCTGTACTGACAACATTTAGAAGTACACTTTGTACAACTTTTATGTTCCTTGTTTTTTTAATTTCTTACTCCATGTGTTGATGTGAGTAATGCTTACTTGTTACAGGCCATTAGCTGTTAGCAGGCACTACAGTAACGGAACTCATTTGTATTAAACATGGAAGAACACTGAGTTTCATGAGCTCATATTTCATTTAATTAATTAGACTTTAAAAAAAAGTTAATAGAAATACATTTTTTAAAAGAATAGAACTATTTCTTAATATAGGAACATCACAGTTATATCTGAAACTCAAAGCTAGAAAATTTCTCAGTGTTTTTAATTGGTATACAAAGAGACTTGCACAACGCGTTGATTAATTTTAAGGCACTGCATTGTTCAATCAGAGATGAAAATTGTTCATAATTCAGGTAGATTTTTTGTGGTTTTATGCTGGGACAGAAACTAAAAGGCCTTAATAAAAGGGCCACCACAATCATAACTTTATTCCTTTCACATCTTTATTAATGTAGGTCAGCGGTTCCCAAAGTGTGCTCCGCCGCACATCCCTTGGGATCCGCAACCAGTTGCCTGGGTATCCGCAGATAGATTTCTCTAATGGCTACTTTGAAGTTTACTTATTTTTTAAAATTAAATTAACAATGTTTTGTTAAAAATAATCGAGGAACTCCTTTACCTGGCAATATGTTTGTTTTGTATTACCTTCAGAATATCTAATTAACAAACTTCCTGTACCCACGAAGGGAGAAAATCCTTTTAAACAAGGCCAAATTATGTAATAGATTATTGTGTATATTATTGGTGTGTGTGTGAGAAAAACCACTGTGACAACAAAGATGTAGGTCATGGTGTGTGTAAAAAGCACAAAATAAAGATATGAACATTTGACTATAAAATACATTTTAAAGTAAGGTTCATGTCTAACATTATTTAAGTTAATGTAATAACCATAGGTATGATCACGTCAGTGTTATTAAGTAAGATGAATGTAAGCATAGTACTGTAGTCACATTTTCAGCAGTAGGCAGTTGTTTTGTATGGGTGTGAAACTTGGTCGTTGACATTGCGGGAGGAAAGGAAGCCGAGGGTGTTTGAGAACATGGTGTTGAGGAAATTATTTGGACCTAGGAGGGACGAGGTAGCGGAGAAATGGAGGCGACTGCATAACGAGAAGCTAAATGATTTGTACTCCTCACCCAATATTGTGTGGATGATAAAATCGAGAAGAATGAGATGGGCTGGACATGTGGCGCGTATGGGGGAGGAGAGGGAGGTGTATAGGGTCTTGGTGGGGAAACCGGAGGGAAAGAGACCACTGGGGACACCTAGGCTTAGATGGGTGGATAATATTAGGATGGATCTCCAGGAGGTGGGATGTGGGTATATAGACTGGATTGGGCTGGCCCAGGATAGAGACAGGTGGCGGACGCTTGTGAGTGCGGTAATGAACCTTCG
>Ga0131853_10027789_pt1 | contig 10143 bp, 3 predicted proteins | sample TergutLab28metaG_FD_92764 | JGI IMG/M metagenome (GOLD analysis project Ga0131853, IMG submission 92764) | Labiotermes labralis P1 segment gut microbial communities from Petit-Saut dam, French Guiana - Lab288 P1 (version 2) (version 2) | ecosystem: Host-associated > Arthropoda: Insects >... | reverse complement strand
TATACTCTCCGTTTTTTTTTCTCTTCAAAATGCAGTTTGTTTCATAATTCTAACGTATTTGGTTCCTGTATTATTCACATTTTATATACAGGGTGTGCTAAAATTTAAAAAATAATTCCGGCGTCAAAAGATTAAACACATACAGACTGCAGGGTTAAGCAGCTGGTCCGTTCTTTAGTATACTCACGTCTGCCAAAGGGTCTAAATATTTGAGAAAATATCTGTGGTTTATTTAACGACGCTGTTGTTAACTCAGGTTATACAGCACCGAATATAGGGATGGCAGTGAATAATGAAGTGAAAAGGATGTGGAAGGAATCAGCTGTCTAATTTAAAGCATATCTAACGTCACGGAATGTGCTTGAAGGATAAATATGAGTAAAGGTTCATTGAGATGACTAAGTTAGTAATCATTGTCAATAAAACCAACACAATTCTTGAAGTTTGATCAAAATTCCCTTAGACTAAAATGTATAGCTTCCAGTAAAGGTTCATTAGACCTTAAAATTTAGCTGCACGATGTTAATTGTGATCGAAATTGATCGGACAGTTTTGCCATGTTCGATGCGAATAGAAAAACAGACCGACTGACACATAAAACTAACAAAAAGGAAATATGTTTTGCGATTTACTTTCCAAAATTAATTTTTAAAAATTCGAATGGCAAATTATTATAATGCATTAGAAAGTGGATTTTAAAATACGATTCCCTCTGACCTACAGTGACATCGTTTTCAACCCGGACTTAGTGAAAATCGGACAGTGATGTACAAAGTCATTACATAGACAAAGACACACAGAACGGTAATGACAGCATCCATGGGAAATGTTCAGATCAGATGGCGAGATACGTGTCTGTTGTCTTTCGATGTGTGAGAGGACTGTATGGAGTTCGCAGTGCATTTCACTGACTGACAACACAAAGGCACGACACCTGTGGCAGAAGATCAGCCTCTTGCTTATTGGTAAAGACTTTTTACACAAGTAGCTGATAACCTTCAGCACATCCTACATGTGACCCACAGATGCTGGACTCGGTTGTAGAAAGTCAGTTGAATGAGTCGCATTTCTCGTTGATTTTAATAAGGAGATCCTTCACAGATTTCGCTTTTCGCACTGCAGATGTAATATATATATATATATATATATATATATATATACGACTTTTGATTCATACATTCACCAATATTTTACGAATTTATTATTATTATTATTATTGTAGTTGTTATTATTATTATTAGTCGTATAAATCTACAATAAATCAGTTCATAAAGTTTACAGGTTTCAGCGTTATCATGTCAGTTTCAGGGCTGGAATTTTCAATACACTTAATGACAGAAATGACGAAACAAACGGGCGCTTTTTGCAATCTTGTGGACGCACCTAAAAACCGCCCCTTCTTGGCAATATCCGCGGCCTTCCTGGAGCCGATTTTTAGCACCGGTCCCTATTTTGATGCAAGCACATCAAGTCCGCACCCACTCATCCCATTTTAATATTATAATCCCAACATGTCTGCGTTTTAAAAGAGTTTCCTTTTCTTACCGTTCTGCAACGAAATTTCTGAGCTCATTTACTGCATGATGATGAATACAAATTATGAACAATTTCATTATGAAATTGCTCTTTATCCCCCTCCCACAGACACAGACACATCACATTTATCACAAAAGCTGAAGTGCGTGTATGTATATAGCATATATATATATATATATCGGTAGTATTGTCACATTGTCATTGTTAATTGCAACAATACACATCAGTGACATGTCGATATTAGGACAAGGTTAGCTGGTCGTGGAGAAATGTCGATAAATAGAGCAGTTGAGGAGCAAAACAAATTTAAAATGATCGGCAGCAGAAACTAAAAGAAATGGCAGTTTTATGTCAATGGTGCTGATATCTGCTGGGTTCTTGTCTTTTATCTCTCGACTAAAAATGTTAAGATTCAGGAAGGTTTGGTAATTGTGTTAATTGTGCTAATTGTGTTAATTGTGCTAATTCTGTGAGCAGCCAACGATTTTTATCCTCTACAGAGTAGCACGAATCATTAATAAATTAAAGAAGAACTCAAAAGAATGCTAATTAAGTCTGTGTTTTATGAATCTCTACACTTTGCCTTAGATTTCCTTTGATTATCCTTGCAATTAATAAACTAACGTATCCGTCCAAACAATACACTGACTATATATATATATATATATACACAATGTTACTAACGATTTAACTGCATGTGTGGACAATGAAGGCAGCTAAGAAAGATAAAGAAACGTCATAAATTATGACGTTCTAATTTCAGTTAAGATTTTGACTCATAATCGTAACTGAAGATAGAAGTACTCGTAAACGCGTTGTGACACCCACATGTACATATGAGAGGGAAATGTGGTATGACAAGCAGACTGAAACAGTGAATGGGCCGGGAAATCTTAGTCGTTATGGTAACTATGCTAGGGGCTAGATGACCGGGGAACTGTGGTTCTATTTCAACTAGCAGCAAGAGATTTATTCTCTTTTCCAAACGTCCAAACATGGGCCAGCCCAACGTCCTATTCACTGAATAACCACGACGCTTTCTTCGGGGTAAAGTCTGATAGAGCGTGAAGCTGACCACTGACCTTTATTTAGTGCTGAAGTTACGAGTGCGTGACCTGCATATCCACTCCCCCCCAAAAGCCTCCATAAAGCGCACAGCGAACATTATTGTATTTTCTTTAGACGAAAGTAGAAAAACGGTCTTTGCATTTTGTTTGCGTCGCATCCTTACAGGTACGGATAATCAATACAGGAATATACTAGAAGCGAGGGAAACGTGGACTGTCTTCTGTCTAATGGAGAAGTGACTGGTTGGTTACAACTTCTCGGAGTGACGGACGAAGACGTGTCAAACAGCAACAAGGGCTTGGAGTTGCGGTTTTGGAAAACCATTCGCCTGTATCTGGTGTGAAGATTAACAAGGACTCAACACCTCCATGCGCCGTAAAGACACGTCCAGTGAAGCACAGGGATAAATTTACTGCTCTCCTGCCCCAATTTACCCCTCTCCTGCCCCAATTTACCCAAATTCAGTACCGCGACAATGATTTTTAGTCCTTCCATCTGTCCGTGCTGGTGAATGTTATGCACGGTTCAAAGTTTGAGATCGTGAGTTGGAAACCCACACGCTAAAATTGTACACGCACAAGGCCGGAGTAAGTGGGGGGGGGGGGCAGGACTGCTGCCGGGGGCGCCAACCTATAATGGGCGCTAAGACGTCACTAGAATAATCGTAAATATGATGACAGTAAACTCAGGTTTCGCCACGCGAAGAACTTCTCCTAAACTTTAACTGCTGTTTGGGCAGGCGACCTCAGACTGTTCGTCAGCCGTTTCCTAGGTCGAAAATTTTAAATATCTGTTCGATGCGACGACAAATTTTTAGCCTGTCCGAGGCGCTCATACGCCTCAGACCGGCCTTATACATGCCGGCTTATTTCAGTACAAGCAGAAGGCCTTAAGATAGGCCGAAAAGATACTAAGAAATCCGACCAAATATGTGCGATCCTTCACTGCTTCAGAAGTTGAGCCCAATTACAACCTTGAACAGGCCGCATGGTCTAGTTTTGTGGTAGCGGAAGAAGAGAAATAAAGAGAAATAAAGGCTAGATTTAAAGCGCTTGTTAGTATATGAATACATGGAGTGCCGAGGGTAACAAAATATTTAAATGTAAGTACCTTATATAATAGGCCTGTAATAGTTGATGCTCGCTCTTATGAAGACGGTGATGAACACCGAAACTGAATAAAAGTAGAGAGTTTTTTTGACCAGTTAACTCTGACCCGTAAAGTTAGTCTTCATATGTACACTTTTAGCGCTCACACTAAGTTCACTCTAATAACAACGAGCGACACGGTACCATCACTGGGCGACCTGCGTGCTGAACAGTCAGGCGCGCGCGAACATGCAACGGTAACCATGCTTAATGGAAGTTAGCGTTTTGGCACAGATGAGAAATTTAACGAGAACAGCAAAAAACAAAATTCTTACCTCCCCAGTCCTTGGGCCATATATCCGTCATGGAAATGCCTCTTCTCTCATCCATTCCACTTCCCATGTCTCCAGTCGTGTTTTTACTCTCCCGGAGCCTCCAGTTTTCCCTACCCGGAGTCGGACTCACATCCAAAACATCACCGTCGTCCGGACTCACTTTTCTTGCCTTTCCGTGTACATATTCACCGTCCTCCACCAGCTCTTCGTCCCGTAATATGAACATCCTTCTATCACCACAAACACCACTAACACCAACACAATTGCCGTCACTCCCTCCTCTATCCGATCTAGGGTCTCCGCCACCGACTTCGACATCCTCACGGTCCCCCATTGTATTCAACTTGTCACAGCTAGCACGATATGGCCCAACAAGACCTACATTCCCTCTCCCAGGGCCTTGTCTTGAAAGAAGACCTACGGGGTCTGTTGTTTCTGCTACATCATTCCGATATCTGCTGCCCGATGATTCATTTTCGTGTTTGTGTTTGTTTGTCGTTTTCGAGACCGAGGAGTACATGAGCTGATCAGACGAACAGCTATAAGTATGGCTGTTTGGCTTCGTTGCCGTCTGTATCCAGCGAGGCAGCTGGGTGGAACGTCTGCCTGCTGCACTTGCAGACTTGTGACTGTTGTTGCTGGCAGCAACACCGGTAATGCTTGTGAGTTCTGCTACCATGACGACAGATACACTTTTCTATGTCTCAAAAAAGGGGATTCGTGTATAACCGTACTGTAGGAGGGAGGGGCTTAGTAGACATTAAATACGATGAATTAAGGTTGCATGCCCACTCCCCGCTGCCCATATTTCCTTCTACAATGGCCACACTTGAAGGCTCTTCTTTCGTCACAGGAAACAAATAACTGCACGCGCTTGGTTTTCCGGTTTAAGTGCCTTCTAATAGTTCCGCCTGTGAAGGAATAACTAATTTAACTAGTGCAGTATATAGCACTTTGCATTGTGTTTCTAAACACGACTGTCCTAAGGAATGAAGCCATGCCGTACGTGAAGCCTTGAACTCAAGTACTACAAGGAATACAAATTGTTACCTAGATGTAACGCCGTACTTAAAATATATAAACGATTAATTAACCGTTGCTGCATTACGTGGAACCATCCGAACAGGACTGACTGCTTCCAAGAAGAAGCTCCTTAATTGACTCTTAACAAGTGTCAACAGATCTCAGATGGCACCATCTGCTGTCAGTCCACTAGCAGTTCCTTTCTGTGTCTGATGGGACATTTACGGGTTTCATGTTGCCCAGTTCGGCTTCCTGTTTCCTGTTAAATGGGTACACGGTTCTTTACCGTGATTAAAGCGGCCTGGACGCCCAAGTTACCCCACACATTCATTTAGATCTGAGGTTAGCATAAGTGAAGTCATGCCTCTACTGCCCCTACATGCTTTCGTGGCACCGATAAGGGCAAATGTACCGTAATTAAACTGTGTGGGGTAAAGCGACCCTGTGACATTGCAATGCAGTCAGATGACGCACAGAGGCCGTGTCTGCTGCAGTACTGGTAACAAGTCATCACCGTACAGCCCTGAGGGTTCCAGGAAGTTGAGGCTCCCAGATTTCAAAACAATCGGCGCATTAAAGTGTTAGGGTCGTCAACCCTACGCACCGGCCGCCTTTACCTCCAGGAAATTTTACTTGGTAGTCACTTATGATAGAGACTGAGTCCAACCTTATTGCGGTGGGAAGAATTATGTCGATAAAAATTCCAATGACACCATAAGGGGAATCGAACCCGCGACCTGCCGGCTTGTAGCAGTCCCTCAACAGAAAATGCGAGAGAAAACATTGGTAATAGAATGCTTTTGAAACGGTACTGATTGGTATTGGTGTTGGTGTTGGTATTGGTATTGGTGTTGGTGTTGGTGTTGGTGTTCTTGCGGCCTTAAGGAAGAACACCAGTCTTGATTTAAACAAGGTGTTGCGCTGACGACATAATTTTCCAAAATTAGCACAAAAATGACTGGCGCTGTGCTACTTGTAAAAGAGTGTTAAAAAGTCAAACAAAACCAAAGATCGGAGACGCGTAAGAAATAAAGGATGTCATTAGAAGAATATTTGTACTGAATTCTTAACATTAACTCATCTTTCGAGCTCTCACAAGTCAGCAGGACACCTAATAAAGTTGGTCGGTCCTTCAGTTTGCACCCATCAAAACATCTACAGCCGCTAATCAGATCTACATAAACGCCGACATTCTGGAATCTCATTACAATTTTCAAAACAACCCCAATTTTGGCTAAAATTAGCAGACACCGCAGGAAACCCCAAATTCTTTTCTACGCCCTCTTCGAGCGTAAATCGCTGAATACTTGTCGTAGCAAAACATGCCACCATCACAGTTAGCAGAACAAAACAACATCACAGCTTTCATAACACTAACCATTTTTACGTAAGTTTTTCAGCTTTGGAGTTATCTGGAGGATAAGGAGCAAAAATAGACAGGAATTTTAAGTAACAAGAGCATTTGTTAATGGCTTCAATTTCCACACACACATGTAACTGGTAAAAAATGCTTACTGTGCACACATATATAACACAAAGGACAGTGCTGTGTGTGACAGCCAGTGGGTTGATACAGAGCGTTTAACCTTTTGGCGCCGGAATAATTTTTTTTAAATTTTAGCACACCCTGTATATAAAATGTGAATAATACAAGAACCAAATGTGTTAGAATTATGAAACAAACTGCATTTTGAAGAGAGAAAAACGGAGAGTATATACCATGTTTAAAATATTCGGTACCTATATTTGTTGAATAAATATATAAAATGAAACTTTGGAGGTTAGCGGTGCGGTACGACCACTATAGTTGACGTTAGGCGTCTAAAGGTTAATACGACTTACGTTGGCGCGGTTTGTCGCGTCAAGAAACGCCTGGAGCGTCTGGGCTGCTAACTGAACCATCATCACTGCAGTACAGCGCGGTGCTCTATCCACACAATTTAAAGATAAAATGATTATGTAATCTTGGATTCACCGAGGGTTCGATCGTTTTCCCATTCCATTTCTCAGCATCTCATCGATAACGGACATGCAGTAGACCCTATCAATAGACTCGTGGGCATATTTCATCCGACTAAGGGCAGACAAATGAATACGCTAGAAAAATTTTATATATGCTTGGAAACCACAAGGAATAATCTGATAAACCACAAAGGTAACATAAAGGAAAAATCAGCCCTTGTTATAATAATACAAAGCAGACCACATGTGTGACATCACCGAGCTCTCAAATTCTCGCCGTACGCAAAGCAAATCACTTCAGTTCAAGGTCATTTCATGTGATGAGAGCACAAGGTAAACAGAAAACAGGCGTTCACACCCCTCAGTAAATACACTATTAATTGATAAAACCGCTAAGAACCGTAATATAACATATATATTTTATTTACTTCAAATTTATTTCATCTTACTTATTTCCAGTACTTTTACCACTCGATATATAATTCGGAAAATACTCGGAAGAATAACAGTAAATGAGATGAAATATGGAAAATAAATAACAAGAAAATGCTGACCCCAGTGGCCGCGCGGACTGGGACGTGGGTGTGCGTCAGCTCGCTAGCTGGGATTGCGGGTTCGAATCCCGCCGAGGGCATGGGTGTCTGTCCGTTGTGTTGTCAACGGGCTGATAACTCGTTCAGAGGAGTCCTGCCGAGTGGAGTGTGTCTGAGTGCGATAGAGACACCTCGAAAATGAGGAAGCCCTGGCCCACTGGGGGTTATTGCGCCATGCAAAATAAAAACAAAAAGATAATGTACCCCGTGGGAACTCAACCTTCGCTTTACAACCGAACAACAAAAATTAGAAGACTGAAGAAAGGAAAAGTAGACCTCAACATAGAGAAAATTTGGACATAGTTTTGAGTTTAAGAGAAATGTTCATCATCATCATCATCATGTTCCTGAAGGGTTAGGTGTGTTCCTGTTCCTTAAGAGAAATGTTAAAATACCAAATATAAAAATTTCAAACATACTGTTTTTTAATTGATGGTTTTATATCAACAACAGCTACTAGCTGACTCAACAAAGAAGCGTATTAATTAATTTTCCGCATTTTTTAAGCAAATGTATATTTGGAATGCGGGGTTGCCTTTTTTGAAAAAAATTTATTTGACAGCCTGATGATGGTTCTGTATTGGGCCGAAACATGTAATTGTGCTGCAATAAAGTGAACAGTTGCGTCGGACGGAAAGGTCTGTGTTTCTATCTGTACTGGTTCGTGCCCTTTTTTGGGCCAGCTGCTAATAGATCGCTGCGCTATTGCATCGCGCGTAACCGCATGGCAACGTTGCATGCATGAAATCTTTCCCTGTCATGTTTCAACACAATACTGCTCAGACTTCAGTGTGGTGGGGGTAATCGGCGAACAGGCATCGGTTGAAATGCCTGATAAGCACGTTATGAATATGCATGGCTAGAGCGATGAACTTGGGACACATCAGCTGCAACACGACCCAATTCTCTGTCTCCGATTTCCTTAAGGAAGGGATTTTAGAAGGCCCGTCAATGTCTGAAGTCAAGAGAATTACTCACTTTCCCAGAAGTAGCCTTTTACGGTATTTTAACGTCCCTCTTAGTATATTTTTACAAGCCAATATCGGGAAGGTCAATGTTCACCATTGACAAAATTACAATCTTCCGTACAAGGCCATTTTCAAAGTGTGTACTCTGTTCGCTATAGCAGGTAAAGCTGTACTGGAAGTGTATTGAGGGTCTAACACGGAAACGCCTGAGATAACAAGCATGAAATTTTAGTGCGTGAGCTGCAGTCCGTGATGAGATAAACAGCGGGTTGTGTGGGAGCACAGACAACTCTTTAAGTTGTTACACTTTGCTGCCAAAACAGTCATTTACATCATAACCAGCAATTTGTAGGCAAACACTTCCCTATGAGAAGCTTTAAAATTTGTTACCCTTCTCATGCACCCCCACCCCACCCCACCCCACCCCACCCCCCAAAAAAATTGTGCCATAACTCAAAACACGTCTGTATGGAAGATCTTGTGTGTTTATGTGCACAAAACACGCCCCAGAAGTGTATTTCAAAAGCCTTCTGTGTGTGTGTGTGCGTGCGTGTGTGTGTGCGTGTGGTGTGTGCGTGTGGTGTGTGCGTGTATGTGTTCAGGATTCTGTCCTACTTAATATTAGTTTGTGCAGGTTATGTGTTTACGTATTTAAATGAGATGGAGTTTCCAAGAACAAATATAACCAATTCATTGCTTTCAGGTTCATTACTGCGAATTTGATGTTGTAAGCGAATTTAAAATTATAACTTATTAATCCCCAGTGAGTTCTATATTATGCTGATGATTGCTTACGTTTACGTTCCATTTGCACAATCATGTTTTCCTCAACACGAGTGAGCAACGAATGAACAACTAGAGTAGGATAACTAAATGTGGAAAGACAAGCAGAAGACAACTGCACAACGCAGTCACGCAGCGCTGTCAGTAAACATCTGTGTTTGACTTTTGTATGCGCATTTCGTTTCTTATTATTCAAAATCATGGTTTTTTTTTTACAATAATTTCGATAGGCCCTATATAAAGTCACGTCATGTCAATAAGATCTGCGCCCTCTTGCGATTTTACGCAACTTACAGGGGCTTCTTCCCGAAGTTTCTGGTCCCATCTTCTAGGGTCAAGCATCCCAGGTACTACTTGACCTTTGAAGATGAAGCCGACGCGCTGTCCGGAAACGTCGGAAACTACCATTTGTACGCTGCGTGAAATCCAAAAATAGCGCAGAATTCATTTGCCGCGCGGACGAAGACTGAAATCACTCACAGCTTCCAGTCTTTTAAGAAATGTCAAGCTTTACAAAACCGAGGCTTTTTCTATAGCGAGACTGGAAAACAGAATGACAAATTGTTTCATAAAATGTTTTTATATAGACATCAGTGCTTGACTATATACCAGCAGTGCGTAGAAGGTAAAGCAGTCCCGTTACAGGCCTGGACAGGCCCAAGATGGTTCCAGGAAGTTAAGGTTCCCAGATTTCGTGACAACGGCACAGGATGGTGGTAAGGTTGTCAGCCTTACGCACCGGTCGCCTTTACCCCCAGGAAATACTCCTGGTACTCATTTATGTTAG
>Ga0131853_10027788_pt1 | contig 10143 bp, 4 predicted proteins | sample TergutLab28metaG_FD_92764 | JGI IMG/M metagenome (GOLD analysis project Ga0131853, IMG submission 92764) | Labiotermes labralis P1 segment gut microbial communities from Petit-Saut dam, French Guiana - Lab288 P1 (version 2) (version 2) | ecosystem: Host-associated > Arthropoda: Insects >... | reverse complement strand
GGAACTGCAGTTCCGTCCTGATCCTGCTCGCAAGCTGTCAGCAAACCTGTATGACATATAACCATTGTTGTGTGTACAGTGAAAAACTGATGAGGGACAGAGGAACTGTCCGAAACATGTAGAATTTTATTCCAAAAATAAATTTGAGAAACTAGTGAATTTAATTGGTTTTATTATAAGAAAGTAGAATTAAGTCCAAACACAACTTTATCTATGTATAAATCGGCTGCATTTTTCGGCTATATATAGCCTTTATCAGGCTGAATACAGAACTATACATAAGAAAATAACTATAATAAAAGCAATAAAAATATTGGGGACACATCTCGTCTTGCACTAACATACAGTTGTAAAATTATACGTAAAACTACAGAAGTAAAAAACGGTGCTTGCAAGAAATTTGTGGAAGGTTATGTGAGTTGTAAAAGTCTTTTAAACATTTTTTTCTTTAAGACTTTTTCGAGAAATGACAGTAGCAGTGGAGTTTTGAAATTTGTGGTCTTGTAGGCGAGTAGATGATCGTAAGAGTTGTTGGGCAGCACAGTTATACATACTCAAGTGAAACGTCATTAAGTATCGTGTTTTGTCCATATACAGTGGATGTACGTATATTGCAAACTAAATGTGTCAATCACATTTTAATCTCAGTATTTCCTTCGAAATGCATATTTACGTATAATAAGTACAGATTTTTAACGGTTGATATGTTGTGGTGAAGACTGCAGTCGGTTGTGCGCTACAGTTTGGATGACGTGCAATGTATTATCGTTGAAGACCTACTGCGTATGTAAAAGGTAAAGCAGTCCCAGTTCAGGCCTGGACAGGCCCAGAGGGTTCCAGGAAGTTTAGGCTTCCAGATTTCGTGACAATGGCACAGGATGGTGGTAAGGTTGTCAGTCTTACGCACCGGCCGCCTTTACCTCCAGGAAATGCTCCTGGTATTCATTTCTGTTAGAGGCTGAGTCGACCCCTTGGCCATAGTGCGATCGGAAGAACTTTTATGTCGATGAAAAATCCACTGACACCAGCTGGGATCTAACCAGCGACCTTCCGATTTGTAGCACAGCACCTTAACCAATGTGCTACCGCGCTCCCCACTGCGTATTTACTTTTACATGTAATTTTACAACTGCCTATTATGTAAGATGTGATCTCGTCCATACAATTCTGTTGTACTGATTTATAATTTTTTTCTTATTTATGGTTGTGCATTCAGCCTAATGATGGCTATATATAGCCGAAACACGTAGCTGATTTATACGTAGATAAAGTTGTGTTTGGGCTGTAACTCTACACTCTTTTCCTTATATACTTGTAACTAAACACAACGAGGATGCCTTTTCTAAAAATTAGACTGCTAATTGCCTGTGTCTATCCGTCGGAATTCTGTCCCCAGAAACAGCGTTCGTTGACGTCCTGTCAGTCAAGGTTAACTGTTGTGTGACAGAGATGTGTGAGCGAGGGAAACGTGGCACTAAACAGGAATCAAAATAAGATTCTTAAGTTTGGATTTATATACATGTGTGTGTGATAAATATTTGTTGAGTAATGGAACGTTAAATGTTAAACACAGTTCGTATAACTTGTTAGGAATAATGAATAATTTAAACGTAGGCACATTTTCTTACTGCGTCTCGTAACAGCTAAGTCATTACAAATATAAATATCCTTTCTGTCTAAGCAATAACTGGTTTTTTTTGACATTTTTATGAGCGTACGCTTATTTAATATTTTGCTAAACTGGGCTTGCTCATTAAAATTATGTGCATTTATTTATGTATTAAACATAAGTTTCATTTTTGTGAATCCATTACACTTTGCATGGAGTCAAGAGCGAGTTTAGTTTCGATGTGTACATCTGTTTTCTTATTTACCTTTCATTTGTTTATTCCAGCTCTTTCCCCCCCCCCCCGTGCAGTGTGTTCTACAGCGAAAGTCAGGTACGACATAGGTCTCTGATACCGTTTGGGGAAGGGGGTGGGGGGGGGGGCTGGCTGTTTTAAGAGACGAATGTTACTGCGTGCATTAAGAGGTAGAGACGGAGTGTCAGTGAAACAGCGTTCGTCCCCTCACATTTGTAGCTAATGCTGAAGCAGAGTTCTTACTCTTGGCGCAAGCCCTGTTTTATGGCGTGCTTGTGATGTGCAACAACATATGTACATTAGTTCCATCATGTCTGCCGCTTGTTGGACCATTATCTGGCTGTCTGTAGTTAGTGCAAGACGGCGTGGCTATTATTCACACTGGAAACATTAAAAACACGGAAACCGGCTAAAGTCGCTCGCTAATGGAGCGGTGTGTCTTAGGTTTCGGCAAGATCACACCGTCTGCAGAGTGTACTGTTTTGTGATGTCACAGTTTCGCTTACAATTGTAAGGCAGAGCGTCCCCTTCACGTGTTTCTGTATTAATTTAATAATATAATTAAATATATTCTAACGCAACTTTTTATTAAATATTTTATGAATTTTCAGCTTTCAGCTACATGTTTCGGGTTCTTGGAGCCATCTTCGGGCTGAACTTGGGAGGGTGTATATATATTGCAATGCCGTAAAAGACGAGATGTCGTCTTTTACGGCATTGCAATATATATACACCCTCCTAAGTTCAGCTTGAAGATGGCTGTAAAATGTGATGTTTGTGTGACCGTGCATCTCTGATACAATATTATAAACAACCAACTAGATGCAACAATAACAGTTCATTAGTAATTACAATCAGCTCAACATGTTTCTGTCGATAATTTCGCCCATCTTCAGGAACACTAGACTGTGTTTACAGCTTGTGGTATAATGCACCGATGATGCTGCCTGCTGGTGACAAGGTCACCAACAGGCAGCATCATCGCTGCATTATACCACAAGGATGTTATAAAAAATTGAAAACAGTGACAGTGAATAATATTGGCCTGTTTGCCTTATTTTGTTTGATTTTCCCAAACAGAAAATTGTAGAATAATATAATAAACCAACTAGATGCAACAATAACAATTTATTAATAATTTCAATCAGCTCGACATGTTTCGGGCGATAATTTCGCCCATCTTCAGGAACACTAGACTGTGTTTACAGCTTGTGGTAGAATGCACCGACGATGCTGCCTGCAGGCAGCATCGTCGGTGCATTCTAGTCTAGTGCTCCTGAGGATGGACGAAATTGTCGCCCGAATCATGTTGAACTGACTGAAATTATTAATAAATTATTGTTGCATCTGGTTGGCTGTTTATATTATTGTATCAGAGATGCACGGTCACACAAACATCAAAGAAAATTGTAGCATTTACTGAAGCTTGTGTTTTAGGCGCACGTTCCATAGAAAGTCACATAAATACGCTTCTATTTTTGTAGTAGATCTGTGAGTTATATTGCGATTATATCTATTTCTTTTTTGTCAACAACGAGAGAATTTGCTAATTTTCTTAGATGTTCGGAAGACAATATTTGAGTTTTGAATACAGCTTATGAGGTCAGAAATTGTACGATTACCGTGCCGTAGCACTTGCGGCCAAAGCGTTTATCTATTTTCTCTGCGTCTTTTGCCACGTGGGATTTGTGGTGGACAAAGTGGCACTGGATAGTTTCTCCTCCGAGAAGTCCGGTGTTCCGCTGTCAGTGTCATGTCGACAGTGCTCCATTTTTCTTCCAATAATCTTCACACAGACAATGTATAATCTTACAGTTGCAGCCTCTTTAAATAGCGCAGTAAAAATGACAATTCTACATTTTTCTTCTATACACTCTCCGCCGAAATAAATACGAGTATTTAGCGAGTTTCGCTCTAGAATCTTTCAGAAGAGTATTTAGGCCTTCGTTTAAAGAGGTCATTAAAATTTCCGAGACTAAAATAAAGTCGAAATTACTCGAGTAATTTTTGCAAAAGTCCTCAGTATTGAAATTAATGAATATCCATTCAGCCGGTTTCCAGTTAGTTTAGCGGATGGCGGACGGAAGGGCGATTTTAATAGACATTCTGCAGGTTTGTGAACTCCCACCCGCGAGAGGAAGACCGGAAATCTTTTGGGATATAGTTTCTTTGAACCTTATAAGAAACCTGTCACTTCCTGTACCCGTTAGTTAATAAACAAGTAAGAGATAACAAGTATATGCGTGAATATTGGTCTTGTTTTCGTAATTTGAGGGGCTTTGCTAGCAAGTATAAAGCACCTGACGGTTAAAACACGTAACGCCGATGTACAGAAATACACATAGTTGAGTAAAGAGAGACCAGCTTGATGTTACTTGCTTTGTTATTTGATTATTTACTGCTCAACATGTTTCGGATGTTAATACATACGAAACATGTTGAGCAGTAAATAATCAAATAACAAAACAAGTGACATCAAGTTAGTCTCTCTTTATTCAACTATCAAGATGACCCACGGTCCAATAAACATAAGAAATACACAGGCAGAAGGATGTATGGAGTAGTAAAAATGTCGTCGTCGTTTTAAGGTTTTCCTAATTCTTTCTCTCTCCTTTTTTTTTACATTCCTTTCCTTTTGTCTGCCATTCATTTTACCAGTCGCGGAAGACAGAGGCCCCGAATGAAATGAAGTGAGGTCCCCCCGCCATTGTCTAGGATGATTGAATTGAATTGTCCAGGACTCTCCCGATCGCTCTTCTTTTTTGTAATGACTTCAGAGCTAGATGCTTGTTTTAATAAAGTATTCCTTTTTTTTTATCGGATATATTTTTTCCATTATTAATTTCTCTTTCTATATTCTGCTTTGGTTTTAAGGCTTTCCTTCATTTTGCAACTAATTTTAGGACCCATTCTCCTCGTTTGATCCTTCGTACGTCTATGTAATATTAAAGAAGATCCTTTCTGAAGCGAGTAATAAGCCGCAGCATCTGGACCTGTCTACGAACGATGAGAAACACCTTAGTCATTCGCATGATTTCCCCGTTTTTGAAACTTTCTCTATAGTTCTGAGGATGAAACAATTGGATTCGTTTTCTCTTCTAAGAATTGCTTCATTTTCATCTTATTATAATCTGCTTTCTTTTTTCGTATTTTCGCTCAATTCAAAAAAGGAACGCGGAGCAGGCAGCGCGTTCTGCATGTTATTCTACTGAATTAATGGAAGAAGACGAAATGAATCTTGCTTACTCTGAACAAATTTCCTCTTGCCGGGATCTCTCACTTCAAAAGTCATATTTTCTGCAAAAATAGAAAGCCTGCATGATCTCTTGCAGAGTTAATCCATAATGTGTAGAAAATACAGTCACTTCTGCTACAACACGATACTTTTGCTCGTGTGAGAATTCGCTTTATAGAAAATCAAGTAATAAACATAGGGTCAGATTAGAAAAAAAATGGTATTTTCACCCAAACTTGTGTCTTCACACTTGTTGCTGAAATCGCGTAGTAGCCAACACGCATATGTGAAAGTTCGCAGTACACGGAAGCTTTCACACATCCATCAATCGCGTTATAACCAGTTAGTTCAAACGAAACACATATAACAGCAGAATTTACTGCATTTGTCTTCTGTTTGGTTTAATGCCTCTTTTGTTTAAAATACGTCGAACAAATGCACTCAACGAAATGCAATAAAATGCAAATCATAAAATTTAGTTCGTGATATCACGTGGTGCCTGCTGGCAGCATCGCCGGTACATTATACCACAAGCTGTAAACACAGTATAGTGTTTCTGAGGATGGGCGAAATTATCGCCCGAAATATGTTGAGCTAATTGAAATTATTAATTAAATTATTATTGTTACATCTAGTTGGTTGTTTATATTATTGGTCGTGGTACAATTTAATGCACTATCGCAGCTCAAAAAAACTTAGGATAGTCTGTGTCCAGGCCGAAATTTGAAAAAAATGTCTTCTCTAGGAAACTGCGATGCGGTCTGTTACCCAGTAGGTACCGGTGTAGCCCCGCAATGTGACGTTTTATCGACATATGTTAAGCAGTTGCAGAAAGTATACTTGTTAAGCGACTGCTAGTCTCTTCGTCACCTATACGCTTTTGTCCTATGTGCTCCGTGTAAGTAGTCTGCATGTAATGTGTGTGATATTACAAACGAGCAAGAAAAATTTTGTCTTACATCCAGAATATTACTTCCTAACTTCACTTGTATTATTTTGCCCTCCCCCCCGTCCCCCTTCTCCTTTTACATGTGAGATGTTGGATCATTTTTAAATTTTTGCACGTGGCGCACCGCAGGCGCGTTTAAAATGAAACAGCGTCGGTGGAACGACGCAGAAAGTATCACGAAAGAGATATTCGTCCTATGCAAAACAATACATAATTCATGCAAATACAGTCCTCTCCTTTTCTACTACACACTTTTATAGCTTTAGAATGAAACTTGATACGATCTCAAGGGACGCGTCGCGGTGTTGTGGTTGCATCCTTCCTGCTCTGCATTCAGGTCTCCGGTTCGAATTTCGATTGAGTTTCCCTCAACTCCTCCAAGAAGATACCGTAGTATCACATTAGATTCGCCCACGGTTTCTGCGTCTGAACTCAATTTAAAATCAACAACTTTTGAATTCGACACCGCATAATCCACATACATTATAGAATATTTGCAAATAACGAAATAGGAGTAACAAAGCGAATGTTGGTATGCCTGATTCACCGGTGGTTTTTATCCTCCACTTAGAAAGGTTTTCCTAATTACACTTGATCGTTTGATTAAGATATGGCGCTATGCTGTGTACATTCCAACACCGCTGTGTGCAGGCTTTTTACGACGCACAACATACGGTTTTTATTTCCCATTGCACTCTGTTTGATTACTACGTTGTGCAGTCATTTTGTGAAGCTTTTGTTTATTTGGTGACCATTTTGTGTGAAGTGAGTTGTGATAGCAAGATTGTTAAGGAACCGTGACTAGTGTGGCAGTCATCGTTGCCTACTCTTATTCCTTCACGAACCATTCCTCCAAGTGACCTAGGGACTGTTGCCTGTTACCATTGCTGCTGCACACTTGCACGTTATCCGTCCATATGCACCATTTCTTAAAGCCATCACTGTATTCAGTTTCAATAGGTATTCTTTTGAGACGTCTCATTGTAACACTTCCCTTAGTGTTCCATATATATTGTTATGCTTATGCAGTTGTGTACGTACACGAACCAGCTGGTGCCGTGAAGGATGATCGTGTCAAATTTCTGCTTGTCGGACATAAAGTTTGTTTTGTAGTAACGCCACTGATTCACAATGCAGCTGTGTGACGTACTCCGCCTGTCTAGTGGCGTTATATTGTTTCGTTCGGAAGAAAAAAATACCGAAACCTAAAAGGGAGCTGACAGGACCCATTCGTCATTTTTATGGGCTACCTGCTCGACTTTTAGTCTCGGGAACTCGCAGTTGCCAGTAGGCTTACTTGTTCTGCTGTTCCTTTTTTTTCTTCTTTTTTCTTTTTGTTATGTCACGATAAGGAATCTTGTGCATGCCGAAACGAATGGAAACTGTCGCACTGGACAGCAGTGTTCGACTCAGTGTCGTCTAGAGAATTTTATTTTTAAAAGCGATCTGTTCAGTTAATGTGTTATATTGCTGTCATTTGGACTTCTGACTTTCTTACGTTGTTGTGTCCAAAATATCGGAGACATCGAGACGCACGTTTTCACTACTCGAGTTCAAGGCTAATTACATAATGGCCTTCATCTTGAATAGTGATTACTGGTAGGCCTTTCGGCATTTGTGGTTTAAAACTTTTTGTTGCGCAGCAGATTTTCGTGTCAGTTGTAATGAGCGTATTTGATATATTGCTATAACGTTGCGTTATACTAACATGGTGGCGTCTAGAAATTCAAAATGTGGAGCCGTGTAGAATAACAACTTAAAATTTTCTGGGTCTCTCGTGTCGAAAATTAACAAGACAGCCAATGTACGTATAACTTAACATTAGCTGCTTTAGGCAACCATTTTTGCGGTAGAAAATCAATAAGTATTGCATATTATGAGTGTGTATTTGTAGACTTAGTTATCCACATACAATGCGCATGCGCCATATTGTTATCTGTGGCCTGCTCGGCTGTGCAATATTTTTCCGCATTATCTCATAAACGACACGATTTTCGAGAGAAAAATGTTATTGAACATAAAATGTGTGTTTTTATTTTCTCCACGAATTTTGCCTGAAACATTTTTCATTGTAAGATTAATTGGGCGAGATGTGGTCAACGATGTATATTGGTCTTTATGCAAAGAAGCCGTTATTCTCGTCCGATTTTAATGAGCTTTAATTTTCTAGACAGATTTTCGAAAAGTACTCGAATACAAAGTTTCACAAAAATCCGTCACTTAGGAACCGAGTTGTTCCATGCGGACAGACAGACGCACCGACGGACAGACATGACAAAGCTAACAGTCGCTTTCGCAATTTTGAAAACGCGCCTAAAAATGATACCAAGATGATTCTGAGAAGTGCAGGCGCTTCTATACGACTTCAGATTTGCATGAAAATTTGTATTGTGAAAGGTTAGTGAAGCACCTGTTTACAAAGGAATACAAATGCGAGGTATCTACTTTTTCTTACAGAGCGACATTACGATCCTTATAGGTCTATGTAAACAGAAATTCTGCCCTCGTATCACTATTTTGTACTGCCATTTGCAATTAATGTGATTGTTAGACTGGCCTGGAAGCACCTCTAATTAAAACATGTCATAGTTCTTCCTCACAAATTCTAGTAATCAGTATTGCGACAGAAGAGCAGATATGAACTTAAACCAGCTCGTGTTTGTATTTAATTATTATGGAAATGTGATTTGTGTAAACTGGAGATCCTGTGCGGACTGTAGTTTATCTTCCTTTAAAGGATCCGTCTGAAACCCAGTAGGTTGCACAAAACGGTCCAGTGCAGTAGAGTGCATTTCCCTGAAAGGGACACTGATGTTCGAGGGACAAAAAGTTCCACGATAACAATTTATCGGTGCCCAGTCCTTGTAGTCTGTTCGCGCTCGTGATTTAGATTGGAGATTCTCACGGCAAAAAAAAAATAAAATAAAATAAAATAAAATAAAAAAATAAAAGTTCTCTGAAACGTGTAGTAGTAGTAGTGGTGGTGGTGGTGGTGGTGGTGGTGGTTTTAGTGGTGGTGGTGGTGGTGGTGGTTTTAGTGGTGGTAGTAGTAGTAGTGGTGGTGGTTGTAGTAGTGGTGGTGGTTTTAGTGGTGGTGGTGGTGGTGGTTTTAGTGGTGGTAGTAGTAGTAGTGGTGGTGGTTGTAGTAGTGGTGGTGGTGGTGGTGGTTTTAGTGGTGGTAGTAGTAGTAGTGGTGGTGGTAGTAGTGGTAATAGTAGTGGTGGTGGTGGTGTTGGTAGTGGTTTTGAATTTGAATGACGCCATCCCGTTGTGCATGTGTAATAAATTTTATTGCAAAGTACCGTCATACACAACAACTGAATATCAGTTGTAGTGTTACAACTGGCTACATGTTTCGGCCGTTTTATCCGGCCATCATCAGGTCTACAGAACAATATTATTCTGTAGGCCTGATGATGGCCGGATAAAACGGCCGAAACATGTAGCCAGTTGTAACACTACAACTGATATTCAATTGTTGTCTATGACGGCACTTTGCAATAAAATTTAGTGGTGGTGGTGGTAGTAGTAGTAGTAGTAGTAGTAGTAGTAGTAGTAGTAGTATATTCGATATGTATCGATGTTTCGAAGTAACCTCCTACCTAATTTGTCAGAGTTTTTCAACCCTGTAACTAGAATCAGCAGATTTCTCCGAAACGTCTGCAGACATCTTCCAAACGTCACACTGTTACAGCCGTGAAACCAATAATCTTGCACTTTATTTAGATGTGCTTTCGGAGAAGAGATGGCGCAGTCGGTATAGTGACTGGGTTGCGGGTTCGAGTACCGATGAATCGTGCGTCAGTTCTCGCACGGCGGAAGGGATTCCTTTCCTCTCCAAAACCTCCCATTCGGCTTTCAGGCCCACTAATCCCCAAAATCAGTGTATAACTGGGGCTATGTTCTTGGGGTTAAAGTGGTCAGAGTGGGAAGCTGTCCACTCATCTCCATGTAGTGTGCTGGTAAACATGCATGCAGTGAATATCTTTGCTCCCCCCCCCCCCCGGCACCTTAAAGAGGTATACAGGGAACCCTTTTCCTTTCTTTTTTTTATTCCCACCTAAGTGAAGTTAAAGCCTACCCCCCACTTGTTTAGC
>Ga0131853_10027787_pt1 | contig 10144 bp, 9 predicted proteins | sample TergutLab28metaG_FD_92764 | JGI IMG/M metagenome (GOLD analysis project Ga0131853, IMG submission 92764) | Labiotermes labralis P1 segment gut microbial communities from Petit-Saut dam, French Guiana - Lab288 P1 (version 2) (version 2) | ecosystem: Host-associated > Arthropoda: Insects >... | reverse complement strand
TTAAAAGCCCAGAGTGACCATGAAGGTGCTTTGCTTCTCTTTCCCAATTCATAAATCTGTGAGCATACTGAAAATCAAGATTTACGATAGATGTGTACTTGTTACTCATGATAATTTCCTCCTTTTATTTTGTAGAAATATTTTTTAGACACCAAAAGAGCGTCTATTGCTTAACTGTGTACAACAAACCTTTCCTCAATAGGAAGCTTATTTTTAGCATCAGGATATTTTGTCGGAACACCAAAAGGCATTTGAGCGGTTAATACCCATTTATCAGGAACGTTCCAAGCTTCCTTTACAGAGCGGTCAATCAGAGGATTGTAGTGTTGTAGGGAAGCACCAAATCCTTCTGCCTGTAAAGATATCCAAATCATATATTGCAAAATTCCATTTGACTGCTGCGCCCAAACTGTAAAGTTGTCACTAAAAAGCGAAAATTTTTGTTGTAAATTTTCAACAATTGCTGTATCTTCAAAGTATAAAACAGTCCCATATCCATTTTCAAACGAAGCTATTTTATTCTCAGTTTGCTGCCAACGTTTAGGGTCTACGACCTCTTTTAACACTTCTTTCGTTATGCGCCATAACTTCTCATGCTGTTCATTAAGCAGTAAAATTACTTTGGCACTTTGAGAGTTAAATGCCGAAGGTGAACACAGGATTGCATTCTTAATCACTTCCGCAATACGCTCGTCATTAACCTTTGTTTTCGGGCTTATATCGTAAAACGAACGCCTTTCTTTTAGAACAGAGTAAAAGTCTTTTGGCATTAATTCGTGTCTCCTTTCACAAGCTATTGGGCATCCCTAATCATATTTTCAAGCGCTTCAACTTGCCGTACATTATCATTTCTTGACATCACACGACCATCCTTAAATAGAATGAACGTAGGAATAGATTTTATTTCATAACGCCTGGCAATTTCTCTATCATCATCTATATTTAGCTCAGCTACAGTGATGATGTTTTCATACTTGCTTGCCACCTCCTCGGTTATAGGCTTTGCGACCTGGCAATGTCCGCACCAGTCAGCCCCAAAAACCACTAAGGTTGTACCACTCGAGGTAATGTTGTCAAAACTCTCGCCTTCTAATTTAATCATTTGCTTTCCTCCTGCTATTTTTTTATTTAAGCCTATTTTGATCATGCATTAAATACTCTTTTGCTGCCAAAGCTGCTACCGACCCATCGGCTGTAGCCGTTACAATTTGCCGAATCCGTTTCGTACGCACATCTCCTGCAACAAAAACACCCGGTAAGTTTGTGAGGCAATTTTCGTCAGCAATGACATATCCCATTTCATCCAATGACAATTCATGTGCAAATAGGGAGCTATCAGGTTCTGCGCCAATAGCAATAAACACACCATCAATTGGAATATCCGATATTTGACCGCTTGATGTGTTTTCGACTGTCACCTTCTCTAGTGTTTCGTCTCCTACAAATTCCTTTACTATAGTGTTGGTTATGAATTGTATATTTGTCTTTGTTTTTGAAATATCCAACTGTATTCTCTCCGCTGTAAAATCAGTAGAGCGATGTATAACTGTTACGGTGCGACATAAATCAGATAATATCAGGGCATCCTCAATCGCAACATTTCCGCCACCAATAACAGCGGTTGCTTTCTCTTTATATAAAGCGCCATCGCAAGTGACGCAAAAGCCAACTCCCCGGCCAGTGAATTTATCCTCACCGGGAACACCAAGTTTTTTTGGCTTAGCTCCTGTTGCAATAACAACTGCCTTTGCCTGATGGACTCCTTTTGAAGTAGTAATCTGCTTTATATCGCCAGTAAGCTGTGCAAACTGAATTGTCTCATACAAAATTTCAGCACCTAAACTTTTTGCCTGATTATATAAAGCTGTTGCAAATTCGGCACCATGAATCCCTGGCATTCCCGGATAATTTTCGATTGAAGTAGTCGAAATAATTTGCCCGCCAAAGAAGGACTTCTCGATAATCTTTATTGACAATCCTGCTCTTGCGCCATAAATAGCCGCCGTTAAACCGGCGGTTCCCGCCCCAAGAATGATTAAATCTGTCATAAAAGCACACGCTCCCATTGAGTTACTGCTGTTTGATAAATGTGCCTTGCCTTAGCTCGTTGAATGCAGTGCGAATTTCCTCATCGGTATTCATAACAATGGGGCCACCCCATGCAATAGGCTCTCCAAGCGGCTTGCCGGCAAGTAAAACAAACCGTACACCTAGCTCTGATGCGGAGATAGTAATAAAATCACCGTCCGAGAAGATTGCCGCAGAATGTTTTTCAACATATGTACGCCTCGCCCCGAAGTGTGCGGCCCCTTCCAAAACATATATAAAAGTATTTTGTTCAAGCGGAACTGCTATGTCGTGTGCGGCTTCCTTGGCTAAAAAGACATCCATCATTGTAGCTTGAACATATTTGGGCTCAACACCTTTTTCTCCGAGATACTCCCCAGAAATAAGTTTAATTTTGCCGCCGCTAATATCAATGTCCTTCACCATATCAGGAGATATCGGAAAATAGTTAGGCGGCACCATTTTGCTCTCGTTGGGCAGGTTAAGCCAAAATTGCAAGCCGTCTAGTTTCTTCGTTTCTTTCGGCATTTCTTCATGTAAAATACCACTTCCTGCTGTCATCCACTGCAAGTCACCATCATGCAATGTATCACTGTTGCCAAGGCTGTCACGATGGTCAACCCTACCTTCCAACAGGTATGTAATAGTTTCAATACCTCTATGAGGATGCATAGGAAATCCCTTTATATAATCATCTGGATTTTCTGAGCCAAAAGCATCAAACATTAAAAATGGGTCAATATCATGAACATCATCACGCCCAAACACTCGGATTAATTTTACCCCTGCGCCATCTATTGTAGGATGACCTTTCACTATTTTTTTGACCTCTCGTGCTTTCAAAGCAAACCCTCCCATGTAGCTATGCAAAAAACATAGCAATCTATAATATTCGTAATCATGCCATATTTTGTTGAAATACGCATGTAGAAAAACACACAATTTATCAGTAAAATAATGCACAAAACAAAGATGCTTTACTAAATATTATATCTTGTCTCATACTGAAATTCTATAATCATTATCGCCCGTACGACGTTAAAAACGGTGTCAATATCGGTGATGATGTTAATGAATGACAGTTATTTCTTATGATCTACTTAAAGGATTGACCAACCTAACTTCGTTATATTATAGTGGTTATATAGCCATGTGTTCTGAAACGAGCTATAGCAAATCTGAATAGAAGGAGCGGTATAATGCAGTCTTTTAATAACGAAAAATTAGTTTGTATTATGGAACGCACCCTGAATCTTATAGACCCAAAACTTATGTATCATGGTAAACGTGTTGCTTACAGATTATTCAAAGCGTTATATCCCCTACGGCTCTATGATGAAGAAAAGTTACGTGATATTTGTGTGCTTGGGCTTTTACATGATATAGGCGCTTACAAGACTGAGGATATAAATGCAATAACGAAATTTGAATTGGAAAATGCCTGGAATCATGCCATTTATGGTTATCTTTTTTTGAAATATTTTTCTCCTCTTAAAAAATTATCTCCCATAGTTGCATTCCATCATGCTAAAGATAGTCAAATGGTTTTTTTAAGTGAGGAAGATAAAATGCTTGCCAAGCTTTTGAGAGATTCTGACCATGCAGATATCTTGCAGCACCTCAATATTGAGCCTATACATTCGGACAATATGGACATAGATAAAGATGAAGAATTTAACCGTGTGTTTTGGCATACACCTTTTACGGCCAGTGAGGCTGAATCTTTTCTTAGGATGATTGTATTTTCAATAGATTTTCGTAGTCCTCAAACAATGCTTCATACATTTGCCGCATCAAATGTAGCTGTATCTCTTGCTCACTTGGCTGGTGTAGATAAAGTGCAAGTCGAACGCTTAAAAACGGGAGCTCTGCTTCACGACATTGGCAAGATGGGTACGCCTTTGCGTATATTGGAAGGGACATCTGAAAAACTTTCCAAATCAGATATGACTATTATGAAAGAACATGTAGTGCTTTCTGAAGCGGTTCTTAAAGGTTGCCTAGATGAAGATATACTTAATATAGCCATAAATCATCATGAAAAATTAAACGGAAAGGGCTATCCAAAAGGTTTGGACGAATCAACATTACCCTTTCTTGACCGCATTATGGCAGTCGCAGATGTTTTCAGCGCAATGTGTGTGCCTCGTAGTTATCAAAATGCGCTGCCTAAAGACAAAATTGTAGAAATATTAAGCCGTATGAAAGATAACGGTTTGCTCGATAAAAAAATAATTGAGCTGGCGGTTAACAGTTATGATTATATAATCAAAGATTTGGATATAAAATCAAAACCTATAATTGCCTCCTATAATGGTATTACCCAAGAAAGTCACTGGATTCATAATGAAATTGCTAACGAAAGGTTTGATATAGTCAAGGAGCAAATATAAGCATCTGAGCTTAAAAGAATAATCATTAAGTCATTGTTGCGAGAGAAGCGTCCGCAGCAATGGCTTTTTTTCGTTTTCAAACAAAATAATTTTTGGAAAACACTGGCAAAGCTTAACTCCGTAATTTTTACGTCCACACCAAATGGAAATTACTAAACAGCCGTTTTCCGTCTATAAGTTCAAAAACATGACTTATTCTAAATAATTTGCAATGTGACTTCGTTGCGTAATAACCACTACCTAATCCCTATACCATTGAAATTGAAGTATATTGTCATATCCACAACGAAATAAAAAAAAGTAAAGATAAGACAAATAACACAATTCTCATGATTATGTCTGCTCTTTTACTGATTCTTTTCTGAATGAATATTGTTAATCCATAAAGAAAAAAAGAGCCTAATGTAACATATAGTATGACATTAGAGAAAAAGTCCATTAAATCAACCTCCCATCCCATAATATAGCGTAAGGGTCATTGAAGATAACGAAATTACAATAACCACGCTTAATATAATATTTTTTCAATACCTAAGTTTACCTCGTTCAAAATGCCTATTGATACAACCAAGTAATATTTATGAATCCTTCCTCTACACGGATAAACGGCAGCCCTGCCTTTTCGCTATAGACTTGACCGGTAACCCTGTTAAAGAAAATCATGAAATCGAATCCCCTTAGCTGAAAGACATAAAAACGTCCTAAACGCACCTCAGTGAAGAAAATATCCGTTGGGTCGTAGTCTCTATTATGAGCATCTGCGTCGCCAAACTCAGCACCCATTGATTCGTAATATTCAAGTAACACTTCATACTTCGCTAAGGACAGAGGTATTATCGCATCCAGTCCATCTTCGGGAGTTTTTAAGCTCTCACTGTCTTGCACAAGGGATTCTATAACGGCTACACTCACCATATCACGAGGGATTAATATGTAATCCCTGAAAGAATTGGGCAAAAAATTAAATGTGCCGAAATACTGCACTTCAAAGCCGAAAGCCTCTGCTACAAACCTCAAGGGCAAATATAGCCTACCCTCTATTATCTCTGGGGCAGTATCTGTGGTCATTTGCTTTTCAAATATTGTTCCCATATACATTGTTGCCTCGGTTTCTCCCACGTTCATTAACAGAACAGCCCCATCAAATATGGCTATGGAAATCTCACATGAATCCGTTTGTTCAATGCCTAAACCAAGCAAACTTACAACATCAACAGGCGCAAGCGTTCGGTTATTTCGGATGATGAGAGAGGCTTCCGGCACAAAACCACCGTCTATCATAAGAAGTCTTATGTGGTCGTTAGGATTGAAATGTTCCGTTATATAACCATGTTGACCGGCTGGATTATCGTACTGTACTTCAAAAAATGGCCGATAATCTCCATCAGGTTCATATATAGATATGCCTATCCTATTGCGTTGCCAGTTACGTTGCCAAATACCATGAGCCGTTTCGTCAGAATCTGCTGTAGAGGTTGATGCAGTTATAGGGATAGCCAGCACTGTTGACGGTGTTGTTTCTGCGGCAAGTGACGTAATGTTGAATATGCTAATCACAAAAACAAGCGTGAGCATAAGGGATATGACTTTTCTAAACATGGAGATCCACTCCTTGTAATTTTTTAGTTATGTCGATGAAAGCGCCACAAAGTTACTGAACTCAAAAATTGCTTGATTTTCATTAAATCTATTTTCGTCTTCGGCATAGTTAATAAATGTTATGAAAAATGCACCCTCTTCATCAAATTGCATGAAGTAGGAATAAAACTCTATAACAACATTTATAATGTGTACATCGTTCCTAGTGAATTGCACCATCTTGCCGATTATTTCGGTGTAAAGAGCATCATAAAGACCATCAGCAGGCCAAAATAGTTGAACCACTACTTCCTCTATTTCATGGTCAGGCTCAAGGTTATTCTCACTTATAAGGTAATCAATAAAGTATTGATTACGCTCGAATTCTGTAGCATCAGGCCAGCTTTCTGGTAACAATAACTCATCTGGGTACCCAATAAAGTTTTCCGCTGAACGCCATACTACGCTCAACGCCCAATCATGCCTATCACCGTCGATATTAGAAACACCAAAGTATTTCCCGCCCCATGGATGGACGATTGTAGTGGTACCCATACTGTTAAATAAAGCATTTAGCTCTGCTCGGAAAGTTTCACCGACATATATTTCGACTATTGGCACATTTGCTGTTGTTTCGGTAACATTCTGCCCTTCCAGCCTATAGAAAACATACGTTATAGTATGCTCTTGATTCATTCCCACATATAGCGTGGCATTCTCAAAGGCAAATATAGCCAATGGCAAATCTGTCATATCAGAAGATTCTTCATAAATATCAGGCGTTCCAAATAAGTCATACAGTCTGCCCTTATCATCTTGACCTAAAATTATACCGAAGAAATCACCTTCGCCATCAGCAGCAAGTCCACTAAATCCTTCATTTTCAAGCGCGAAAAACAAAAACAGATTGTCGTTTGACCCATCTTTAAGTAAGTAAATTTCGCCGCCACTACGATAGTTGTATGTTCTTATTACACGTTCATAATCTGCAGGGTCTCCAAAATCAAATCCGACAAGCAAATTCGTATTCCCTTCGATAAGTGCTTGTATTTCAATTGTTGGGGTATCAGTCTCTGAGTCGCTTTCACCGCAAGCAGATAAAGCAAACAGAGCAAATACCGCCAAAGTTGTAAGCAATAATTTTTTCATAACAGAACACGCTCCTAACGCTAATTTCTACTACCGCACCAAATTGAAATTGCTAAACAGCCATTCTCCATCTACCAAACCCAAAATAAACTCATGAACTTCGGTATCTATTACATCGCCTAGATACCCGTCACCAAATTCATGTACATCAACAGTTACCCGGTATATTATCCTATCGTCACTCTCTCTTATGATTTCGTGAGTTTCGTCGCCTTTGGTTATATCAGCACCACGGTCTGCGTCAATAGCGTACAGAACTCCATCGAAATCGCGATATCTCTGGCTAAAATAAGGATAATGGAGATTAAACATTTCAACTACGACATTTGCGGTAAAAATGCCATGCAGATACGCTTCCAAATCAGCTAATGTATTTATCCAATAAGCGGTTACTCTTGTGTACTCAATGCCATCTTCGTCTACTCTACGATATCTCGAATCAAGCGGCATTGTAGTCATATCAAACCAGCTAAATGCCTCAACTGCTCTTTGGTATAAGGCTTCAATTTCTGCGTCTCTTAGCGTATTCGTAACCATCATGTATTGTAGCATTGTCGTTATAAGATATTTATGGTTGTATATATCGTTATAGTTTGCTGTCACAATATATAGCCATCCGTCATAAACAAATTTAATGTTATACTCATACATACCATACTGAAAATCGTTTTCGTTTATATTGATTCCAAAAACAAAAGCAACATCAATAGGAGAAATAACAGTGTCAATTCCGGCATCTGTAACCTCAATGCGTTCTTCTGCCAGCATTCCCGCAAGCAGCTCATCCAAAGTTGGCGCAGTGCCATCTAAAGGCAGCATACGCACACTTAAAGATGGCTCGTCATCACCGAACTCAGGATCCCAAAATTCCACGTCTGCGCCCTCATGCGGCTCCATTTGACCCATATAACCTGCCCAATGCGTAGGACGAATAAATATTAAACTTCCTACACGTTCCCAAGTAAACCAAATAATTTCGGGCACAACTTCAAAGCTATTTACAATAAAATTGCTATCCCTTGGTTCTAAATACTCCATCATTTCTCTGTATTGTACAGCGGCTTCGCTTACGGAATCATAAGCGTGGTCTGAATCTTGTGGGTAGCTTATAGCGTATGTGTATCCCCCTGCTTGCGCTAAAATTAATCCAATTGGTCCATCCGCCATGCCATCATAGCTAGGGAATCTGTTAATCCAAAATAACATTCCCGCAAAATCTAATCCAAGTTCTTCTTTCGTAGCTATATGATGCACTCTAACAGAACTTGCGCCATATTCATTCTCATGCAGGTCTATGCTGTATTTGCCATCCCATGAAGAAGGCAACATAAACGAAAACCCTAAATCATCAAATTGATAAAAAATACCGTTGTCGCTGTGGGCAGGGTCTTGCTCCGCTTGACTATCTCCAACTTCAAGTGTTGGAGATTGGTCTGGCTGCTGTGTAGTTTGAGCCTCGTTTCCCCCGCAAGCCACAAAAGCAAATAACATAACTGCTGTTAAAATTGAAAGAACTGCATATTTTCTCATAGAATCCCTCCACAATTTTTCTACTGTGTCAAATAGTTATGCGCTATTCTATAAGACTAGGCACACAGTTTGTAGTCATAGCTAATATTTGAGCGGTTTGGTCTTCCGCATTTCGCGTATGTCCGAAGTTTGGGGGCGGTAGCGCAACAAGCCCATATTTTTCTCTGGCGTATTCAGCAAGTGCGTCACGTTCAGCTATACGTTCAGCAACGATGTCGTAATCGCCATCAAATAGATATGATAAATATTCGTCAGAGAAGTATTCCAAGCGCGTTGAAATTTCCAGTCTGCCAAATTCCAGTTTATAAATAAATTCTACTACGTGGGTGTGCGTATAAAGGCGTTCCATTAATCGGTTATATCTTCCCGACACAAAAAGCCAGCCTGATACGTCAATCTGAAACAAATCACCATCCTGTATATAAAACAGCGTTGTTGAGGGGTTATAACGATACTCCCTAGTATCGTAGTCAACCAATACTCTAGAGGTGGGTCTTGTAGTTAGGACTCCCATTGTTCCATCATCATCTAAAGTCGCTAAATATGCACGTACAACACCCTCATAACCTGCCATGTACTCCCTTAATGCAGTGGCGAATGGGTGGGGCAATGTGGTTTCGATCACCGTCGCTACTTCTTCGCCATTTTCCAAATTAAAAAACTCACGATCAGCGACTTCACCGTTTTCTACTATGGCAACATGGCCGAAATTAAAATGATTCCCTTCAAATCCACGCTGCCCATTAACAAGCACCTCAAAGGATGTTATTGTTCCCGGCAGACTTAAAAGGGTTCTCTCAAATCGCCGTGTTGCTATCATGCCACCTGTCGTACCATGCTGGTCAAAGAAATACCCTGAATCTTCATGCAAATCAACATACAGCTTACTTCCCTCAAACCAATAATCTTGAATATGGACACCTATATGCTCATACATCAGCCGTATAAATTCTTCCCTAAGATTTTCGACAGGTATCTCTACGGCGTTATATAGGAACGCTTCGGGAAGTGCGTATATATTGGGGTCAAGCTCGGTGCTATGGTAATAGAAGCGTACGGTTGTTGTGAGCGTGTTATTAACGTACTCATAATCCGGTTCTTGGTTAGAGTTTGCTTCCTGTACAAGCTCTAGTTCTGTAGGTGGCGTTACTGTATCTTGATTTTGACCGCAAGCAGTGAAAGCAAGCAACACCATTGTTGCTATAACGAATGAAAGCATATGTTTTTTCATAATGACCTCCAAAAATGCGTACTGGTATACAATGATTTTTGTTATGGTGTTAATGTTATTGACCTTACAATGCGCAATATCAACTCTTCATTGTCGGTATAAATCGTTCTTATGCCGTCATGCCGCAGACTTATTGAAAGAATAGCCCCAAGAATACCCTCTTCAATATAAAGCCAGATAATTTCATCTTCATTTT
>Ga0131853_10027786_pt1 | contig 10144 bp, 7 predicted proteins | sample TergutLab28metaG_FD_92764 | JGI IMG/M metagenome (GOLD analysis project Ga0131853, IMG submission 92764) | Labiotermes labralis P1 segment gut microbial communities from Petit-Saut dam, French Guiana - Lab288 P1 (version 2) (version 2) | ecosystem: Host-associated > Arthropoda: Insects >... | reverse complement strand
AGTGATATATCTGTCGATGCAACAGTGGATAGTCGAAAGATCAACACCATAGTAAAATTGGTTCAAAATGGATTTGACGATGAACCCTATCCTATTTTCACTTGGTATGTTACTGATGATGGAGAAATACTGCATGGTTATTCTAATCTTTGGGGAAGTCAATACACCCAAGGTACACCACCATTTACGGTGCCATTCCAACCAGGTGATATTATTTCTGTTGACTGTAGCCCTTTTGAGACTCCGATTAATATGGTGATTCTTGAAAACAAGGATACCTTGGATTCAATAGATCCTCGTGGTGTAACTTGCTTATATATCAATCATCATAACAATATTCACTTTGCGTACTTCAAGTCAAATATATTTGATGGCAACTATGTCTCGCCATTGTACCGTGCGAAGATCTGTAATGGAGAGCTTACAGAAGCTGACGCACCACTAGGGATTATCGGTAACGCCATAAAGGAAAATCCAAAGGTTGGCTCTGACTTGTTTAGATTTTACAATAAATATGTAAGTTTCGTTGATGATGCCACTGAGCGGTCTTCTTCATATAAACCATACTATGGTGTAGGATGGAAGCGGATCGCAAGTGAGTTTAAGTTCTAAGGAACTAATACCAGCATATTACCCAGTATATATTCGCAGAAGCCTCAGCCAGCTAGTCTGGCTGAGGCTTCTGTATCTTTTATAGACTTGCTCCCAAGGTCTTGCTTCAATTACATAGAGTATCATATATATTTCTACAACCAACTCCACTGAAAAGTAAATCAAATTTATTTTTTAGGAGTTGATAACATGGACAGTATAAAAATCAGCTTAGACAGTGTACCGTATGCGTCCAAAGCTGAATGTGAAGCCAATGTAGGTAGCATTAGCAACAGAATCGGCAGACAAATCAAAAATCTATCACGAAAAGATGTCCTTCACCATCTTGTACGTATAGGAGCTGGAGGTCATTCATTCTGTCCGGCGACATTCAAAGATGGCAAGAGACGAACCGAAAACTTCGAGCAGATGCAAGTGTTTGTACTGGATTTTGATGAAACATTAGGAATGTCCGCCATTTATGACCGCACAGAGAAATACAACCTGCCAATGCTCTTTGCATATGAAACCCTATCTAGTGTTGACTGCAACAGATTCCGTGTTGCGTTTATGAATGATGTCCCCGTAACAGATATCCGGGCAGCGCAGATCATACAAAATAAACTCATGACCATCTTCCCAGAAGCAGACCCAAAATGTAAAAGCATATCGCAGATGTATTTCGGGGGTAAAAAGCTGCTATACACCAACGAGTTCTTTCCATTAAAAGATGAGCCAATCCTCAAAATGAACATCGAATCACTTGCACGAAACATGGCACTCTATCTCAAAGATAAACATGGACCGACTCACTACAAAAGAAAAGTATCCGATTTTGCAAAGAGCAATGGGATTCGATTAAACGAAAAAGGATTGCTAGATATCTTAGTACGATACTACTCCGCAGAGATCCATGGTAGCAATCATGATGGTAATAATCTACCAAACTCTTCTATTATATTATCTGCTGATGGTAGAAATTTACCATGTAAATCATATCAGATCAATTTATCAGACAATCCTACCATATCCTCTGCAACAAACAAAGGTACATCCAATTATCATCTACCGTTTAGATCCTACGACTTAAAAAGGATTGCGCCAAAGTGTCAGTTGTTCCAGGAGTTTGAGTCTGGCAGTAGGTTATTGCACCATGATGAGTTGTTTGGTATCGCAACAAACATAATCCAGGTCGAAGGTGGAGTATCATACTTTAAGCAACTTCTACGGTCGCATTCCTATTTTGATGATCGCACACACAAATACAAAGATTGGGATTATTATTTGCAGTATATAAAGCCCGTCAGGAATCAACAGGATAAAAGTAAAACGTATTCCCCCTATTCATGTGATGGCTTCTGTCCATATAAAGATAAATGTCCTCATGGGGTAAACATCGTCTCTACGTGTTTGCTACACCAGATGGAGCGGCTGGCTAACTATGAAGAAATCTACGTCACTATAGAGGAGGCGGAACAGGATTTCAAAAAGAAGCTCACAAGGGCATTTTACTCCAGCAGCAAGCTTGTGCATGTCATCAAGGCTGGCTGCGCCCTCGGCAAGACCCAGGCAATCCTGGAGTTGCTTAGAGAAACACCATACAGGGTCTTAATCGCTGTGCCAACACTCGCATTGAAAAGTGAATTATGTAAAAGAGCTCTTGCAATGGGTTTCCATATGACGGAATCACCATCTCTGCGTGAATTGAAAGATGAGTTACCTGACGAGATATTGGACCACATTGAACGCCTATACAGTTCTGGAAAATCGCCAATACCCTATATCAAAAAGGTTATAACAAAGGCAAAGGATAATCCTTGTTGTGTGGCAACATTTATGCAGTACCTGGAGGATTTGGAGACTTTCTATAATGCTGATAGTCATGCAATCACTACCCATAAACGACTTGAAACAATGGATGTTAGCAAGTACGATTTCATCATCATTGATGAAGATATCATTTTCAACAGCATTTTCCGTAGTAAGGTAACGATTAAAATTCCTACCCTTAAAAAACTGGCAAAGAAGATTGCGCCTGCCAGCGCAATCTCCCAAAAGATTAAAAAAGTGCTAAAGTGTACAAAGGATGAAGAGTTATTTGCACTGCCTAAAGTTGAATGGGATGGAGAAGATGACGGCATACCGTTGGGATTTGATATGCCTTCATTTGCAGCAGCAACGCATTTTATATCACGTAACACATCTGACAGGGAAGATGAAGATGACCCACAGGGCGAGTGCGTAACATACATGAAACCTGTAGATTTTAAGAAAAATACAATGAATATCAAAGTCATTATGTTATCGGCCACGGCTGATGAAAAGATATGTCGATATTACTTTGGTGATGACCGAGTAATCTTCCATGAGTGCAAAACTGCTAGATACCTGGGTACTCTGAACCAGTACCCAGACCGTTCATACAGCCGCTCTAACATAGTAAAAGATCCTTCTGTAATCAGCAAAATAAAGAAGGCAACGGGGTTCTTACACACAATTACCTTTAAGAAATTCAAGCACTTGCTTCCTAATAAGGACGAATTACACATTGGTAATACCGAAGGGCGCGACCATCTAAAGGGTGAAAACATAGATGTGATTGCCACGCCCCATCAGCCAGAATGGATATATAAACTATGCGCTTATTCACTTGGGCTGGATTTTGATGAAACGGCTATATTAAGACCTGACACAACTGTAGACCACAACGGTTATAGATTCCGACTTATGACCTACAAGGATGAGGTATTACGGGCTATTCAGTTTTATTTTCTTGAGTCAGAATTAGAGCAGTGCGTGGGCCGGGCGCGGTTATTAAGATGCAATTGTACGGTCAACTTATTCAGCAATTTTCCTTTAAGGCAAGCCCGCATGATGATGTTTGAATATGACAAGAAACCTGCGGCTGCATAGAAGCACTCGGTCAAATTCATGATTATAATGCTGTACGCTTTACAGGACATTTTAATGTGCATACCCCTCTGCCAAGTCGGCGGAGGGGAGAGGCTAGGTAGCAAGCGGTGTATTCTGTTGCAGTTGCATGTATCTCATATCCGAAAGTTATTATTTTCTGTGGACTTTCTTATTGATACGATATAATATGTAAAAAAAGCGGAGGTATTAAGAGATGGCGAAAAAGAATAATACAGATAATGGCGTTATACCAGTGGAAATCAACGATGATGACAGTCTAATTTTCAAACCGATAATGCCCCTTCAAGATGATGACATGGAAGATATTAAGCCTACTATAAAGGAACGATTAGACGTTGCACTGATACCCCTTGATAAACTGATCCCATTCAAAAATCACCCGTTCCAACTATATGAAGGACAGCGCAAAACCGATATGGTTGAAAGTATCCGGTCAAATAATGGAGTATATACGCCCATTATCGTTCGTCCAATTGACGATGGGAACTATGAGATATTGTCTGGACACAACCGCGTAGAAGCATCAAGAGAAGTGGGTCTTACCCATATCCCTGCCGTTATTCGCACAGGATTATCGGATGATGAAGCCATGTTAATTGTGACCGAAACCAACCTCATCCAGCGGTCTTTCTCTGATTTGAAACACAGTGAACGTGCAATTGCGATATCCACCCATTACGAAGCTATGAAGAAAAAGCCTGGTTATCGCTCTGATTTGTTGAAGGAAATCGAGGAGCTAACTGGTGCCCCAGTGGGGCACGGGATGAAGACTCGTGATAAAGTAGGGGTGCAATATGGTCTGGGCAAAACCTCCGTCGCACGATACTTGCGCGTAAACAAGCTGGTTCCAGCATTAAAAACCCGACTTGATGATGGTGGGCTTGGTATGCGAGTAGCAGAAGCATTATCATATCTGCGAGAAAATGAACAAGAAATAGTTGAAGGTATTCTTGCTGGCGGTCAGAAAATCAGTATAAAACAAGCCGACACCCTTAAAACCGAGTCTGTTAAAGAGAAACTAAACAAGACTTTTATAAAACGAGTATTTGAAACAGGAGTCCTTCCTGTAAAATTTAAGCCAGTTAAACTAAGCGGAGAGTTTCTGTCTCAACATTTCAACGATACTCAAACCACAGAAGAAATAGAGCAGATTATTTCCGAAGCGTTAGAAAAGTATTATTCTTCTCATAACGATTAATGTATTATATGTTAAAGACAACAAAGCAAAATGGCTTCTCTTTAGTGGAGAGGCCATTTTATGTATTAGCCAAATAATTTTCTACATAAGCGCGTAGTATGTATGCGCCATATTTTAAGATGCATAATTAGTTACTGTATGCACAAATTTCGTCAGCAAATTCTTGAATTTGCAAAAATACGCTCCTGCATTCATCAGCAAAAAATTTATGATTTGAAAAGAGTGCGATTGACGTTGATGATGTAAGAGCAGTAAAGCTGTCTAGTAGATTACAAAACTCATAGATTTTTCGATATATATAATTGTCGCTTACATTACCCTTATATGGCTCGATTATTTCGCAGTTAATAGAATTGCAAATCTTATCAAGGATATCATTATCATTCAAATATTTGTCATTGTCTTCTGAATAAATAAATAGTTGTTTGCTTTCTACAATACTCTTGAAAGTTTCAGTTATATGCATAATGGGTTCTTTTGATAGGGGAAGTCTAAAAATTCTTTGGAATTGGTTCAAAAGGCTCCAATAAAAGATTTTTTGATTATCAGTTGTGTAATTGACTATATAATCAGCACTAGTTTGTGAGTCATTTCCTTTTGATTGAAAGGCTTCTTGCAATGTTCTCCATGATGTAGCAGTTCTGCTTTGAATGAAGTTAATAAAGCCAGAATCATCAATTTCATCACTAGGGAAATAAAATCTAGTTTTACACCTTCGAGAACCATTTACCCAACTTTTGGCGGCATCATCACCGACATATGCACTTGCGCCAGCGGCTTCAAAAAGATCTATGATGAGTTGTGTTTGTCCTCCAATAAAGAAATTGGTGCTAATTATCGCAGAAGTATATTCGCTAAGTTTCATAATTTAACACATTCTTTCTTTTAATATGAAATGTGACGTATTTGTAGCCTAAGTGTACCAACCTTGTACATTCACTGTTTTACAAGCCCACGGTATGCTTACACTTGTCGCTTGAAGCCTATCCCACCACATTATAGCACTATGAAAAGAGGTTTTGCTAGGGCAAGTTGTAGGGCGAGGCATATAGCAGTAGGTTCAAACAAGCCATGATTAAACTTGAAGGGAGGATAGCAGGCAAAGAAGTATGACATGCTACTTTGCCGATATAAAAGAGATTCGCTGCTAACAAAAACAGTCATGCAGTGCAGCCTGCGCGTTGCATGGCTCATAGCACGTAGATGGAGCAGTGCTTATACGAGAACACTATATATGGTAATGCGGTGTACGCCCGCCGCACCGCAGAGTCGTGACACAGTAATGGTCTTGGGCAGAACGATAAAAAATATAGCAAGTAAAACCGTAACATTATTGGAAGTAAAATTATTAGGTACTAAAAAAGTGGGTGGGATAGTCCGGGATACCGGGATAACTGGGGTGCCGGGATAGCCCTCCACAGCAAGTAGAATCCTGCAATTTCCAAATCATTCAAGAAAGAAGGTTTTATTAATGGAACGTAAAAATACGATTTCCCAAGAAATTCTAAGAAATTTATCTGCAACACCCAAGCAACACACGCACCAGCGCACTAACTATAATCCGCCACCAGCACCAGAACCCACGCCGCCCAAAAAGTCATTCTGGAGTAGAGCATGGGACAAGGCAAAAGCCTTTGGCTGCAAAGCCAAGGAAGTCTGTGAGAGCGTGTCGGAAGTGCTTGCGCCCGTTACTAAACTCATAACTCGTGTAACAAAATTAATATTAGCAACACTTGGTCTTCTAAAAGCGTTTGAGAAGGCTTTTGCATGAGTGATAAAAAAATCACACTCCAACTGCCGCCTAAAAACGGCGGTTGGGGTATATATACAGATGATAAAGTGCCGAAGCTTATATGTAATTTTACCTTTATGATTTTATCTGTAATTGATGTGCTGCGCATTCCTGAAGCCACATCGGTACTCCATGTTAAGCTCAAGCTTTGTTTTAGCATAGCCGAATATATAGAGCTAACAGTACCTATATCTGAACTTGAGAAGATTAATTGGCTTGAAAAAGACAAAAGATGCATCCTTTATCCTGATGTTGCGCCAGCAAAGGCGCAAAGGTATATCGCAAACAACATCCGCGAGAAGCTACCAGGCGTAAGGACAGAAACCCTATGCAAGTTAAGCACAGTAGGACTTCATATTATTAATGGCGAGCCTGTGTTTTGCACAGGTGGGGCGGTCATAAGGCCGCCCCATGCCGACACTAATGGGCAAGTTATTGAGCCTGGTGAAGTACGTCATACCTTAGACACAGACCCAGACCTCGCAGAAGTAGAAGCCATTGCAAATATGTATGAACTACTCAACTTATTCCCAGATGTCGGCAGGATTCTACTGGCTTATAACATCATGTGCCTAATGCGAGAGTTGTATGACTTCGCATGGGAGCCACCACGGTTTTGCCTTTTCGTTTACGGCGATTCCGATGTAAAAAAGACCACATTATGTACGTTTATGTCACAGCTTTATAATAGAAACAAAGGAAAGGAACCCACCTTACGCTTTGACAGTTCCCCTGCAAGCTTAGTTAGAGCTCTATACTCAAAGTCTGACTGTGCCACTGTTTTTGACGATCTTTGCCCTCTTGAATCGCAAGCTGCACAGCGCAAGCAAGAAAATATCCTAGAGGATATTGTGCGGATAGTCGGGGATGGTGTACAGCCTGGGCGAGTAAACTTGGCAAATCCAGACATGGATATGCCGCCGCCCGAGGTTGGGGTGGTTTTAACCGCGGAGTATCTATTTACAGGCGGCATTTCAACTGCTGCGAGGATGTTGCCAATCGAGGTTCCTATCCCCAGTGACGAAACCCTCCGGCAGATGGCAGAGTTTAGACAAAACAAGAACCTTTCTATATCTACCCTGTATCACAATTTTATCCAGTGGTTTATGGCTAACTACGATTGGGTTAGAGATTCCCTAAAAGAATGGTGGGGTGCATACAGTACATCTGCATTTGACATAATTGGCATGAATGTACATGGTCGCCTACGACAGGCATACTACAATCTAAGTACCGCTTACGTTATGTTTCTTGAATATTGTACCGAAAAAGGCTTCATTACGGAAAGTGATGCAATGGAACTGTACCAGTCTTTTCTGCATCTTCTGACAGGTTTAGTGCAGGCGCAACAGACGCGAATAAACCAGATTAAGCTCAAGAGCGCACCCACATCCAATGCAACGTTTGACCCTTTGGCGTATATTCGCAAACTGTATTCAGATACGGTAATTAGGCTTGCGTCGTCTGCAAAGGAGTTTGATGAAGCGTACCATGATGGCGTTGTGCATCTGAAACGCCTGTATATTTATGGCGAAAGATTCCGCAATTACATCACCACAGCGGGTGCCAACCTTGATAAAGCCCTAGATAGTCTTGATACTCGGGGAGCACTGGTTCGCCTGGATAATGACCGAACTGTACAGCTTGTTACAGGCAACGGCAAACGTCGCTGTTATGCAATTTTTATGACACATTTGAAGTAATACCTACAACTGATAACCCGGCGGGGGCAGTGCGCCTCCGCTGGGTAGTCTACACAACTAAACAATGGGAGGCAATTGAATATGGAACATACTAAGTCATCAAATGCGCTGTTAAATAAGATGATTGCTGTAATAAACGAAGTAAACTGCGAAGTAGCCGAGCGAGACGAGGCCGTAGAAGCTATCGTCTTAGCTGTGCTAACTAAAAAGAACATGTTTATGCTTGGGGCAACAGGCCAGGCGAAATCCTATGTCATTACTGTATTTCTCAAACGCATCACCGGCTCAAAGCAGTTCTCGTATCTACTGACGAAGCAAACCGATGAAGAAGCTCTGTTTGGGCGGTTAGACCTAAAGAGCTATCTTGACGGCGACCCAAAGATGATAACAACAGGCAAGATCCCGGATGTCAATTTTGCATTCTTAGACGAAACCTTTAAATGTAACGAGGGTACGCTTAATTCGTTGCTTACAGCACTAAATGAACGCCAGTACACGAGCGAAGGCAAAACCATAGACATACCTGTTATATCGTTTATGGGTGCATCCAACGAAATCCCCAATTTTGACAATCAAGAGGAAAGCATCTTGCGACCACTGTTTGACCGCTTCGAGATAAAAGTTGTGACTGAATATATCAAAAACCGTGACACGCGACTGCGCATGTTGGCACGCAAACAGAGCGGACAGACTGGTCAAGTTACCACCACCATAACCCTGGAAGAGTTACAGGCTATGCAAAACGAAGCGGCAGCCGTAACGGTCCCCCAAAAGATTAACGAGCTAATGGACGACATTCTCTGCGAGTTGCGCAGTCTTGGAATCCATATATCTGACAGGAAATATTTCAATTACCACCCACTAGCCCAGGCTAAAGCGTGGCTGCGTGGGCGCAATACCGTGGAACCCACCGATTTAAGCGTTCTGAAGTATTACTTGTGGACTACGCCAGCAGAAATACCTGTAATCCAGAAAGTTTTAGACAAACATTGCCTTACCCCCCTTGAGGTAAAGGTCAAAGAAATTATTTCTCTGGCGGATGAATGTTGCGAAGATTTTGACACCAATGTAGACAAGAACGCAAACTCAGCAATAGTTAAGCTCCGCAAGGAACTGGTGCAGATTTACCGCATGGTCGGCAAATTAGAGGCTGGTACAGAAGGCGAAGCCGTCATAGCCAATGCTATCGAAGAACTTGAAGCAATATCTAAGCAGGCCCATGACCGAGTTGGCTTTGCTTACGCACCGTTAAACTTGTTGTAATATGGAGGCTTACACATGAATCCTAATATTCCTATACCTACTGACAACTCCCACAGCCCTGCGCTGTGGGAGCAAGTTGCCCCTGATAACGTCGAAAAAGTGAATACCCATGTATTGTGGCCGCTTCGTATTGAGCAGATGATATATAGCGATTTGCGTGAGCAAGTCAAGGTTGGGCTTGATGAACTTGAAGCCGATGGTGCCACACAGGTTGATACCTTCCCTTCATTAATACAGGATATTTTTATGTCCCTCTATAGCCTAAGCCCACGCCATAACGACCCTGATACCCTTACGTCAATAGCCCAACACTTTAATGCTCCTGTTTTGGACAGCATCATGAATAGTGAGCAATACAATACTGTCAAAGGACTGTGTGAGGGGAATGCCATTATCGCATACGAGGCAACTCGCGAAATTGCGCAGTCCATAGTTGAGAGGCTAGAGGAGTTGCTTGATAGTGATTCCATTGAAGAAGTCGAGGAGCTAGAGAGTCAACAGTCCCAGTTAAGGGCAAAAGCCCCGGAAGCATTGGCACACAATGACCATGCCGATATGCAGGATATTGCCGACAACCTTGCCGCCAACGAGCAGCAGATTGATAAGTTGTCCAAGCTAGTTGCACGAAGCGTAAGACAAAGCAGTGGTGTTATTCAAGATGCT
>Ga0131853_10027784_pt1 | contig 10145 bp, 3 predicted proteins | sample TergutLab28metaG_FD_92764 | JGI IMG/M metagenome (GOLD analysis project Ga0131853, IMG submission 92764) | Labiotermes labralis P1 segment gut microbial communities from Petit-Saut dam, French Guiana - Lab288 P1 (version 2) (version 2) | ecosystem: Host-associated > Arthropoda: Insects >... | reverse complement strand
TCCGACCGTATTTTTTTATGCGAACACCTGATGGATTATAATCTAGCGCGCTTGCATGAGCCGACCTTGAACCTTAGTGCGCATGCGTGAATTTTTTCCCGCCTGTCGATAGCGTCAGTTGCTAGAAGAAAGGCTAACTGGATTGATAACATTTTGCCTAGGAAATGCCTTCTGAATCAGAGAAGACGTGGAAGAGGAATTAAGCAGCTACTGAATGACCCTAAGGGAAGGATAAGATACTGTAAATTGAAAGAGGAAACGCTAGGTATCACTGTGATGAACTCACTATGGAAGAGGTTATGGAACTGTCGCAGGACAGAATATTCAATGAATAAAGGTACACAATACTCTAGCCTCTGGCAGAAGTTTCATGGAAAGTAAGGAAGGCGGCCTATGGTGCTAGCCGCTGTCTGCTTACTGGTGTTTCCGCTCCAGCCCCATCCAGCCTATGTCACTCGATCTAAAGTGCTAGTACCAACGTAGGCCTGCATGTCAACAAAAAATCTAGGCAGGTGGAACATATTGCAAGTCAATATGGTGGATGAGATTTCTAACAACTCCAGCGGGGTGTAGGGTGGGTCGAAACGCGAGATTTCGTTATATGATCTAAAGTTGTCAAAATATAAGCTGCTGTTGATTGTTGTCTCACCTGTTTCTGCGTCTTGTACTTGATGAAATAAACCTCGGGTTTGGATGGTTGTGTGGGAGCAGGCTGCTGAATGTTGAGGGCTTCAGCCTCATCAGGTTTCTTGACCAACACGTAGATCAGAGTCTTCTGCTCGTCCTGGCCAGGCAGCTGGATGTTGGCAGATGTCGGTGTTGGTGGCGTGGGAGCCTTAATAAACACAATCTTGTAGTGCTTCTGTGCTGGACGGAACTGAGGCACTTTTTGGGAGATATGCTCCTCGGGTTCTGGTGGCGGTACATGGACATAGATATGTTTCTGGATGAGGGAGGTGCCACTGTATCCCCCTCCTGTGCCTAGGTCGTATCCACTAGTGCCACCGCTAACGTAGCCACCTCCGGTAGCACCGCTAATACCACCGCCAAATGCACCTCCGGCGCTGCCGGCTCCAAAGCCGCCGGCACCAGCACCGAAAGATCCGCCGCTGAGCCCAATGCCACTGATACCACCGATAGCAGCTACGCCGCCACCGACGAGACCACCGCCCGGTGCTCCGTAGGTGTTGGACGGTTGGGAGTAGGAATATCCGGCTTCAGGGCGAGCCTGTGCGAGCACCCCTATAGAGGCGAGGAGCTGCAAGGAAGCACAGCACCATGACTGATGAATCAACAGTTCGATTCCTGCTTTGCAAATCGCATTTACTTATCTACATCGCTGCTAGTAGACTTAAAAACACGTTTAAAACTTGGATGCCTGGAGTTTGGGTCTAACTCGAAGTCGAAGTAGGGCGTATCGTGTCTGACGTTCAGTCAGTTGGTATGTACACACGTCGAGGCCCTTTATCGGCTCGTAACCAAACCCTCTCCCGGCTTGGCTTCTGAAATTTTGTATTTATGAGACTTTCCCTCTGAAGAGAATAAGTTTCCGCCTGCATCAAGTCTACTTCTTTGTCAATAATCATAAAAATAATTCTTCACTGTTAAGTTTCTACCTCACAGAAAACATACAGAAACTTTATTAAAAGAAAGGGACTATAAATGCAGTTTAGGGACGAAGTCGCAGTTAAATGTGAGCCACACAAATATATTTTATGTGCAAAATTAAGAGGCTTTATTTTAAACCAGACGGTACGCATAGATATGAGAGTTAGTACGTACAGATACGTAGTGTACAAGATTAATACCAGATCTCAATGACATCTTTTACGGAAATAGTTCTTTGTGTGTGTGTGTGTGTGTGTGTGTGACCGTTTTTGAGCTATCTGTAAGTGCAATTTAAACGTGGGAGCATTATGAGTGAAAATCAACATAACTTAGCCCAAAATAGCACGTCACCCTGCCAAAAGTCTGACACTCAGTAACTAGTACCCTTGTGACTCAATACAGGACACATCAGCACTTTTACAAAAAGATCTTGGCGTGTTAACATTTACCGAAAGTAAGAACTAACCAAATGTATAGAACACACTCTTTTTGGGAGAAATCAGCAGTTGCTAATATATTCAAGAAAGTCCCCTTCGTTTACCGAACCAGACGTGTGCCACGCGATTGTTACTGTGGTTATGTGCACTTATTGCAGTTACAATTGCTGTATTGTAAATCCGGTATGGTTTTAAACATGTACACACAAACACACACACACACCACACACACACACACACCACACACACACACACACACACACACACACACCCCACACCACACACACACACCCCACACACCACACACACACACACACACACCACACACACACACACACAGCACACACCACACACACACACACACACACACACACACACACCACACACACACACACACACCACACACAAATACACACACACACACACACACACAGATGAACTCGGTTATAACATCTTTAAAGGGACGGAATATTTTTTTGTAGCCTTCTTACGGAGGAGTATAATGTTTTGGTTAATAGTGAGGAATTAATTGGTGCCACAGAATAGTTGACGTTACAGACGAGATTTCGTACAAACCGATGTCGTTATAACAGGAGTCGACCTATTATACATGCACATATACATGCACATATACATGCACATATACATGCACATATACGCGTATTACTGATAAACGCCCAATTTCCTTTCCGTTAAACACGAACACACTGACATAATTTTGACAAGAAAGTTAAGTGTCATAACGAGATCTATTTTTCTAGGCCTGCTATGTGTTGCATTTGTAAATGAGGTTTAAAAGAAAAACTTATTTTTAATTTCAGGTAATAATGATGTTTATGATGGGGATAGCTGTACAACTTTAGTACAAATCCTAATGCGAAATAGGATTGTAATGTGAGAAGGTCGTACCGTAGTCCAGAGGGTTAGTGGCGAGCATACAGCCTCAGAGGCCCCTTATTCAGTACGTGGACAGTCAATGATGGATTTATGGAGGACAAATTGGCAGTGTAACAGGATTATTTTTGACTACGGCTGTTTTCTCTTGTCCATAATTTTTTCCATCAGTGCTCCATATTTATTTATCCGGGAGGTCAATATTGTGCCCTTCAGAGGCCGCAGTTCTACAGACCCTCTTCTCACCGTACCACAAAAACAAAACAAATGACATGACTCTCCGAATTTTAGGCAGCTTCTTGCTACCACCATTTCTAATGATTTGTGGGCCTGTAGAACTCAGGGAGGTAGTCATTTTTACAGTTTAATTCTCTTAGATCTCACAAAATTAGATGTTATATCATTTATGTCTAATGCACGGACTATAGTCAACGCAAACACACCAAAACTACGTTCTTCCACGCCTCCTCCCAGTACTAAATTCGAAAAGTTTTGGAGAGACAGAAAAGATGCGTAACTACAGATCCTGTTTTTTTCCCAGTTGCTATTTTATTTTCATGGCAATTCAAATTCTTCGAGTTTATGTTTTAGTCGACAAGTGCAACTTTTGGGGGTGTTCGTAATTTATCTTTTAAGAATTTCGCCTGTTCTTCTGGTCGTGTTTATCTGGTTACTTGTCACATGTAACAAATCGCGAACTGTTGACCGGACTTCTATAAAATTTTTTTACTGAAATCTGTGGATGCATTACACCTTCTATTAAAATCCGGCAAAAAATACGGGACATTACCGCATGTCGAGTTTTATTCGCTAAATATTAAGGAGCTAACAGTGCTTCGCAAAAAAGTTTTAGCTATAAAAGAAACACTTATTTTATGCACGATACATTTATTCCATCAGTGAAAAGGTTTTTTCGAAATAATAATAAAAAAAAAATTGGGAAGAGGCCCCGGGAAGCATTACGACGTGCGTAACCTTTTGATTTGGTTAAAAAAAAATCGGTTTAAAATTGTGTATTTGATTCATATGAGCCGCCTTGTGATCTGCCCGTGGCTGCAGGCTCTCTCCTCAACAGCACAGCACACTTACCACTAGTACTTTCATCGTTGACTGTGTTTGGGCCTGGAGCTGAAGCTCCTGCGATGTGATGTCTGGGAAGAAAGTTGAGGTGAACTGACGCTGTCTGTAACAATCCTGACCGCTTATAAACCCTATCTATCGAGAGGAGAAGAAGGTCGCGTGTGACCTCCCTCTCCTGAGAGCACCGACCGCTACCTTCACAATACACGGCCAGTACCTGCCGAGCTAGGTCGGGAGGAACAAGCTTCGCGTCTACTGGCTGAAGATTTTAACATACAAAATTGCAGTTTTACACACCGTTTTGTATGTGCGTGACTTCCTGTTACATGCATGGAAGGACACAGCTAAGGAAGTGTCCATGCAGTGAAGAGGTTACGCGCTGGACGAGTTGCTAGGATATTTTCCGCATCGGCTGGTCCACGAGTATCGTCGATGTTTCCCGCGGTGCCAAGCAAGAGGCCTACCAAACGCCGGCGCCTCTCCACCCCTGACGGTCGCACACAGCTCAGCAGAGGCCAGTCTCAACTGCAGGGTGGGCAGTCATTACCGAGAAGCTAACAGTTGCTCAGCGGGTCAACAAGCTCTGTTCTGTAACAGAAACTGAAGGCTCACTACGACGTTTGCCAGAGTCTACTACCGACCCATTTCTTTAACGAAATAAATCCAGCCAACAACTTCCCACCCCATTTCTCTAAGACAAATTTTTCCTTCACTTTTTATTTCACCAACCTATACACTTGTGAATCGATCAGTATTAATGCTGACACATTAAAACACTAAAAGATAAACCATTATGATATTAAAACTCCAACATGTTTCGGTTTTTTTATGAAACTATCATCAGGGAGCAAATTCGTACCTAATAAAGTTCTTGTACAAGAAGCCAGCACAAGGAAGAACAAGTAACAAGAAATCCAACCCCATCACATGCACAGTATGACATGCTGCCAACATACTTAAAAAACAACGATAGACTAAAAGTGACTTCATTAGGTACGAATTTGCTCCCTGATGATGATTTTATAAAAAAAACCGAAACCTGTTGGAGTTTTAATTTCATAATGGTTTATCTTTTAATGTTTTAATGTGTTAACATTAATATTGATCGATTCACAAGTGCATAGGTTGGTGAAATAAAAAGTGAATTTGAGTCAAATGCACGGTGCAACAATGAAAATTTTTCCTTGTTCACGTTATGAAAACGTATAGCAGGCGTGGAGGTGTAGCTCCACACATTTTTAACTTCGGCACTAGATGTAGGTGAGTGGTTAACTTCACGTTCCGACGGTTTTACCCTCGGGAAAGAAACCCGATACCCATTGAACAGGAGGCCCCAGCCACAGTATGGACGTTTTGGAGGGGAGAGAAACTTTGTCCCTGCCGGCATTCAAACCCTGAACCTTACAACCCTTAGCCTAGTCGCTATATTGACTACGCTACTCCAGCTTATACATTTTAGTATTATTCTTTCATCTACGCCCAAGTTTCTCAAGAGTTTCTTTCTTTCTTTCTTTCTTTCAAGTTTATTGATGTAACTGTCCGTATAGGTAAATGTAAAATATTAGGACCTTCATAGGCAATCTGTTTTGTGGTATTCTTAAAATAGTGCAAGTCATTGTCATATATTGGGAGTTTTGATGGACGAGTTGTGCTGCGCTTTGCTGTAGTCTAAAGCATGTGTTAGAGGTCTGAACTTTCAACAGAGATTTTCCCTGCGCTATTGTTGCAGCAATACAAACAAGAGTTACGTGTAGATATCTACATTGGCGTGTCGCACTGCGCGGAATTTACAACAATGCAAACAATTATCAAGTGCTGCCATGCACATTGGAGATCTGTCTTACGCTGTTCTTAAAACAACACGGACAGGTGTTATGTGCTGCTGTTGACAGTGGCGAACTTTTCCGCACTATATTTGCAACAGTAAGGACAGGTTTTAAAAGTGTAGTTGTTTAAATCATCAATTGTATTTATTTACAGATGACTGTGTGCTTTTCATGTGTCTTTATGCAACGACAGGCCTTTAACTTACCCATTCTTATTGTGTCGTAAAAAGAAGTCAGTTTAATCTCTTGCCACAGCTAATACGCAAGAGTCGTAGCTGCTAACATTTTTTTTTTAATGTCCACTTTATGTATATGGAGGCTAAAAAGGAGTGTTTGAGCTGCACAATGCTTGGAATATCCAGAAGTTTTAAGGAACACAAATACAGGTTCACAGATTTCAAAAGAATCAGAATTTTTTTTACTCGAAAGAGTAGAATTTCAGTTTTTATGAGAAATGTAAGACGTAATTCTATATACAGTAGAGGCGTTGAGAAGCTTATAGTCTCTCAGCTTGTAAATAGATACCCTGTCGTTCCTGGAATCCGATGGCTTATTACCTTCTTCACAGGAACAGACTACTGGACTCTATCCTGTGCCAGCTAATTCCAGTCCACAAGTTGCTCATTAATATTTTTGTTTGTTTTCGTAATATTTACGAAATATTTTGTACTAGATTCATTTCGTCTGATGCAGTTTGGATCTGAATCAACAAGAGATCATTACAGGCCAGAGTAAAGACCACAATGCAAACACGTGTTCATTCGCAGGCGGCAGAAACAACAAGTTTTGTTGTTTAATTTGACAAATCAGTAACGTTCCTTGAAGAGTGTGAAATATCAGAATACCGTAATTTACTTCTAACCAACGTCACGGCAGAGTGGGTGGCTTTTCTGCCTTCATCTGCCACATCAGAAATGGTTCTTCTACTTGTTATGCCTAACGTCAAGGTACAGCGGGTGGCTTGTCTACTGTCTTCTATATGTGCGGGTGTCCGATAAGCTTCTACCAAATTTCGAGGTTCATTTGGTGGCGTTTATACTTCCTATTCGGGAAGTCTTTGATTCAAATCTTTACCAGAAGATAGAGTATCCTCATTATCGTTTTATAACTTTACCTTCGGGGTGTCCAGACAAGTGCAGCGTTTTTTTCTCTACTGAAGCCACGACCCCTTCCTTGCACATATTTACACCTACTTGTTCACACACACACTGTAATAACGCGATACTACAGGATCCTTAGTCCAAGCTATTGGTGTCGTTAATAACAAAGTTACTGGAGTCTGCGAGATTTCGGAGTCTGGCGACAGTGACAATATAGACTACTGGTCTGGGGAATGTGGCCCCTGGTAACTTGGTAAATAGGTAGCAAACTACACGGCGTCACATCCAAAAAGACAGTAATCTTCATATTACTTCATTCTGTGTCCTTTTGTGGCAGCTCAAAATGAAACTCGCTGTTTGTTGCCGAAGAGAGAGGAACCCTCTTGATTGATCGGGAAGGCACACAAAACGCAAAGAACACCTGAACTTTAGTAACACAGTTTAGTTACAAAGACGAGCAGGAACTGACATTAATGGCAGTATATCTTTTACAAAAATTTAAACTGAGATGCTAACCTAATCATTATTAGATTTTAATAAGGCTGTTTCGTTCTTTCGGTGAAAGGACTCATCAGAAAGCCGTTTTGCACAAGAACGTGCTTCAAATGTAGTGAAATTATGTTAAAGCATCAAGGAAACAGTAATGACGATGATTGCTAGTCTTTAAATGTTCTTTATATGGCAAAAAAATAAATAAATGTATGTACCAACAATGTGAATTTCTTCACACTGAAATAGCGTATTAAAATTAACGGCAGACTAGATACAAAAAGGATAATTTTATTAACAATTTCAATCAGCTCAACATGTTTCGGACGATAATTTCGCCCATCCTCAGGAGCGCTAGACTGTGTTTACAGCTTGTGGTATAAAGCACCGACGATGCTGTCTGATTGAAATTGTTAATAAAATTGTCATTGTTGCATCTAGTTGGCTGTTTATTTTATTATATCAATGATGCACGATCACACAAACATCAAATTTAACAAGAACGGTCCACCCATGCAGCACGTGTCTTGTATCAATTTTTACGGAATGAAATACTTAAAATCGTATTCCAATAGAGAACGATCTTACGTCTGACACAACTCTATCGAAACATGGTACAGAGGCTTCATGCATGAATCATGAGTAATAAAGCACATTTCCGGCATGTTTTATGAATCCTCATTTATGAGTTACGATCTATGGAACTTAAAATTGAGTACGGTCTTAAATGAATTACTCTGAATTCATTGGTATTCTTAGTGGTTAGGCTGACCACGGCGAATGAGGGGCTCGTACCTCGATAGGGGTCGCTGTAACGTCTTCACTGCGCTCCACGACTAAGCCTCAGACATGTTCCGACTGCATAGCCAAGTCTTGAACGGTCTCCCTTTGTCTGTATGTCCCTTTGGTATGTAACGAAGTGTAGAAGTTGTATATTGTCGAGTGCATGGACAACTTAAAACGTGACATGCCTGAAAACATCAGTTCAAAATTCCGTCTGTACTTCACAGCTGTTCCTGTAAGACGCCCAATTGGTTTAGGCTCTTTATGGAACTATGAAGCATATTAAATATAATGTGTGGACAGAACACAGTGTCTCTGACACATGTAGATAATACTGTGCTTTGAAAGTTTACAAAAGGTTAACCCATATCTAGAACGTCTAATTCCTTCGGTACGGTGTTTCTCAAATTTTTTGTGCTCGTGGCCCCCCCTCTGAGTTTTATTTATCTATGTCCCCCCCCTATGCACCCTTCGTAGACGCTATTACTTATAAACAGAAGTTACTTTGTTTCCAAATTTTAGATTTATATATTAGAATACGAATATATTTTATTTAATATTTTACTTTGGTGTAACAAATTGTTGACTTGTACAAGCAAACATTTTCTGTTAATATTCTTATAATGAAACTAATTAGACGCACTCATTTTTAAAATGTATTTTTGGAATAAAACTCTGCATGTTTCGGACAGTCCCTCTGTCCATCATCAGGAGTTTTTCACTGTACACACAGCAATGATATATGTCATACAGCTATATGCCATACGTCTTGCGAGCAGGATCAGGACGGAACTGCAGTTCCGTCCTGATCCTGCTCGCAACCTGTCAGCAAACCTCTATGACATATACCATTGCTGTGTGTACAGTGAAAAACTCCTGATGATGGACAGTGGGACTGCCCGAAACATGTAGAGTTTTACTCCAAAAATAAATTTGAGTAATCAGTGCATCTAGTTGGTTTTATTATAAGAAATGATCACGATGCACGGTCACCTGAACGTCAAATTCTGTTAATAATTGGCGTAATACGCAGTGTGTTCCTTGGGCCTTATGAAAACTTGCAAGTTTTTGAATGTTCAGTTGTAGCGAAGATCACTTCTCCTCACAACAATAAGGCTGTAACGTTTCTTGACAACAAGTAAGTCGCCAAACTTAAACATTATTAAACGAAAGCAAATAAGATGTGGAAAAAACAATGAAATTCAACTTTGCCTTCTATGCTGCAAGGATGCAGGGGGAGAAGGGAACATTTGATTCAGTTTTAAATTTGAAATATTTTATTCCCTCAGTGAAGTTGCGGTGAGCCACTTAAAAATAACTGTGGCCCCCTAATTTTCGGTCATTATCGTGTGGCTCCTTAGAAAAATACTGTGGACCCCTGATGGGCCATATGGTTCATGCTGAGAACCACTGATCTGCACCTGATCTTATTTTCTGCCTAATATGACATACTCCTTTAGATTGTGATTTACTGCTCTGTGCCACCATGCAATATAGGTTGTACTTCACAGCATAATGTCACCCAACAAAAATGTCTATCCTTTCTACGTAGGTTATTCGGAAAGTAAGTACCGTCTGTGTATATCTCTCGCGCATCCTCGAGACTGTCACTTTGTCCATGTGCAGTGACTTCCTCTATCAATTGAAAAGCCACAGACGCCATTTCGTGAAATTCGTGTTATGTTTATGTTTGTTTCTGTGCGTTAAACATGTTTAAGACAATTGAAGAGGCCGTCGACTGTGAAATAGGTCTGTAATTCGTTTTTTGAACGCTAGGAATGTGCTACCAAGTGAGATTCATCACAAGATCTGTCAAGTGTATGGTGACAATGCGATGAGTGATGGCATGGTTAGGGAATGGGTTCGGATGTTCAATGAAGGACGAGAGAACGTGCACGATGAGGCGCGAAGTGGGCGTCCATCTTTGG
>Ga0131853_10027783_pt1 | contig 10145 bp, 8 predicted proteins | sample TergutLab28metaG_FD_92764 | JGI IMG/M metagenome (GOLD analysis project Ga0131853, IMG submission 92764) | Labiotermes labralis P1 segment gut microbial communities from Petit-Saut dam, French Guiana - Lab288 P1 (version 2) (version 2) | ecosystem: Host-associated > Arthropoda: Insects >... | reverse complement strand
TATAAGCTATAGGTTCGGCCATGGCACAGGCGAGTACCGCCGCATTTACCGCCAGCCTAACCGCGACATTCCGGACTTCACCATAACCGAAATAACCTGGGATATCCGCTGGCATTTTAGAGGCGCAAGGCTTTACCTGCTTAACGTCGAGTTTACCGACGGTACTGTTGCTGGCAGATATTATGTTGGCGACATATTCAACAGAGTGTATAGTGCAAGAGACGATAACAACACAGTAGGCGGCTATATGTCCGGCGACTTCTATATTGACTCTGAGATGGTGGGCGGTATCTTCCGTATAAGTATCTGGTTCCCGGAATATATCGTCAGTGCTGACAGTGTACGTCTTGTAGACTTTACGGGTGACATCCACAACTGGTCCACCGTACGCAACGGCGACCCGGATACCAACACCGGGCCTAACCCACGCCGCACATTTACCCTTTATTGCTCTGGTTTCTGCGTAGATGCAATGACTGGGTGGTATAGGAGACCTGTAGGTAATAACTAATTCTAATAGCACAATAACGCAACCGGTGGGAAAATTCTGCCGGTTGTGTTATTAATGCGTTTATCATTGTAATTTACCTTTAGCATTGCCCTGTTATTTTTAAAATTTGTACAAACTCACACTTATTTCCATAAAATAACACTAAGGGATGTTCGCAGTGCAATTTACAGCTTGTTGCCGATATGTTATACTCGATGCACTAAGATTGGCATGATTATACGTAGTGAGTGAGGTGAATGATGTGTATTGCGCGTATCTTTTAGATTTGCTTTGCAGTGTGTTTTTGCCATTGGGGGGTATCGTAACACCGGGCGATACTAAGCCAGAGAAATAATAAATATAAAGCCCGGGAAGTTGGGCTTTTTTGTATGGTATCGGTCAAGCATGGCAATAATAGTAAAAATAACAGTAAAGGAGCGATTTAAAATGCAGATGAAAGAATACTATGTAAATAAATTTATGATGTTTAAAAGCGAGGATAAAGAAAATTTAGGTGAGCTAATAAAAGGTTTAGAGACATATATTTCTGACAGTAAATATGATGCCCAGCTAGATCTTATACTTCATGGGTTTAAAATATTGGAGGTCGAGTATAAGGCAAATAATTTTGATGATTGTTGTAAAGTGTCTGCTCCAATTTTTGAACTGCTAAAGACTATGGACTGGGGCTGGTTAGAGCTACAGGTATTATCTTGTGCCATAGGAAACATACAAAACTATAAAAACGGCGTAGAACTAATGGAAAAAGCGTTTGGTATACTAGACAAAGATTTTGCCGGTCATAAATCTTACGAAGTAACGAAATTTAGATATAACATTAATTTCTCCTTACGTCTTCTTCGCGCAAAATACTACGATAATCCGGATCCGGAAGAAATCCAAGCCGAATTTGACCAATGTATAAATGCTGCTTTGGCTGCGTGCGAAAAACTGAGGTTTGGCACATTCAAATTAGTCCTCCTCGTTAGAAAAGCCTTATTCTATGGGGAAGCTGACGATGTAGTGGCTCATGTGCATGAATTGGAAAAAACAAGGGATAAAGTATGGATAGCTACCACAAAAGACGAAGTGGTTGAATATTTCCAAGCTTTGGGCGATAACCTTAACAACGACTTGAAAAATCTCGCCATCGGCCATCAAATACGCAAACGCCGCAAAGAACTTGGCCTTAAAGTTAAAGACCTTGCTGTCGCTGTAGGCACAGCTACTTCTGTTGTTTACGAGTTCGAAAGCGGGGCAAGAGGCGTAAGTAATACAAGACTATGCAGCGTAGCCCAGACACTAAAGGCCGAACTAGCGTATTTCTTTGGGGGCAGCGATAAGAAAGTACCGGGCGCGGTTACAGACGTTGCGGCGCACAAAGTAGTACAGCTTATGTCCAATATGTCCGAACCACAAAAGGAATACATTGTTGCATTTATAAGAGATTTCATACAATTTAACGAAGCAAAAGAAAGCCAACAAAGTTAATCAATAAGCCCCGGGATTTATTTCCGGGGCTTATTTTGTAAATGAAAGCATGATTTAAAACATGCTGTTGTAGCAGTGGGAATTGCACTACTTCTAACGCCAATGAACGGGCTTTATACATTGGCGTTATTTTTATGCTCTAGGAAATTGCTCTGTACGAAACGCGCGCGCAAGCGCGCTTTATTTTGTGTGATTGCGTGATATTGATAACATTGGTATAATTGTAGAAAATTATAAAAAATAGGAGGTCATTATGCAAAAAGTAATGCGAGAAGATTTATTCGGCATCAAATTTTTATCAGAGGTAAGGCTGTCGCCTGATGGTAAGCACGCCGCCTTTGTGGTAACAGATGGTGGTGTGAAAGAGAATAAATATCGTAACTACATTTGGGTTTATAGTTTCGAATCTGCTAAACTTTTTAAGCTAACCGCATTTGGCGAAGACAGAAACATCGAATGGCTTGGTAACGAGCATCTGATTTTCCCAGCCTCCCGTACCGAAAAAGAAAAGGAAAATCTCAAAAAAGGTTTCCCTGTTACCTACTTCTATATTATCAACATAAATGGCGGCGAGGCAGAAAAGAAATTTGAACTGCCAGCCAGAGCACTAAAATTAAAGCCCATTGGTGGCGATAAATACGTAGTTTTGGCAGGCTTTAACAACAATATGGAAGATTTAAGCCAAATGGACGATGCGGAAAAAGAAAAATATCTTAAAGAATATTCTGAAGCGGACTCTGCGTACAAGATTTTTGACGAAATACCCTTTTGGCAAAACGGTTTAGGGGTGACCAATAAAAAGCGCAGAAGACTTTATGTATTCGATTCTGTAACAGGCTCTTTAGAGCCGATAAGCGCACCGCTAATGAATGTGTCTGACTGGTCTGTAGAGGGTTCCCGGCTTGTATTTGCCGGTGTTGAGTTTGCTTCAATGATGCCCCGGCAGTCCAAGCTTTTCACATATGACTTAAAGTCTGCAAGTCTTACACAAATTGCGCTTGATAAGGACTATTCCATAAACCTTGCACAATTTTTGGGCGATAAAATAATATTCCAAGGCAAGAGCGAAATCAATTCGTATTCAAATGCCAAACTGTACATCGTGTCTCAATCTGGCGGCACACCTGAAATTTTCCAAGAAGGGGATTTTTCCATGGGAAGCACCGTTGCCAGCGATTGCAAGTTTGGCGGTGGTAGTTCGCATAAAATGTACGATGGTAAACTCTACTATACATCCACAAGAGGTTATTCGAGCCATCTGTTTGAAAGTGTAGGCGGCAAAGAATCACAGGTTTCGCAAAGTGTAACCGGCAGCATCGACTGTTTCGATATTTCTGGCGGTGGCAGGTGCGTTTATGTTGCATCCAGAAACAAGGGGTTGCAGGAGTTATATCAACTTGACCCGGTTACCGGCCTTGAAACAAAAATTACAGACTTTAATGGTGAATGGTTAAAGTCTTATGCAGTGAGCCACCCGCAGCACTTTGTTTACACAAACAGGGATGGCGTGGAGCTTGACGGCTTCGTAATAAAACCTGTGGACTATGACGAGAACAAGAAATATCCCGCTATATTAGATATCCACGGTGGGCCTAAAGTCGCCTATGGGGATATTCTCTATCATGAAATGCAGGTTTGGGCATCTGCCGGTTATTTTGTATTTTTCACAAACCCGCGTGGTTCGGACGGTAAAGGAACAGAATTTGCCAACATAGAGGCGGAGCGTTACATGAATTGGGACTACAACGACTTTATGGACTTCACCGACAACGTTCTTGAAAAACATCCTCAAATTGATGCAAGCCGCTTGGGCGTAACCGGCGGCTCTTACGGCGGCCTCATGACCAACTGGATTGTAGGGCATACCAACAGGTTTAAAGCGGCTGTAACCCAGCGATCCATAACCAATTTTGTAAGCAAATGCCTAACCACCGACATCGGTTACTTTCATAATCTAAGCCAGATGGGTACAGACCCTTGGACCAATTACGAAACTTTCTGGGACAAATCCCCGCTTAAATATGCAGACAAGGTCAAGACTCCGCTGCTGTTCCTCCATTCAGACCAAGACTACAGATGTTATATGGCAGATGCCTTCCAGATGTTTACGGCACTTAAAATGTTTGGTGTGGAAACAAGAATGTGCCTCTTCCATGGAGAAAACCACGAGCTATCAAGAAGCGGCAAGCCCAAGAACAGGCTAAAAAGACTTGAAGAAATTACAACTTGGTTTGATAAATATTTGAAGGAGGATGTGCGGTAATGGACATTAAAAAAATGATTGACAACGAAAAGCTCGTAAACTGGCGGCGGCACTTTCATATGTATCCGGAAGTTTCTTTTGAAGAGCATGAATCTACCAAATATATCATCGCTCAGCTCGAACAGTACCCCGGCATAGAGATATTACGCCCCACAGCAACAGGCGTTGTAGCCGTGCTTAAAGGCGGCTTGTCGGGCAAGACCATTGGCCTTAGGGCAGACTTTGATGCGCTTCCCATAACAGAAGAAGCCGATGTAGCGTTTAAATCCAAAAACCCGGGGGCAATGCACGCTTGCGGCCACGATTGTCACGCCGCCATGCTTCTTGGCGCGGTGGATGTTTTGTACAAAATGAAAGACAAGTTGCCGGGCACGGTAAAGTTTATATTCCAACATGCGGAAGAGCTCCCCCCAGGCGGCGCAATAGAAATTGTAAAATCCGGCATTTTGGATGATGTGGATGCATTTTATGGTGCGCATGTAAATGTCGATACCCCGGTAGGTATTATTAAAAGCGGAACGGGGCCGGTGTATGCAAATACGGACAGGTTTGAAATATCAATTAAAGGTAAAGGCTGCCATGCTGCCCGTCCGGATAGGGGCATCGATTCGCTGCTGATAGGCCTGGAGGTTGTACAATCCCTTAACTATATCGTTTCAAGGAATGTTCCCGCCGCAGAACCCGCTGTGCTAACAGTTGGCGCGTTTAACGCGGGCACTGTCGCAAACATTGTCCCGGACACGGCCAACATAAAAGGCACTGTGCGTACCTATAATCCACAATTACGTGATATGATTGCCCAAAGAATTAACGATTTGACCGAAGGCATATGCGAGGCATACGGCGCCACATGCACAATAGAGTTTGTGCAAGGCTACGCCGCTGTTGTTAACGATGAAAATTTATGTCAAACTTTTAATGAAATGGCGTTAGATACCTTGCCGGGGATAGAAATCGTGGAAATGACACCGGTCATGGGGGGCGAAGATTTTTCCGCCTACAGAGCTATCGCGCCGTCATTTTTTGCCGGAGTCGGCGCAAGGCTTGAAGACGGCGAAGTTTTCCCGGGCCACCACCCGAAATATAAAATAAGTGAGGCGTGTTTGCCAATTGGTTGTGCGCTGTATATTGCTTTTACACTAAGAGTTGGGGGTATGTAAGTAGGGTTTTCTCGCGAAGGAATTTTACCTTACGCTCCGAATCGCTAATCGTCGTGAGAAAAGCACTCATGCCGATTAGCGATAGTCGCTTTAGGTTAAAATTTCCTTCGCGAGAACCCCTTGGCTATGTCAGACAGGTTTTATTTCTTCAAAATAGGAGCGTATGCTTGCATGATTGACTGCTCATTTTCCCAACCTTTAGGATACACTTCAATGGCGGGATACTTGCGAAATGCGTCGAGCAAGTCGTTGTGCTCCTCGTGGATTGCATATCCCGACTCTGGTAGCCATTTGGCATAAAATGTACGCCAAAACTTACCCGTAAAGATGATTTCTAACGTAGTATCGAATACAGCAAACTCGCTAGCTTCAAATTTGCGCCCCACTATTCCGGCGGGAAGATTATCAAGGGTGCTTACCTCAACGCCCACGAAATACTTAGCTTTATTGTCAGTTGTTTCGCTATGCGTTATACCGTAAACCGTACCGTCTGATATTTGGTTGGGTATGATTTCGGCAATATTTTCGCCGTTCCACGTTTCCCATAACCCACCTATCGGGGCGGTGCCATCGCCGCTGTTGTAATGGATGTCAACCTCTAAACCAGCCACATAAAAAGCATTCTTGTGCATGAATCTCACATTTTCAAAGCACTGCATAAGTTCCATACTTGGTTCACTCCTTCTTAACCATAAATTTTCCGGAGGGAAAGGACTTAAAATTGGACACGACAATCGGAATTGTGCCGGCGCAATTCCATACATCTGCGAAAAACTTCTTGTAAATGCTTGTTGAGAAGAAAATCCGTTTGCATATGCAACCTCAGCAAGCTGTTTATTGCTGTCACACAAATCACATGCCGCGCGGTACAGGCGGTAACAGTTTAGATAGTTCTTCACTGTGTAACCCGTAAATGTGCGAAACATAAAAGAAAAGTACGATGGTGACAGATATGCCTCTGCCGCTATATCTGCAACAGTAAGCGGCTCGGCATACATACTGTGGATGTACAAAGTTGATTCGTAGATACTTTGCTCTATGTCCATTCAGCTATTCCCCTTTCGGATAAATTTATTTTAGCATGGTTGATTGGAAGCGTATTACCAAAAACAACTTTTTGGGGCACAACGGCTAGGCACGTTGCCATGCTCTTGTGCTATAATGGATGAAAATAGAAATTATGATGTAACTGAATGGAAGCATTTTATCGAAGAATTTCAGGCATTGATTTATTTCATAGAGGGGCGCACTTATGTATCACAACGAGTGTGGTACGTGCGCAAAAATTATATTATAGCAGTTTTATTAACTATACGGAAAATTAACGTACATGCATTGTGGTGAATGCACGTAGCTTTTGCGAAGCAAATGCAGTGCATGAACCGCCTACAATGCATAGGCAATTTTCCGCACCGAAAGCAAAACTGCTATAGGAGGGATTGTGCGTGAAAAAGTACATCGTCATAAATGGCACTATGGGTGCAGGCAAATCTGTAGTAGGCAGACGAATAGCCGAGCTACTGGGGCGGGCGGCATTTATCGACGGAGATTTTGTTATTGAGATGCACCCGCATATTGACCATACCGAAACCTTCGACATCCAAAGGGATAATATTGTCCATATGTCAAAGAATTATTACAATTTCGACAAGTGTGATTCCGTTGTTTTAAGTTGGATTATGGGCGAAGCCAGAGCAATTAAAACTATTTCCGAAATATCCGAGCTGAATTACAAAACATATCATTTTATGCTGACTTGCAGCAAAGAATCCTTAACCGAAAGATGGCATCAAGATGATGTTAATGACTGGCGAACCGATGAAAATTTGAATATGGCAATAGAAATATTAAACCAGTTCAATAAACGCACGGATTGTATATTTATTGATTCAAGTGATTTATCTGTTGACGAGGTTGCAAATAAAATTATTGAAAGAACGCGCACAGCATAAATATTATTAACGTTATTTCCACCCTTTACAGTGTGTGCCTTAGGAGTAATTACTATGAATTTATACCATTATTTCGACAAGTCAATAGGCCCATTTGTTAGCCTATCGGATATCCCCATTGATGAAGCAAAGGCCGTTTCAGAAAAAATTAAGCAGACCAAACCCGGGACATTGCATGCCGATAGGCATCCCGAGTACATGGAAAGACGGCACCGTAACGAAAGCAAACTAAAAGCATTGTTCACACAAAAAGGCGGCATTGTAAGACGTTACGCTCCACATTATATGGTGGTAGAGCACAGCCCATGGCTTACCACGTGGCATGAAAATAGTGGGTTTATTAAAATTCCCATTGATGCGTTTGACACGCGCACCATTTCGTTTACTTATGGCGACATGTTTCCTGTGTTTAACACAATGCACACGCATAAAATGTCTGACAGGGAATGGCATAATACGGTATACACGTATGACGAAATTTTGATTATCATCGAAAAATATGGCTTGCCGCAGGACTGGAACGATGATGGCAAGCATGGGCCGTCACGGTATATCGAGGCACATATATGGTGTGACGAAGTCATCCAAGATTGTAAAGTTAATTATAATCATTTTTTACATTGACACATTGCGCGTTGGGGCATTACACTTGGTTTATAAAATAAAATTTCGAAAGGTGGTTGTGGCATATGAGTGTTGAGATGGTATTGGTGATTAAATCATAAAATCGCATACCCGGCAAACGCTAAAAAATCGGGGCTGGCATCCCGTTGTTTTTGCGTGCCGTTAAACCAACAACCTTTCTATATCAGCATGCTGTGGGATATGACCAAGGGTCGTATCTTTTTTTATTAGACTTCTTACACAACTGTAATTTTCGTTTCGGGCTTGCGTGGCAAGACGCTTCGCTACCCACATTTTGCAGTGTATTGCAAAATGAATGTTCGCTCAGCAAGCCTCGCCGCTGACGCTAAGCCCCCACCGAAAATTTTGAAGTTATGCAAGAAATCTATTCGCTTGCCGCGAACAGCAGCTTCCCAGGAGGCTGTTTGTCTGCGGCATTTTTATTGATTCCCCGACAAAAGTTTGCCATGCAAACTTTTGCCACCCCCTTAAAAAGAGGGATTACGGCACCAACCTTGCGGAAAAGTTTAATTGATGCCGCAATATGTCTAAAAATAGAAGGAATGGAGTCTAAACATGGATTTAAAAAAGTATGGATACACGCACGCTATTAAAATTGAGGAGTCCGATTTACTGCCCGGAAGGGTCACTGAACACCAGCGAGGGCAATACACCGTTGTAACCCCACACGGCGAAACAACGGCCACCCTGAAAGGTGCATTTCTTTACGAAGCGGAAACCAGCGGCGATTATCCCTGCGTTGGCGACTTTGTATTGCTTAACTATAATACGAGTGGCCATTCGCAAATACGGGAATTGATACCCCGCCGCTCAAAATTTTCCCGGGCAGATTTTTCTGGTCATGCCGCGGGATACGTGAAAACCATTAAAGAGCAAGTCATAGCCGCCAATTTTGATTATGTATTTATTGTAATTTCCTTGGGCCAGCTATTCAAAATAAGCCGCATCACCCGCTACTTGACACCAGCCTGGCAAAGTGGCGCGCAGCCGGTGGTTATTTTAACAAAATCCGATTTGGTGCCGGATACCGCCGTTTATTTGACAGAAGTTGAAAGCGCCGCCCCGGGCGTGCCGGTTCACGCGGTTTCCAGTCATACAGGATATGGATTAGAGGTATTGTCACCTTATTTGCAACCCGGTAAAACCGTGGTATTTCTGGGGATGTCCGGCGTTGGAAAATCCTCACTGCTTAACGCGTTGATGCAACAAGAAGTCACGGCCGTCAGCGGTATCCGGGAAGAAGATAGCCGAGGCCGCCACACCACCACGCACCGGCAGCTTTTTATGCTTCCCGGAGGTGCCATGGTTATTGATACGCCGGGCATGCGGGAATTAGGGTTGTTCGATATAGAAGATGGCATCAAAACCGGCTTTTCCGATGTGGAGGCGCTGTTTGCAGGGTGCCGCTTCAGCGATTGTCGGCATGAAAGCGAACCGGACTGTGCGGTACGGGCTGCACTTGCTGCCGGGACTTTGGCAATTACAGAATGGAACCGATATTTGAAGCACTTGCGCGAAAATAAATTTGTGGAAAGTAAAAGGAGGAATGCCCAACGTGGGAAACGGCAAAAATAAACGTAAAATGAATGAAGCGTTGAAGCATATAGAAAGGTCGCACAAAGTAGATTACCGGTATGAAGCCTGCGCAGAGTCGTTTACATGCGGGTTCTGCGGGATATTAGTAGTGCCAGAGGGCGCGGGAAGCCGGCACCGCAATCACTGCCCCCAATGCCTTGTAAGCATACATGTGGATGTAGAGCCTGGGGACAGAGCCTCGGTTTGCAAAGGAATGATGGAACCCATAGGCGTATGGGTACGTAAAAACGGAGAGTGGGCGATTATACACCATTGCCGAACATGCGGCGAATTAAGTGCTAACCGGATAGCCGCGGATGATAACCCCACACTGCTTATGTCCCTTGCCGTGAAACCCCTGGCTATGCCCCCGTTTCCGCTGGGGTTGTTTGCTGCCGAAAAGTAAAATGCCTAATACATGTTATATACAAACGCGTTGTGGCAATATATAATAGACCTGTCCTTGAACCATAGTTGAACCAATTTTTTCGAGTGTAATTTGTGAAACAAATTTTGCGTGGCAGGCGTTTTCACGCGATTTTTGTGAAAATGTCCGAGAACGCAAAACG
>Ga0131853_10027781_pt1 | contig 10145 bp, 7 predicted proteins | sample TergutLab28metaG_FD_92764 | JGI IMG/M metagenome (GOLD analysis project Ga0131853, IMG submission 92764) | Labiotermes labralis P1 segment gut microbial communities from Petit-Saut dam, French Guiana - Lab288 P1 (version 2) (version 2) | ecosystem: Host-associated > Arthropoda: Insects >... | reverse complement strand
TGCACTTGCCCTTGCCGTTCCAGCGCCAGTCGTGGAACGGGCAGGCGATGCTGTCGCCCTTGATCTCGCCCTGACTCAGGTCGCCGCCCATGTGCCGGCAGTAGGCGTCGAGCACATTGAGTTCGCCCTTGCTGTCCGCGAACACGACCAACTTGGTGCCGAACGCCTCGATGGAGTGCGGCTTGCCGTCCTTGAAGTCGCGGAGAAGTCCGAGGCAGTGCCAGCCACGCGCGAAACGCGTGGGGGCTGCCGCGGCTTCGATCTCGCGGACCTCGATGCCGTCGTCGTTGGTCGTAGCGCTGTCGATTGACATGAATTTCCTCCCGGCCGTCAGGGTTGGGGGACCTGTGATGCGCCTCATAGAACTCGGCGGCGTGTCGCGTGTGAAGGCCCTCTCCCGCTGGATGGAACAGTCCAGACTTCGTGGTATAGCGCCAGGTTATCGACGGGAACGCACCGACGGACGTCAATTCGGTGGCCACCTCCCACCACGCGGGAGGATCCCTCCCTGCCGCACCGAATCGATCATTAGCGTCGCGACTCGGGCGAAAGGACTGACCATCATGCGGATGAACGGCAAGGTTGTGCTCATCACGGGCGCGGCAAGAGGACTCGGGCGCTCGCACGCGATCCGGCTCGCCGAGGAGGGCGCCGACGTCGTCGCGCTCGACCTGCCCGGGCAGCAGTCGGAGGCCGATCTGGCCGAGACCGCGCGCCTCGTGGGGGAACTCGGGCGGCGCGCGGTGACCGGCACCGCCGACATCCGCGATCTCGACGCCGTCACGGCGGCGGTGCAGGCGGGGGTGCGCGAACTCGGCCCGCTCGACGTCGTCGTCGCGAACGCCGGCATCTGTGACAACCCGGGTCCGTCGTGGACGATCGACGACGCGATCTGGAACCGCTCGATCGACGTGAACGTCACCGGCACGTGGCACACCGTCAAGGCCGGTGTCGCCGAGATGAATCCGGCCGGCGGCTCGGTGGTCATCGTCAGCTCGACGGCGGCGATCAAGGCGGTGCCGGGGGCGTCGCACTACTCGGCCGCCAAGCACGCGATCACCGGACTCGCCAAGACTCTCGCGAACGAACTGGGCAAGCGGTCGATCCGCGTCAACTCCATCCACCCGGGCGCGGTCGCGACCCCCATGACCATCAACCCGACGACGTTCGCCCGGCTGCGTCCGGACCTCGAGAACCCCACCGAGGCCGACGTCGCCGAGGTGCTGGCGCAGCGGATGCTGCTGCCGGTGCCGTGGGTGGAGTCGATCGACGTGAGCAACGCGGTGCTGTTCCTGGCATCGGACGAATCCCGGTACGTCACAGGCCTGCAGATGGTCGTCGACGCCGGCCAGACCCAGAAGGTGGCGTGATGACCGGACGTCTCGAAGGCAAGGTCGCGCTGATCACCGGCGCGGCCCGCGGCATGGGCCGGGCGCAGGCGGTGCGGTTCGCGCAGGAAGGCGCCGACGTCATCGCCGTCGACGTCTGCGCGCCCGTCGAACATTCGACCACGCCCGGGGCGTCGTCGGACGATCTCGCCGAAACCGTGCGCCTGGTCGAGGGACTCGGCCGCAAGATCTGCGCGTTCGAGGTGGACGTACGCGACCAGCAGGCGCTCGACGCGGCGGTGTCCGGCGGTGTCGAGGCACTCGGACGGCTCGACGTCATCTGCGCCACCGCGGGGATCAGTTCGTCGGGCCCGGCGGTGGAGATGGACGCCGACCGCTGGCAGACCATGCTCGACGTCAACCTCACCGGCGTGTGGCGCACCTGCAAGGCCGGCATCCCGCACATCGTCGACGGCGACCGCGGCGGCTCGATCGTGCTGATCAGCTCCATCGCCGGACTGCGCGGGCTGGTCAGCGTCGGCCACTACACCGCCGCCAAGCACGGCGTGGTGGGGCTGATGAAGTCGCTCGCCAACGAGCTTGCACCGCATCGGGTCCGGGTCAACACGATCCATCCGGCGAACACCCGCACCCCGATGATCGAGAACCCGGCCACCATGCGGACCTTCTGCCCCGGTGTCGAGAACCCGACGCAGGAGCAGTTCGAGGCGGGCCTGCAGTCGATGCACCTGCTGCCGGTGGCGATGATCGAACCCGAGGACATCGCGAACGCGAGCCTGTTCCTCGCGTCCGACGAATCCCGCTACATCACCGGCGTGACGCTGCCCGTCGACGCCGGCCACTGCGTCAAGTAGGAGGCACCGTGCGATTCGAGGACCTGGCCGGCGGCACCGCCGTCGTGACCGGCGCCGGCAGCGGCATCGGGGAGAGCGCCGCGCGCCGCGCCGCCGCACTGGGCATGAACGTGGTGCTCGCCGACGTCTCCGCCGAGCGGATCGACGCCGTCGCCGCCGACCTGCGCGCCGACGGCTGCTCGGTGCTGGCGGTGCCGACCGACGTCCGGGACGCGGCCGCGGTGGACGCGCTCGCCGACGCCGCGTACACCGAGTTCGGTGCGGTGACGGTGCTGCTCAACAACGCCGGCCTCGAATCGCTCGGTTTCACGTGGGAGGTGCCGGCCGACGAGTGGCGCCGGGTGATCGACGTCAACCTGCTGGGCGTCTTCCACGGCATCCGGTCGTTCGTGCCGCGGATGGGCGCCGACCCGCGGCCGTCGCACGTCGTCAACACGTGCTCGGTGGGCGGTATCGCGATCACCCCGCGCATGACGGCGTACGCGGCGTCCAAGCACGGCGTCCAGGCGCTCACCGAGAGCCTCTACCTCGAATGCGCCGAGGTGTTCCCGCAAATCGCGGTGTCGGTGTTCAGCCCGGGCCAGGTCGCCACCCGCATCTTCGAGGACGCCCCGGTCCACGACGCGACCGCCACCGACGCCGGGTTCTGGCGCGACCAGATCCGGGAGGGCATGACGCCCGACACGGCCGCGACGCTGCTGTTCGAGGGCATCGCGCGCGACGAGTTCTGGATCCTCACCCATCCCGACTCGTTCGAGCGACTCGCGTCCAAGCGCGCCCGCGTGCTGGGCGAGAAGCTGCGTCCCGACGCGCTCTTCGACGGCCGGAACTGAGCGATTCGCCCGGTGTAACAGGTTCCAGTTTTGCGGAAATCCGGTTATCGTGTCGGTGACCCGGACCACACCGGCCGACCGTGGCGCGGCGGGCATGCAGTGAGCCGTCGTGTCCCGAGCGCACGCAGAAGGAACACACATGACCGACGAGCTCGACGACGTTCTCCACCGCCCGCGCTTCCTGGCGGACCTGCTGATCACCGCGCTCGAGCGCAACGCGAACCGGCCGGCGCTCTACCTCGGCGACGTCGTGCTCACCGGCGGCGAGATGCGGGACCAGATCAGCAGTTTCGGTCAGGCCCTCGAGTCGCTCGGCGTCGGCAAGGGTTCCACCGTGGCGATGCTGTCCAAGAACCGCCCCGAGGTCCTCATCAGCGTCGGTTCGCAGATGATCCTCGGCTGCCGTAACACCGCGCTGGCGCCGATGGGCTCGCTCGACGACCACAGCTACATCCTCGGTGACGCCGAGATCGAGACGCTGATCTTCGATCCGACCGCGTTCGAGGGCCGGGCCGCGGAACTGAAGGCCGCGGTGCCGACGCTGAAGAATCTGTTCTCGCTCGGCCCGTCCGAGGTGGGCGTCGACATCCTCGAGCTGGCGCGGAAGTTCGCGCCGCAGCGCCTGGTGGCCGCGGACGTCGACGGCGACGACCCGTCGAGCATGGTCTACACCGGCGGCACCACCGGCAAGCCGAAGGGCGTGGTCAACACGTTCCGTTCCGGTGTGACGCTGCCGCAGATCCAGATGGCCGAGTGGCAGTTCCCGGACGAGATGCGCTTCCTCGCGTGCACGCCGCTCTCGCACGCGGGCATGGCGTTCTTCGTGCCGACGCTGATGCGCGGCGGCTCGCTGGTGGTGCTGCCCGCGTTCGAGCCGGGCGCCGTGCTCGAGGCGATCGAGAAGTACAAGATCACCTCGACCATGCTGGTGCCGACCATGATCTACATGCTGCTCGACCATCCGGATCTGAAGACCCGCGACGTCTCCAGCCTGCAGACCCTGTTCTACGGCGCCGCCGCGATGTCGCCGTCCCGGTTGCAGGAGGGCATCGCCAAGCTCGGCCCGATCTTCTTCCAGTACTTCGGCCAGAGCGAGTGCGGCATGACGATCACCGTCATGCGCAAGGAGGAGCACGACCCGGAGAACGTCGAGCGACTCGCGTCGTGCGGGCGCCCGGTGCCGTGGCTGGACGTGCGCCTGCTCGACGACGACCTGAACGAGGTGGCCCAGGGCGAACTCGGTGAGATCTGCGTCCGCGGTCCGCTTGTGATGAAGGAGTACTGGAAGAAGCCGCAGGAGACGGCGGATGCGCTGCGCGGCGGCTGGCTGCACACCGGCGACATCGCCCGCGCCGACGAGGACGGCTTCCTCTACATCGTCGACCGCAAAAAGGACATGATCGTCACCGGCGGCTTCAACGTGTTCCCGCGCGAGATCGAGGACGTCATCTCCGGGCATCCCGCGGTCGCGTCGGTCGCTGTCGTCGGCGTGCCCGACGAGAAGTGGGGCGAGTCCGTCAAGGCGTGCGTCGTGCTGCGTGACGGCCAGACCGTCGAGGCCGCCGAACTCGTCGACCGTGTCCGTGCCGCAAAGGGTTCGGTGCACGCACCGAAGTCCGTCGACTTCGTCGACACCCTGCCGCTCACGCCGCTGGGCAAGCTCGACAAGAAGGCACTGCGCGCGCAGTTCTGGGAGGGGGCGGCGCGCTCCGTCTGACCGGTGCGGCCGTCCGATCAGGACGGCGGGGTGTCAGCGGCCAGGACGGTGTCGAGGAACGACGACGGTAGTCGATCCCCGTCCTGGCCGCCGGCGCGCAGCGCCGTGAGTAGATCCTTCATGCCTGGACCAGTGTCGAGGACCGTGCGGACCAGCCCGAACGGCGCGCAGCGCGTGAGTGGGGGAACGATCTCCGCGAAGGCGTCGTCCGGATTCTTCGCGGTATACAGGCACAGTGCGTACAGCAGTTCTGCGCGCAGCAACGCGAGCGGACGTTCTTGTTGCCGAATCCGTTCCAGGCGTTCCCGTGCCAGGTCACGCGCGGTGTCCGCGTCGGGTGGCGACGGGTTCCTGAGTAGGACCTGGATCGTGGAATCCTCGTGCAGATCGGCGGTGGCGATCGCGATGCCGTTGCCCGTGCCGTCCGGAAGCGATGCGGTGATGTCCGCGTGCGAAGCGAACCCGCATCGGACGCGCTCGTTCTCGACTCGGGCCGCGAGTCGTGGCAGCTCGAGTGTGCGGGCGATCTCGGCACCTTCATCCAGGCGGGCGCGGGCACCGTCCATGTCGCCACGCAGTGCCTTCACCCGCGCGCCGAGTCCGTAGGTGAGCAGCATGAAATCGACGGCGCCGCCCTCGGATCCGAGTTCGTGGCACTCGTCGAGCAGTGTCTCGGCTTCTTCGACGCGGTCCCGCTCGTACAACAGAGAGCCCAGCAGGGCCCCCGCGAGGCGCGCGACATGCGAATGGACGCTGTGCTGCTTCGCGCGGTGCAACGCGCGTTGGCAGAGGTCGTCTGCCGCCGGGTAGTCGAGCTGTTCGCGGGCCGCGAAGGCGGCGAAACAGTACCCGTACACGACGACGAGCGGCCCCAATGTCGAATCATGTTGGGGTGCAGCCCTTTCCTGGAACAGTCGCGCTCCGTGGAAGTTGAAGCTGTGCAGCGCCTCGAACGATGCATTGTTGGCGGCGCCCGCGAGCACGAAGGGGCGTAACGTGTCCTCGCGGGCGAAGCAATGCGCGGCCCCTTCGGCGAGGTGTTCGATACGATCCGCGAACACGCACACGACGCCCTGCAACATCATGGCCTCGGCGAGCAGGTCGTCACGAGCGGAGTCGTCTGCCGGCTGCTGGTGGAGCCTGTCCTCGGCCCGCCTCAACAGCGACTCCACCGACTCGGACGTGTGGTGCAGCAGCACGTGGCCCCAGGCTTCGATGATCAGCAGCCGTGGCCGCGAGTCCGCCAGTGGGGCAGGGAGTTTGTCGATCAGCCCGAGTAGCGAGGACATCTGTGCGTTCTCGACGAGCTGCATTCCTTTCGCCTCGACCAGATCCGCGGCGAGGTCCGGCTCGCCCGCTTCCAGTGCGTGGTCGACCGCTTCCCGAACCATGCCGTGATCGGCGAACCAGCGTGATGCCGTGCCGTGCAGTTCCTGGGCGCGGCCAGGGTAGTCCCGCTCCAGTCGACGGCGCAGGTACTCGGCGAACAGATGGTGGTAGCGGAACCACGTCCGTTCGTCGTCGACTGCTCGCAGGAACAGGTCCCGGTCCTCGACGTCCTCGAGCAGTGCCTGGCCGTTCGGCACACCCGCCAGCCGACTTGCGAGGCTGCCGGAGACCCGCTCGGCTATGCAGGTCGTGATCAGGAATTCGAGAATCGACGGTTCGAGAGCGTTCAGTACGTTCTCGGCGAGATATTCGCCGATGGCCCGGCTGCGCCCCGACATGTGGGATATGACGTCCGTCGGGTCGTCCGCGTCGCGCAACGACAACGATGCCAGCTGCAGTGCGGCCGCCCAGCCGTCGGTGGTGTCGCGCAACGCGAGCACGTCGTGGTCCCCGAGATGGACGTCGCCGAGCTCGTCGAGGAACTGGCGGGTCTCGTCGGCGTCGAAACGGATCTCGTCCTGTCCCACTTCCACCAGTTCGCCCCGCACTCGCATTCGGCTGAGCGGAAGCCCCGAGGGCGTTCGGCTGGTCACGATCAGTTGCAAGTGGTGACATGCGTTGTCGAGCAGGAACTCGATCGCCTCGATCGTGGACTGGTCGGTGACGAGGTGCCAGTCGTCGATCACCACCGCGATGGCCTCGTCTCGATCGTGGACCAGATTGACGAGTGTGGTGAGCACGAACCGCACTGCCTCGTCGCCGTACTCTTCGAGGGCCTGGCCGAGATCCTTGGTGAGGTCGGGTCGGACCTGACCGATCGCCTCCGTGAAATGTGCGAGGAACCAGACGACGTTGTTGTCGTCCGCGTTGACACTCAGCCATGCCACCGGCATTCCTTCGGACACGAGGACCGAACGCCACTGTGAGGCCAGCACCGTCTTGCCGAAGCCGGCAGGTGCATGGATGAGGGTCAACAGACGCCCGCGCCCGCCGGCGAGCGACCGAATCAGTCGGTCCCGATCGACGAACGTCCGAGCCGTGTCGGGTGGATGGAACCTGGTTCTGGCCACCGGCGGCTGGGGCGTCGTTCCGGACCGTGGCGTCGGGCCCAGTGGTCCCGACAGCGTCAGTGGCCTCGACGGACTGTCCGGCCGGTCGATCCAGCTGTCCGAGACGGTCGCGCGCAGTTGTTCGCCGAACGCCGCGGCAGATTCAGGTCTCTTGTCCGGATCCGGCGACGCCGCGTGCTCGAGCGCAATGCAGACCTCATCGGGTATCCCGCGCGGTCGGAGGTCGGGGATCGGTTCGGACGCCAGACGGCGCAACTGGCCGTTGGCGCTCTCGCCGGTGCGACGGCTGAAGGCGGCGTGACCGGTCAGGCAGTAGAACAGTGTGGAGCCCAAGCTATAGATGTCCGAGGAGATCGACGCCGGCGTGCCCAACATGACTTCCGGCGCAGTGAATGCCGGAGTGCCGGCCGCGTCCATCCCTTGTGTTTCGAACGCGCCTCTCATCCGTGCCACCCCGAAGTCGCTCAGCTGGGGTTCGCCGAAACGGGTGACGAGGATGTTCGCGGGCTTGACGTCGCGGTGCAGGATCCCGAGCTGGTGCGCGGCAGCGAGTGCGTCGGCCAGTTTCACCCCGATCCGTACCGTTTCCTGCCAGGTCAGGGGGCCGTGGCGGCGGATCCGGGCGTCGAGCGAGCCATCCTTGTGGTAGGGCATGACGATGAAGGGGCTCCCGGACGTGGTCACGCCGACCTGGAGCACCTCGACGACATTAGGGTGCCCGGACAAGCGTCCGAGCGCACGCTGTTCACGGACGAAGCGGGCGCGGCTGGCGTCGTCCAATCCCGCCGTGGACACTTTCACGGCCACGGTCCGTTCGAGCGCGGTTTCCGTGCACCGATAGACCACGCCGTAACCGCCTCGGCCGACTTCGGCGGCGTCCTCGAACCCCTCGGCAGCCAACTGGGCCGCGATCGTTCCGCGCGAGCCCCGCCGGGTGACTTCCGGCTCGTCCGCACCCATCGACACATCACCTCGGGTGTCCACGCGACTCGCTGGTTGCGCGTCGCGTCTGCCCCACCATGGTAGGGCGGCGGCGCAACTATCCGATTGGATCGAATCGGATTGCGTCCGACGGTGTTCCCGTCGCGACCAGTTGGTCCCGAGTGCTGCGCACCATGGCAGGAGATCCGCACACCAGCACCTGATGGTCGACGAACGCGCCGTGCGCGGCGACCACCTCGGCGAGCGTGCCCTCGAGCAGATCGTCCTCGTGGAAGGTGACGGGACCGACGTGCGCGACGATCCGGTCGTACCACTCGTCGGGGCCACCGGGATCGGTGACGTCCTCGACGACGGGGATGACGGTGAGCCACGGCAACTGCTGCCGGAGGATCCACAGCATGTCCGACGCGTACAGGTCCTGGATGGTGCGGCCCCCGACGAACAGGTACACCTGCGGCGGATTCTCCACCTGGGTGAGGTCGAGGATGAGCGAGCGCAGCGGGGCCAGGCCCGTTCCGCCGGCGACCATCACGACCGTCGGCCCCGTCTCGTCGACGACGAGGTCGCCGCGCGGCGCCGAGAACCGCCACTGCTCGCCGGGCACGGTGTCGGCGACGATGCTGCCGCTGACCCAGCCGCCGGGCACCGCCCGCACGTGGAACTCCATCTTGCCGTCAAGCGACGGCGGCAGCGCGGGCGACAGGCGTCGCGGCAGCCGAGGATGGCGGGGCACGGTCACGTCGAGGTACTGGCCGGCACGGAACGGGACGGGCTCGCCGATCAGGCGCACCACAGCGAGATCCCTACGCAGGCGGTGGTGTTCGACGACGGTGGCGGTCCAGGTCTGCTGCTCCATGCCGCCCATTTCTACCGGAGATCGGGTTCGGCGCCCCTACCCGGTCGGACCGAAGGTGCGTCCCGCCCAGTCCGCGAAGGGCGTCCAGCCCACTTCTGGGAACGCGGAGTGCAGGCGATCCAGATCGACCTGGTAGCCGGGACCGTTGAGGAACTGCCACATTGCGTGCATGTCGGGATCGGTGATCGAGTCCAGCGCAGTCTGCTCGTGGCGGACCGGTGAGCCGGTCACCTGTGTGAGGACCGCAGCCATGTCCTCGGGAGTGGGTGCGTCGCTTGCCAGTTCGATCCTCTGCCCGACGTAGCGCTCGGGGGAGAGCAGGACGCGCGCCGCGAACGCCCCCAGATCCCGGCGATCGAGTTGTTGTAGCGGACGATCCGGGGGCAGCGGCAGATCCAGCACGCCCTCCGTGCGGATCCGGTCGGTGCCGCCGAGCGCGTTGTCGAAGAAGTAGGTCGGACCGAGGATCGTGTGCGGCAGCTCGCGGGCGGCCAGTTCGGCCTCGATGACGGCCTTGCTGTCGAAGTGCGGAACGCCGGTGTTCTGGTCGGCGCCGGCCACCGAACTGAACACGAGGTGCGGCACCCGCGCCTGCTCGGCGGCCGCGACGATCGTCCGGCCCTGGGCGACTTCCGCGTCGACACCGGATTCGAACGGCGTCGTCAACGCGAAGACGGCCGCGACGTCGCGCATGGCCGCCGTCAGCGAGTCGCCGTCGTCGAGCGATCCGGTGACGATGTCGGCGCCCTTTTCGGCGAGCGATCGTGCCCCGTCGGACATGGGATTGCGTACCAGTGCGCGCAGCGGCGCGCCCCGCTCCAACAGCGCGGCGGTGACGGCGCGCCCCTGTCCGCCGGTGGCAGCGAGGACGAGTATCGGACGGTCGGCCATCGGATCTCCTCCGGTCGGCTCCAGTCTGTGAGGGCGCGGTGTTCTGACAGCGCGGTGTTCTGACAGCGCGGTGCTCTCGACGCGAGCGTACCTCTCGGCGCGGGCCCCGACACGACGAAACAGGGGCCGTGATCGTGCCCTACACACGATCACGGCCCTCAGTTCTGCGAGGTCAGTACGAATAGAACCAACTGCGGTTCCGGCTGACCGCGACTTCCTCTCGGTGCGCGATCCGCCACCCGTC
>Ga0131853_10027780_pt1 | contig 10145 bp, 3 predicted proteins | sample TergutLab28metaG_FD_92764 | JGI IMG/M metagenome (GOLD analysis project Ga0131853, IMG submission 92764) | Labiotermes labralis P1 segment gut microbial communities from Petit-Saut dam, French Guiana - Lab288 P1 (version 2) (version 2) | ecosystem: Host-associated > Arthropoda: Insects >... | reverse complement strand
TGGCCATTATCTCCGTAACCGTTCAACTTTGGACATAGGTGTTTTGGGTTATATCGGTATACTTTAACATAAGGAACACCCTCCCGAAGTCTGGCACATTCCTCCTGGGACACCCTGTATAAAGGTAAAGTTAAAGCAATCCCACTACAGGCCTGGAGAAGCCCAGAAGGTTCCAGGAGGTTGGGGCTCCCAGATTTCAACACAGTCGGCACATGGAAGTGGTAAGGTTGTCAGCCCTACGCATCGGCCGACTTTACCCCCCAGGAAATATTCCTGGTACTCATCTCTCTTAGGGGCTGAGTCAGCCCCAGGGCCATAGTACGGCCGGGAGGATTATGTCAATGAAAAATTCCTCTGATACCATAGGGAATCGAAGCCGTGACCTTCCGCCTTGTATCGCAGTGCGTGAACCAACTGCGCAACCTCGTACCCCGGCAGTATTATATAACCAGTTCTATTCACATCAGTTCTTACTGCTCGTAATATTTCATATACATTAGTGGCCCATTCTTACCTCCCCCTTTAACTACGTCACCGTCGGTAGGATCAGTTAAAACAGTAATTCTTAGTAATCCAGCGCCTTAATTTCATTCCTCAGTGTATGTGTTATTTTCCTTGGTCTTTTCTTATGCTGTTATTTTGTAATCGGCTGTTGCAGTGACGGAATTAGGCCACCATCGCTTCCTTCCTCATCCTTTCCCATTTATTGTTGTCCAATCATTCGCCGCCACTTGGTGTGAGTTATTAATGGTCTCGTTGAAGAGGCTGCACCTAGGCTACGGATGCGCATTAACATGCTGTAGCCCTAGCTGCATGCTAAACATTACAGCGTTTTCCAGTGGGTAGTGATCTTGCACGGTGTAGTTCAGCGCATGCGTACACCGTTCTTTGACTTCTGTTGAGTGCAGTTTCTGTGGGGCAGGCGGATCTGTTTACGAGAAGCTGGTAATCCTTTCAGTGCAGAATATTTACTAAAGTACAATGCAAGTATGTAGGCCAAGGTTACATGTTTCGGCTTGTTATTAAGACGGTTCTGTTATGACTTCGGCCTTGCTCTGCCTGTACGGTGAACCACTTCTGCGTAGTAACCACACCTCATATTGGTTCCCTTATTAAATATCAGCTTGGCTTTATTGGCCTTTCCGACGAAGATTATTAGAAACAAGACGTCAGTTTTGCCTGTTGTGTGTGGGTGTGAAACATGGTCTTTAATTTTCTGAACAGAACATAAACGACGCGTGTTCATAAAAAAGAAATTCTCAGAAAATATTTTTGGTTTGGCTGTTACTAAATATTTTAAGAAAGTCGCGTTGTATTATTAGGGCAGTAAGATCTTGGCAAAAGGGATGGGCTAGACTAATGGATGGGGATGAATCAAGAAATTGTTGAAGAATTATTGTGGGGAAATGACTAGGAAGACGTCCATTCGGATGGGCGAGGGAATGACAGGATACCACTTAGGTGAAAGTTAGGGTGATGGTTTGTGAGTTGATAGATCGTGTCGATGGGCACACGTACGTACTTTTGAAAGACACACGCACAACGTGAGTGTTTAACCTTTAGAAAGGTAACTTAGCTGAAATATTCGACGAGAGTATAAAACCTGATTTTAGGTTCCTTAGGCAATAGTTTAACGTTATAGGAAGAAGAATTGCCTTGTTGTTCGTGATTGACAAAGTAACGTATCATATTTTAGGCGTAATGAAATAAGGAGCTAGTTTGCTATTAGTAATTTGTATTCGTGGACCCACTTGAAGAACCCTAGGGCACCGTTGTCCTACTTTTGTAACTCCATGCGGCTGGATATCGCACTGCTGACCACAATGCCTTACTGATTCGGCAACTTCTCTGTCAGTACTGTAAGGCGGTTAATCTGGTTACAGGCGTTCGTTACAGGTACAGAGCAAACTTGATACATCTATATTTTTTTTAAATGATAAGTGATGAATCAGCGATTAAGATTGTTCATAAATTACTATCATGTGGGGGGGTTTCGGGGTGGTTTTAGCTGGTTTAATGTCCATTTGCGAACTTACGTTTCCACAACAGTGAACTTAAAGATCCACAAAAAGTGCAGAATTTACTAGCTGGTCAAGCGGCTATCGGTCCTGCAGCCGTCAGTTTCTTAGTGTCTGATAGCGTGTTCTTACAGCAGCTTGTATAACTGCATTTGAGGTACAGGCGCGAATAAAAAATTGCGAACAGCTGACTTATCTTCGTCGTGTCTGTACTTTCGTCCACGTGGAAGAACACGGTTCCCACTGGACGGATTTTCATGAAATTTCGTATTCGAGTATTTTTTGAAAATCTGTCGACAAAATTCAAGTTTCGTTAAAATCTGACAAGAATATCGGGTACTTTACGTGAAGATCAATATACATTTTTGATCATATATCGATCGGTTCTTCTTAGAATGAGAAACGTTTCGCACAAAATGTGTAGAGAAAATTAGAACGCACATTTTTGTGTTCAATAACTTTTTTTTTCTGAAAATCATGTCGTGCATAAAATAATGTGGAAAAATTCTGTAGAGCCGGACATGCTACATATAACAATATGGCGCATGCGCATTGTATGCTGGATAATTATGGCTACAAACACACACTCAGAATATGTAATACGTATTACTTTTCCACTACAGCAGTGGTTGTACGAACGAGCCTCAATGTTACGTTGTACGTACATTGCCTGTCTTGTGGTTAATTGAATGGAAAGCTGATTCTGAACGTGAATTGGAGAATTCATGCCTATGAAGGGGATTATCTGGCTTATTTTAGTCGTTTAAAGATTAACTGAATGTTTATAAAGATTCATTTCTTACCTCACTTCCGTTAGACGGGCCAGTCGATGATGTTGTCGTTGTACAACGTTAGATTACTTGTCGTTGAATTAGAGGTGAAAACAGAAGTACAGAAATGGAGTCTTTACAGAATACGTTTCTTAAGGCGAATTCTTTTATTGACTTATTTTTATGGGCGGCCAGTGAAGGGGGGCGGGTGAACCTCAGAGGAATTAACTCAGTGCTGCAAGGTAGTGACGTCATCTGCTGCACGTAGCTCGAACCCGGGCCGTGATAGCATGGTATGAATGCAGGGAAACACAAGTCACGTTGGGCCAAGCCGAACTCACAGCTCGCCCGGACAGACTTGGTCGATGCTGTCGTTAAACGTAAAGTGTTGACTGTACACTCGTTTGACAACGGAGACACGTAAGCCATCAGAATTTATTTTCCCCGTGTAATATGATTGTGTTTATGTAAGTGTAGACGTGAGTTCTTTGCACGGAACGTTTATTATTCATTGCGTCATGATGTTTATATCGTCTGTTCCAACGTGTTGACAACGTAGGACGTGGACAGCATTTGTGCAGTTCTGTTCAAGAATTTGAGGCAGCTACTTAATTCATCGAGAATCTGAAGCGACAACTTAATTGTTTAGGAATTGAAACAGCCACTTAATTGTTCAAAAATTTGTGCAACCACCTAATTGGTCAAGAATTTGAAGTATCCACTTAATTGTTCAAGAATCTGAGGCAGCCATTTCATCTTATAAATATGCTTGCATGCCCTTTCTTCGTATCTTATGCGATTCTGCCCCTTTTTCTTCTGAGTTGGAAGCAGACACTGTACCTTCTTCGAATCATTTCCTTCTTGTATTTGATGTAGAGGTTTGTGTCAAAAGTTGTAAATTATAATAAAGCATGCGTTTCTGGGACAGGACCGGCCCCTTAACCACCCCCAATCCCGCGGGTTACAGAGGTTAACACTTAGTTGGTTTGGGCCCAGAGTCAACGCCGTTCTCAGCCTTTGTGTCTTAGTGGACAACGTTCATGAAGTAAATGGCTCAAAGTGTGTTACGCCGTCGTCAGAATCCTAGAGTTTTCCCTTTGATACGAGTAACGCATTTTACCAGCTTCTTTCCTCCTTCGTAACCGGTCATCAAATTAATCACACATTGTAGCTGGTACAGTGTGGCTGATGAAACATAGTACAACAATGAAGGTAATGCATCTCTTAAGTGTCTGAAGCACTAACTGAATTCAATAATGTCACCACACTACTCGAGACATTCGTTTATACTGCATATATTGACAAGTGCGCAGAATGCGTTTCCTCAGTATATGGGTATTATTTAATGGGTCCGCGGTGGTGTACAGGAAGGTTATGCTTGATACCAACTGTCAAACACTGAATCTTATGGGTGAAAGTATGTACATGTACAGGCTCTCTGACGGTTAATTCCATCTGTCAAACACCGAATCTCATAGGTGAAAGTATGTACATATGGAGGCTCTCTGACGATTAATAATATTTGTCAAACACCGAATATCATAGGTGAAAGTATGTACATGTGGAGGCTCTGTGACGATTAAAGCAGCCTGTCAAACACAGAATCTCATAGGTGAAAGTATGTACATGTGGAGGCTCACTGACGGTTAATTCCATCTGTCAAACACCGAATCTCATAGGTGAAAGTATGTACATGTGGAGGCTCTCTGACGATTAAAGCTACCTGTCAAACACAGAATCTCATAGGTGAAAGTATGTACATGTGGAGGTTCTCAGACATTTAATGCCATCTGTCAAATACCGGATCTCATAGGTGAAAGTATGTACATGTGGAGGCTGTCTGACGGTTAATTCCATCTGTCAAACACCGAATCTCATAGGTGAAAGTATGTACATGTGGAGGCTGTCTGACGATTAAAGCTGCCTGTCAAACACAGAATTTCATAGGTGAAAGTATGTACATGTGGAGGCTCTCTGACGATTAATACCCTTTGTCGAACACAGAATCTCATAGGTGAAAGTATGTACATGTGGAGGCGCTCTGACGATTAAAGCTGCCTGTCAAACACAATCTCATATGTGAAAGTATGTACATGTGGAGGCTCTGTGACGATTAAAGCTACCTGTCAAACACAGAATCTCATAGGTGAAAGTATGTACATGTGGAGGTTCTCTGACATTTAATCCCATCTGTCAAATACCGGATCTCGTAGGTGAAAGTAAGTACATGTGGAGGCTCTCTGACGATTTAAAGCCATCAGTCCAACACTGTAAATCTCAGAGTGACAGCCAACTGAGAGTTTACGCCATCTGCCGAACACTGAGATAACGATGCCCCAACTTACGCTCGTAGGCAGTCATTTGTAAACGTCTGCTGTGCTGTGTGTAGACTTGTAGCACTGCATCCTGTTGGCGACGCTCTTAGTAACACCAGTTTCTGTCCAAGCGCTGTGAAATGTTTCACAGTGAACTGTGTAAGGATAAAGTAAAGTGTCATGTAAGCTAGCCATTGACATTTAAGAGGTGGTTCTTAGCTGACTGAAGGACATGGAAAAATATTTGGATGTCCTCCAGACCATCTGCATCTCAGAGATAAAGTTGTTATAATTGTATACAGTGTGCTGAATTTATTCAAATAATCAAACACTTTATTATCCAACTAATGTACAATATATAATATAATATAATGTAATATAATATGTAGATACAGTTTTTAGCCAGGCACTGTACAAGGCTCCCTGATGATGGATCCTCTGTGTTCCTAAACATGTTGGAGCACTTTTTAAATATTTTATAATTTTAATTGTATCTACATATAATATATTGTGCATTGGTTGGATAATAAAGTGTTTAATTATCATTGATGCACAGTGCGAACATGAAGATTATTCAAATACTCATTTAAAAATAATTACTTTACAAACATGGATGTGAAGCGTATTTGTATTTCTCAGAACATTGTTTGGTATTTTCCATTCCCGTGCGTTAGGTCTTAATTAGATATATAGATATATTAAACAGGCCAACAATCGCACTTCGGTTTTATGAATGTAATTTTATTATATAGCAACCATCGACATGTTTCGGCCACTCATTTGGCCATCTTCAAGGTGATAAGCGCAAGAATACCACACTGCAGACAACAATTTTCACCTTCTAATATTGGGTACCAATCTCTGTTTGACCATGTAACCGGAATTTTAACCAAAACCTTATGGTATCAACTGTGAAGTGATCCTGGCACACTATAAATATATATATTTATATTCTTGCACTTACCGCCCTGAAGATGGCAGCATGGGTGGCCGAAACATGTTGGTGGTTGCTGTGTAATAAAACTACATTCATAAAACCTGAATGTATTTCGCAGAGTACAACCAACAAGATGCATCGTCTCTCAATTTATTTATTTCTGTAAGGCGCTGCACATGTTTCAGACAGTTTTTCCGTCCATCATCAGGAGCTCAAAACTGCACATACAGCGTCAGGTATTTGTCAGACCGTTACTGCTACCTGCTTCTAGTCTGGCTAGCAGCAGGCACCAGCATTTGTCAGACCAATACCTGACGCTGTATGTGCAGTTTTGAGCTCCTGATGATGGACGGAAAAACTGTCTGAAACATGTACAGCGTCTTACAGAAATAAATAAATTGTGAATCGTTGCGTCGTGTTGGTTGTATTCTGCGAATATATTAGCGATGCACGGACCTATGATTGTTGAACGGAATGTATTTGTTTGTCTTTATAATATTTGTCTACGCGGAAGAACAGTTTTATCAGAAACAATCTTTGGTCAGTGGGGTATTTATGCAGTGGTATGAAGGTAGCTGTCGGTGCGTAATATTTCAGTATTTTTAGGTTAGGTACTTGCAAATAATTTTGTTGCCTGAACGTGCTAAGCAAATAATACGTGTTTTTGGTAGCTGTGAAATTGGCATTGTTTTTTGTACCAAGATCTTAGTAATATTAAACAACTTTAAACCAATTAAATCAGTATACAGATGTGCGTCGCTTAACGACGGGGATACGTTCTGAGTAATGCGTCGTTAGGCGATTTCGTCGTTGTGCGAACGTGTATTTACACAAACCTAGACAGTACAGTATAGCCTACTACACACCTAGACTATATGGTATAGCCTATTGCTCCTAGGCTACAAACCTGTACAGCATGTTACTGTACTGAATACTGTAGGTAATTGTAACACAATGATAAGTAGTATTATTTTATAATATTAGTACAGGGTTATTCGAAATGATTGTCGGGGTTTTAACAACTTGCCACCTCGTTCTCCACATGCAACCCCATGTGATTTCTTTCTATGGGGTTACGTAAAGGATCAGGTTTATGTTCCTCCTCTTACCGCAAGTATCCCGGAACTGAAGGTACGAAACAGAACCGCCATTGAAACCATCACCGTTGACATGTTCCAAACAGTTTGGAACGAACTCGATTATCGTGTTGATGTTTGTAGAATCACAACAGGTGCACATATAGAGCACCTGTAAGGTATGTAACAAAAACTTGGAGTGTTGTTTTATTAAATAAAAAAAAATACATATACCCCTACATCAAGTGTATTTTGTATGACAAGTTGTTAAAACCCCGACAGTCTTTTCGAATAACCCTGTATTTTATATATTATAATATTATAGGACCACCGTCATATATGCGGTCCGTCGTTGACCGAAACGTCGTTATGCGGTGCATACCTTACTCTAAACAAGTAACAGGGTCACAACATCGCAAAACAAGAGAGGAGAATTGAAGCTGGTCCTACTGTATATTCACTTTTCCTACACTTCAGTGATCTGACTGCAATATATACAGAGTCGCTACCAAGAACTTTATATCTAATTGCCTGTGTCATATTATTCTATATATTAATTTTTAACGTATTTATGAAGTTTAAATTATACATTCCACATCTTATGTATCTCTTACACTTTATGTATATTATAGCTTGTAAAGGATGAGATCTCAAACCCCAAATACAATTGTATAATATACCACCTTTTGTATTCTTGTGGTTAGCCGTGATGTTATCAAATCATTTTGTGCCGAAACGTGCAGCCTTTATTCTTTCCGATTGTAATGTGTTCCATGATTGCAGTGCTCATTTGTATGTATTAAGGAAATGGAGATGTGCCACTTTAAAATCCGTATCTTTCACTTCCTCTACCTCTTTGCAGCGTTCTGTCACTTCATTTCCCCATTTTCACTTCACCTGCTACAAAAATTTACATAATTTCTTTTTCAGTTCTGTAGATATTATTATAGGTTATTTCCTTTTTCATTTCTAGCCGCTTTATTATCTACAGCTTGTTCTTTCCACCTCCTTGTGTCGTTGCATTTTAGTAATATACAAAACTCTTTCATCACTTCGAGCCTTTTTTTTCCTACAACTCTCTTTTCACCTCTTAGTTTCTATATTCCAAACCTAACAATGCCAACCCATTTCTTTCATTCAAATTACGTTGTTCTTTGTACATTTCTCTAGCCCTTTCTTGTTTCATGTTCCTGTATGCTACAAGAGATTTCTCCTTCCTTTTTCGTTGAGTTTGTTTGCCTCTGATTATCGTTATGTCTAGTTTTAATTATGTCCTATATTTCATTCCCTGTTTTCCAGCCCAAGAGAATTTGTATGTTCAGGTAAAGATGTTGACATACTGAACAATTTGTATGTTCAGGTAAAGATATTGACATACTGAACAATTTGTATGTTCAGGTAAAGATGTTGACATACTGAACAATTTGTATGTTCAGGTAAAGATGTTGACATACTGAACAGTTTGTATGTTCAGGTAAGGATATTGACATACTGAACAATTTGTATGTTCAGGTAAAGATGTTGACGTACTGAACAACTTTTCCACCGAAATTTAGCCATTTTGTACTGAAAAAGAAGGATGTTGTTTCGCAGTTCGCTATTTTTAACGAATGATTGGTTTCTGTTAAACACGACTGTACTTTTTTTTTGACGTTTCGCTGACCGTGCATCTCAGTATATTTATCTCAGTAATTAACCAACTTGATGCACAAAATTTTTGTTTTACAATAAGTTTATCTCATGTCTCCACATGCTGCGAGCACATGTGCTCGCAGCATGTGGAGGCATGAAATAAACTGAGTAAAACAAAAATTTTGTGCATCAAGTTGGTTAATTACTGAGATAAACTACTATACTTCTTTTACATATTTTACATATTTTACTAGGCCAACCATATACTGTTACTTTCATTCCCTTATGTACTGAAAATTTATGAACATTTTTTTTTACATATGCCTCGTACGTAACCTTAATTGATTATGTTAAAAGTATGGGTTATTTTGTATGTCACTTTAGTATTATGACGTTGATACGACATGGGGGTCGTTGATTTTTGTGTTGTAAATCTTTACGTTCAGATATGCCAGTAATAAGTGCATTTGTGGTATAGAGTGCTCGCGGGATAGCGTGCCGTTTCTCGGAAACGCCACCACTCTCTCTGTCTCTCTCTAGCCGTCCGTGCATGAGAAAAATTGCAAAACCGCTGGTGTAAAATATTCGTTTTCATTGTGGTATATGATATTCCCACATGAACTAAACTGCAAAAAAAAATGGTAATTGCGTTTTGTTAGATCAGTGACATCAAAGCCTGTTTGTGTTGACCAACTCTTGACGCAGCAGCGGCCACTGTTCTGTTAATATGCACCTACATGAATACCGTCAATAGGTGTTTTTCGATGTTATTTTGTGCTTACTTCGCTATCATCTGACATTCTGAGGACCGTGCATCGTGATATATTCGTATAACAGTAGCCAACAAGATGCACCATTTCTCAACTTTATTTTTTATATCCAACTCAACGTGTTTCGGACAGACTTACTGTCCATCATCAGGAGTCTTGATACTGTATTCACAGCAACTGGTATTCGTCATACAATTTATGCTGTCTGCTACCGAGGTTGATACAGTCAACATAAGTAGTATAACAAATACCAATTGCTGTGAATACAATATCAAGATTCCTGATGATGGACAGTAAGTCTTTCCGAAACATGTAGAGTTTGATATCAAAAATAAAGTTGAGAAATTAGTGCATCTTGTTGGCTTCTATTGTACGAATTCGCTATCATCGTTTAATTTTTTTTTTTCACAGACTCCAACATGTGTTTGTGATCCATTTGTTTTATGCAGAAATAATTTTATCCACGGGACGATACGGTAAACAGAGTTGTTTTATACAGCAGTGAGATTAACCTTTAGACGCCTAATGTCAACTATAGTGGTCGTACCGCACCGCTAACCTCTAAAGTTGCATTTTATATATTTATTCAACAAATATAGGTACTGAATATTTTAAACGTGGTATATA
>Ga0131853_10027779_pt1 | contig 10145 bp, 9 predicted proteins | sample TergutLab28metaG_FD_92764 | JGI IMG/M metagenome (GOLD analysis project Ga0131853, IMG submission 92764) | Labiotermes labralis P1 segment gut microbial communities from Petit-Saut dam, French Guiana - Lab288 P1 (version 2) (version 2) | ecosystem: Host-associated > Arthropoda: Insects >... | reverse complement strand
TCCAAAATGTTCTTGGACAAGGTTTCCTCGGCTTTCCGAACGCGAGTATCCATGGTTTCCAAAATGTTCTTGGACAAGGTTTCTTCGGCTTTCCGAACGCGGGCATCCATGGTTTCCAAAATGTTCTTGGACAAGGTTTCCTCGGCTTTCCGAACGCGAGTATCCATGGTTTCCAAAATGTTCTTGGACAAGGTTTCTTCGGCTTTCCGAACGCGGGCATCCATAGTTTCCAAAATATTCTTGGACAAGGTTTCTTCGGCCTTCCAAATGCGTGCATCCATGGTCTCCAATAAAAGCTTGTTATAGGTTTCCATATCGCCTTTTATAGATACCTCTAATTTATGATTAGAAGAATTTATCTCATTTACTATCTGTGTGACGGCGGCATCAACCAGCCTATGCTTAATTCGCAGATAAAAGGGCCTTAGAAAAAATTTACCGACATTTACCAAAAATTTCCTGAGCGAAAATGTATTTTTCTTTATATTTACAGGCTCAGCGCTTTGTACACTGCTAAAAAAGAATCCGTTTTGATGAAAAGATATCAGAGCAGCCTCGTGCGAATAATATTTCCATCTGAGATATGTTTCAAAGGCATCAATCCATCTTTTGTTTAATGTGTGGTACAAGGCGACACCATAAGTTTTTTTGCAAATTTTCGAGTAATAGATACTTTTAAGAAGAGAATCAAGCTTAGTAAGATAGAGTAGCGCTTCATCAAGTGAATCTGCCTTAGGTTGCATGTGTATGCAAAGAATATTCAATTCTTCCTCGGAAAAAGAGAGACCGAAAGCTTCCATTAAATACTTCGTAATATCTCTGGAAGTTTGCGCTCCCATATTGGTTGTGCTATTTGATGCCATATTTTTGTGTATACGGTACAAAAACAAGTCGCTTCCCGGCATATTAGCGAAATTAAGCTGCATAGAAGCACGAGCGAAAAAATCATGATCCTCACTACTCGGTAAACCGGGATTATATGCCAAAGATATTTTTCGGATAGATTGAGTACGCATCATAATTGTCGGATGGACAAAGGGTGTATAAAATAAACAGTTTGAACGAATTAAAGCCGGAGTAGTTTCTATAACCCATGCTAACTCATTCCCATCTACAGTCTTAGGGATCAAGCCACATATATCAATATCCGGATTATTCTCCAAAAAATTTACTTGCTTCTCAAGTCTGTGTGGCAATGAGATGTCATCGGCATCCATACGGGCAATAAATTCGCCCTTTGCCAGACTTAAACCAATATTTAAAGAGGCAGAAATCCCTAATTGCTTTTCATTTGTAATGACTTTAACTCTGGGATCCTTATCTGCATACTCTTGCAATATTTCTGTTGTTCCGTCACTTGATGCAGGTTCATTAATGATCAAAAACTCCCAATCTGTAAAAGTTTGGGAAATTATGCTGTCAAGTGCTTCTCGAATATAGTCGCCGGCGTTATAGGTCGGCATAATAATTGATATTTTTGGCAAAAGAGTCACCTCATCAATTGCGAATGCTCTTAATAAGAACGCTCGCTTGCTGTAGCCCGAATGCGAGCCATTGGAAATTAACATTTTCGGATTCGCAAAATTCCATAAAAGCTCTGTGTTCATGGTTTTTCCATGTTGTGTAATTCATATAATCATCAAACACAATTATCGTTCCTGCCCTTATGTTACCTTTCAAATTATCAAAGACTGTCTTTGTGGAAGAATATAAGTCACAGTCAATATGTAAAAATGAAATAGCCTTGTCCTTGTTTTCTGAGGCAAATTCGGGAACGGTATCATCAAACCATCCTTTTACAAGAATCACATTATCATTTACCTTTGGTAGGGAAATTTTTTTAAAGTGTCCCTGTTTTACATGTCTTCCGCTCCATTCGGTAGGCAAACCCTCAAACGAGTCAAAGCCATATACCTTCCTGTCCTGCAATTTTTCCGATATAATATTGATAGAATTGCCCTCATAAACTCCAAATTCCAGTATCAATCCATCAATCAAGGATTGCTCTAACGCATGGATAAGAACACTATGTTGATCACCGGGTTTGTTAGTTCTGAAAACCATAGCTTTGTCCATATGAGGAGCTATGAGTTCGCATGATTCTTTGAGAGCTTGAAAACTTAAATACGTATGCGGACTAAAGTTATTTAAAAAAGGCGCCGTATCCATTTTTTCAGTTAGGTACTCCATGAAAGAACTAAGCAGTTTTGTCTGATTGTCTATGGCTGACCTCGTCAAAGCAAGCTCATTCATTAGTTCTTTAAATTGGCTTTCATCAAACATTTTGACTTCTCCTTCTGTTTTTACGGAAAATGCTTATAACTTTACTGTATACTTTTTTGTAACGCATACTAAATGTAGGATATTCCCTCAAAAAACGACCAAGCTTTGCCCAAAATGCGCCGCTTACTCGCTGGCCGAATATTTCATCAATCGTATTAACAAAAACCGGCTCCTGCCAACTGTAACCCGATTTTGCCCATCTCCACTTGGCATTCATTACTGCCAATAATGCATCTTCATCAAAGAATCTCACTTTTTTATTTGCTATATATATTCTGAGAATTACTCTTTTAAGTTGTGACAGCATTGCCTCTTTATTGCTAAAATGTGACACTAATTCACCGGGAGTAATAAATCCCCAAAAAAATACCTTGTCACTTTCCGGCAAAAATAAATTCAGGCTTCGTTTAAGAGCGGCAGATACAATTTGAGCGCAGTCAATATCTAAAGCTCCCAAATCTTCTACAGCGTTACGTTGTGTTTGATGCCTTCGATATTTTCCCAGCACCTCCGGAATATTGTAAAAATCTGTTACATTGATTGCCCTGCTCCACAGTTCAAAGTCTTCAATTTCAAAACTATTATCGTAGAACAATTGGTTTTCTAAAAAAATATTTTTTCGCAACATCAAGGTTGAATGGCATATATGACAGTAAAACATCAAGTATGCTTTACAAAGAGATATATCTGCCGGTGGTTTATGAATCCAATCCCCTTCGGAGCTAAAGTGATGTTGCCAACTTCCGCATACTCCCACATGAGGATTCCCGTCCAAAAACTCTACCTGTTTGGAAAAACGCATAGGCAAGGCAATATCATCGGCATCCAAGCGGGCAATATATTCACCTTTTGCCTCGCGAATCCCAAGGTTTAAAGATTCCGCCAAGCCTAATCTCTTTGAATTTTGAATAAATCTGATTCGTGAGTCGCGCTTCGCATATTCACGCACTATGTCCGCGCTACCGTCATCTGAGTTATATTCATTAATGATAAGCAGTTCCCAATCTGTAAAGTCTTGCGCTAAAATGCTGTCTATTGCTTCACTTAGAAACTTCACAGAGTTATATACAGGCAATACAACAGATACCTTCACGTTTATTTCCCCTCATAAAATTTACACATCTCCCCAACATTACCAATACTTACAATCTCACCCTGATGAAGTATCAAAGCCTTGGTACATAATTTCTTGACTGTTTCAATATCATGAGAAACAAGTAAAACTGTGGTACCGGTTAAAAGCATATTTGCAATACGCTCCTCGCATTTTTCTGCAAAGCGAAAGTCGCCTACACCTAAAATTTCATCTACAATTAAGATATCCGGGTCTACTTGAGTAGCCACCGCAAAACCCAGCCTTGCTTGCATCCCCGACGAAAAATTTTTTAACGGCACGTCTGCAAACTCCCATAGTTCTGCAAAATTCATAATCTCTTCATATAGCCCGTCCATGTGTAAAGGTGAATGTCCAAACATTGCGCCGTTCATATACACGTTTTCCCTTGCGGAGAACTCAGGGTCAAAACCTGCGCCCAATTCCAAAAGCGGTGAAATCTCCCCTTCGACTGTAATTATTCCTCTCGTCGGTTTAAACACACCGGCAATTAACTTCAACAGCGTAGATTTACCGGAACCGTTATATCCGAGTATGCCGAGAACCTCTCCTTTGGCTACGTCAAAGTTGATATTTTTTAACGCCCAAAACTCATCGTAATACAACTGACGCTTTAGAGCTTTTACCACGTATTCCTTAATGCCCATGTGTTTATCCCTGTTCAGGTTGAACATCATGGAAACATCTTTTACCGATATTGCAGGATTAACCATGTACTCTCCCTTACAAGTGAAGTATATATTTATCTTGCTGCGACATTTTTACATATAACCCCAAGAACAGTGCCGCCAAGGCGAAACCTATGCAAATAATGTTATGCCACAGGCCGGGTATGGTGCCGTACAGCGCCAATGCTCTAAAGTATTCAACGTAATGAAACATCGTATTAAGGTGAATCAGGTGATACACCCTTGGAGTTAAAATGCTTACCGGCCAAAATATTGGGGTTAAAAAATTAAGCAAGGTAAGAAATACCCCGTATATATAAGTTATATCTCGAAAAAACACAGCCACTGCCGACAGGGTCATTCCGACACCAATCGAAAACACCAGCAGATACAGTATCGGAATAGGTATAAGAAAAATCGTAGTATGAAACGTCGTTCCGGTGACTATAAAAACAACTAAAAATGCTAAAAACGAAAACCCTAAGTTCAACATTGACGAAAATACCTTTGTCGTTGGGAAGATGTATTTTGGCACGTATACCTTCTTTATAGTCCCTGACGCTGCCAGTACAGAACCCATTGCATTGTTTGTTGATTCGCTGAAAAAGCCAAATATCAACTGCCCGCTTAAAAGATAAACTGCAAAACTGACACCGGGTATCTCAAATCTAAAAATTTGAGAAAACACCATCGTTAGAACAAGCATTGTCAAAATCGGGTTTAACAGCGACCACACCACGCCCAAGATACTCCTTCGATAACGTGTAACGAAATCCCGCTTCACCATCAAAATCATTAAGTGGCGAAAGTGAACAAGCGTAGCTATGTGGCTCTTTACATATTCCTTTTTGGTAAGGATTATCAGCACAGAAACCACCATAATAGAAGCGGTCACAGCTAAAAGCCCTGCATTTATCAATAACAGCGGTACATTCCCTGCCCTTTGCCCGCCTACCTCTATGGGTAGATAAAAAAAGAACAGAGCGGTAAGTGTTGCGGATAGTGTAACGGCTATGCCTGCAAACTGCTTTTTTCCCAAGGAAATTCCTCCATTAGTGCTTCTTTATGTTTTTGCAAAACACACTCATCATCAAATGGTCAAACAACATGTGTATATCCTCAGTTATCTGCATATCGTCAACAGGCACGTGCAGGGAAACGTCGGACAACGGTTTCAACTCGCCGCCGCTATAGCCTGTAAGCCCGATTATGGTGTTACCTTGCTCTTTCGCATACTTCACAGCATTTATTACGTTTGGTGAGTTACCGCTGCCGGATATTGCGATAACTAAATCCCCGGCTTTAATACGCCCTGTCAATTGAAAGCGGAAAACTTCTTCATAGCTGATGTCGTTGGCTATGGCCATGACTAGCTATGTTGTCGTTAAGGCATATAAAACGGAACTTCTTCTCTGTGTATTCGGAAATACCCTTGTTAAAGTCATTGGTAAAATGTGAAGCTGTGGCAGCACTGCCGCCGTTACCGAAAATATAAACATTTTTTTCGGTTTCAAGGGCTTCATTCAGCATATTCATTGCAGCGTTTATCGCATCAATATCTAATATTTTCAGGATTTCAATCTCCAGCCGGATGTATTCACAAATATTTTTTGTATAGTCCAACTCATTCCCCCCTTAACTTATTTTATTAATAACATCCAACAAATCTACGCCCTCTATGTCCGGCGTTACGTCATATTTGCCGTCTTTTCCTGCTTCGCCGGTGCCTACCAAGGCCGTCCTCAGTTCCGCATTTTTGCCCGTTTGAATATCCGTTGTGGTATCGCCTGCTATCCAAGATAGCTCCGCTGATATGTTAAGATCATTTACGGCCTGTTCAATCATGCCTGTCCCCGGCTTACGGCATTTGCAGAGTATTTTGTATGCAGGGTTTTCCTCCGGATAACCTGCGTCGGGGTGATGAGGGCAGTAGTAAATTGCGTCCACGTAGGCACCTTCTGCACCAAGCAAGGTTTTCATTTTCCTGTGAATGGCTTCCACATCATCTATATTGCACAGGCTCCGTGCCACTACAGGCTGGTTTGTTACAACAACGGCCAAGTAGCCCGATTTGTTGATTGCCTTTATAGCGGCTGCGGCGGAAGGCAGCAGTTCAAAATCTTCTACCCTGTGAATTAGCCCGCTATCGGCATTAATCGTGCCGTCACGGTCAAGGAATATGCACTTTTGGTCGTTCTTTAGGTTTCCGGCGGCGACTATGCCCTGTGCTAAATCCTCCGCCACTTCCTTTATACGTTCGGGCGTTCCTGCGTCTTTTATATATTCCGTGGAAATATAGCCAAATACCTCCCCTTGCGGTATAAGCCCGGCAAGGTATTCCTTCTCCAAATCTACAGGCCGTCCTCCGGGTATTTCCTTGCAAACTTTCCCCGATAAAATATACAGCCCTGCGTTTACCATGTTGTCATACCAAAAGTTCCGGGGTTCATTTTTTGCCAAAATCCCCGTTACACAAGCATTTTTATTCATTAGCAGAATATCTGAATCATAGGGGTGCGAGTTCGGGTGGGCGAACAGGGTAGCCTGCGCGCCTTTCTTTTTGTGAAAAGCCGCCATTCTGCTCATGTCTATGTCGAAGATGCAATCGCCGTAAACAAGCAGAAAATCTTCGCCCCTTACAAAATCGCCTAAATACGCCAATGCCCCCGCCGTCCCTAATGGGGTTTCTTCACAATAATATTGCAGCTTTACACCCAAGACCGAGCCGGCGCCCAAAGCTTGGCGTATCTTCTCGCCCAAGAAACCGATTACTATGCAAATCTCCGTTATACAGTTTTCGCGCAAACATTCAATCTGCCATTCAAGAATCGATTTGCCGTTTATGGGTGCAAGAGGCTTCGGGATTTCGTTACCGGTTACGGATTGCAGGCGCTTCCCCTTGCCACCGGCCATAATTACTGCCCGCATAATTTCCTCGCTGTTCCGGCTACCGCTTCATCGGATGTATACTTAGCTTTCCATCCGGCTGCGTGAATTTTTTCAAGGTTATACTGAAACTCCGGCACATCCCCAGGCCAGCCGCCGCGCCCGCCCGTGTACTCATAACGGACACCTTTAAGATTCATAGCATCACACACCATATTTGCTATATCTGTTACATTGGTTCGCGAATCCACTCCAATGTTGTATATGGTCATACCTTTGGGCGTGTCCATAAACCGGATAATCCCGTCAATCAAATCGCTGACATATATATACGGCTTGGTTTGCTTGCCATCGCCCAAGATTTCCAAACGGGTGGGGTCTTTTTTCAGTTTTCTGATAAAGTCATATATTGCCCCGTGAGTAAGCCTCGGCCCCACTACATTCGGAAAGCGGAAAACAAGGGCAGAAATATCGCACCTTGTGCTGTATGCAGATATAAATGCCTCGGCTGCCAATTTGCCCGCCCCATAATAGGAAACAGGCTCCGGTGCCCCTGCAGTTTCCGAAAGCTTTCCTTCCTGCTCGCCGTACACGGCGGAGGTAGAGGAGAAGAACAGCTTTTTTACACCATGCAGACGCATACATTCAAGCAGATTAAAGGTTGTTAAAAAGGTATTGTTCAAATCTATGAACGGGTCTTTTCCCCCGGCCTGTATATCTGAGTTGGCCGCCAGATGAAACACATAATCTATGGCTTCCTTTTCAAATATAGTCTTTATCCCTTGGAAGCTGCATATATCCTGTTCGTACAAAACAAACAGCGGGTTATTTTCCAAATGGGCGATGTTTTCTCTTGTACCAAGAAGGAAGTTATCTACGCACACCACACGGTGTCCCTTTTCGATAAGGGCATCTGCCAAGTGACTGCCGATAAAACCTGCTCCGCCTGCTACTAATGTATTCATCCCTTAATCACCTGTCCCAATATTTATCACCTATATAAATTACTGATGTGCCGTCAAAATCAAACGCAAACTTCAGCGGTCTCAGTCCGATGGCACTGCTTAACAATGCCTGTTTCTCTTGCGGGCAGTAGAACAGTAGGAAGCCCCCGCCGCCGGCGCCCAGCAATTTACCACCGATTGCTCCGGATTTTATGGCTTTGCTGTAAAGTCCGTCAATCTCGGGGTTAGAAATACCGGAGGCCAGCTCGCGTTTCAGTAGCCAGCTTTCATGCAATATTTCACCAAAGACAGTTAGGTCGCCGTCTATCAGTGAAGCCCTCATTTGTACAGCTAAGTTGCACATTTTGATAAGGTTTTGCACTTTGGCCTCATTACTCATATTGCTGCTCTGCTCTTGCAGTATTTCATTTGCCGAGCGGGTTGTGCCTAAGTAAAAGGCACACAGGTTATTTTCAAGTTGTCTCTGCACGTCCCGTTTTAACAGCAGTGGTTCATAAGTTACCGAGCCGTTAGCATGAAATCTGATGAAGTTAAGCCCGCCGAGGGCGGCAGCATATTGGTCTTGTTTTCCAATGGGGCTGCCCAGTTTCTCAATCTCTACCACACAGGCGCGGGCCGCCAAATCTGCCTTGGAAATATATTTGCCCTTGTAGCAGTAGAGGGTGTGGAGCAGGCCGACCGTAAAAGTGCTTGACGAGCCCAGTCCCGTACCGGCCGGAATGTCAGCTGTACATGTTATTTCAATACCTTCCGCCTGTAATTCGTTTAATATTTGGTGAAATATTGTGTGCTTTATTTGATGCAGAGCGTCCACTATTTCTGTCTGCGAGTATTTCAGCACCGTTTTTCTTGGGTCAAAATAAGGGTGGACTGCTATATACATATACTTATTTATGGAGGTGCTTACTACACACCCGCCATGTTTTTCATAAAATGACGGCAAATCGCTGCCGCCGCCGCAAAAGCTTATGCGGAATGGGGTTTTTGTTATAATCATTACGTCCTCCACGCCTTGTTTGCGCCAAGCTGCCTCTTCATCAGCCCTCTTATAGTTTTGGCGGCAAGCAGCGCAGCCGACCAAATATATATGGGAATAACAGGACGTGTTTTCATGTACAGCCATATCCTTCTGTCGGATGAAAGGTGGTAGTGTCTCTCGCAGGCATTGATTGCCCGGCGGAGCATTTTTCTTTCTGCGGCAGGAAAGCGACAATAGTCGCTTATGCTGTAAAAGGACTCCCTTATCAACCTGCGACATAATGCTTCGCCGTATGGCCTGTCCTTAAATTTGACTATGCCGTCAAGCACCGTCTGATTTATATCCAGCGTCCGCTTGGGGCTTATACGCTTTGATAACTGCAATGAGTGATTGTAATAATAGCTGTATAGCGGAGCTTCAATGAATCCAATCGACTTCGCCGCATCCAACATCCTTGGTGTCCATTCAACATCCTCGCATATTAGGTTAGGGACAAAGAAAATTTCATGTTGCAGTAAAAACTCCCTACGGCATACATACCTCCAAACATTCCAGATGGAATCAGGTAAGCTGCCGTAAATAAGCTTCCGTGCCTCATCGTGGCTTTTTACTGTCGGAAAGGTGTAGTCAGGCCATACACCTATCCCCTTAGACTGAAACAAGACAAATTTTCCTACAAGCACATCTGTTTGGGTGCTTAAAAGAGTATCTTTTAACTCTGTTAAACCCTCTTCAAGCAAAACATCATCACTGTCCATGAAGTAGACATAATCCCCGGTTGCCGCCTTTAATCCCGTGTTACGGGCTATAGAAAGCCCTTCGTCAGGTTGTATGATAATTTGTGTATTTTCGCTGCCATTTAACAATTCCTTACAAATTTGTGCCGAATTATCAGGCTTTTTGTCTTCGCTAACTACCACAATCAACTGGACATCGGATAAATCATGGGTCAAAAGCTGTCCCAAGTGCCTGCGGATATATGGCTTAGCCCGATATACCGTCATTATTATGGATAGCTTCATAAGAGTCCTGTACCTATCTATTTCCATATCGGGCTGTACGCCCTGATAACATCGGACATACAGCCCCGCTTTAATTCTTGTTAAAGTCCCACATAAGTTGTTGCATCAGAATATTTTTCAGTTTTCAAGGTGCGTGTTGTAAACCGGTAAATCAAATTTACGAGATGCCGTATAAGGGCAAGAATGGTCTGCTGCATATGTGGGCTTGCCTTGACTTCTTTCGCAAAT
>Ga0131853_10027777_pt1 | contig 10146 bp, 5 predicted proteins | sample TergutLab28metaG_FD_92764 | JGI IMG/M metagenome (GOLD analysis project Ga0131853, IMG submission 92764) | Labiotermes labralis P1 segment gut microbial communities from Petit-Saut dam, French Guiana - Lab288 P1 (version 2) (version 2) | ecosystem: Host-associated > Arthropoda: Insects >... | reverse complement strand
TTGCAGCATAACCGCACCTAACCTCCAACCTACAGCAAACCAAGAACGAAACAACTAATGTGGTAATCAACATTATAGTCGCGAGCTCCTGATGATGGGCATAGTAGTGCCCGAAACATGTTGGGCCTATAAGAAGTACAATAAAATAATAAGTGGCATCTAGTTGGTTTTTATTCTTCGGTTATCACAATGATGCACGGTCCAACAAACATCAAAATCTTTTTCCACATTTAGGATCGTAAAAACAACATTTCTTTTTATTGGCAGAATTATTTCCACAGAAAAACGTTTTCAAATTGAAAACTCCAGCAATTTTAGACACCTAATCGAAGTACAGTTTCAAAGAAGTAAGTTAATGATTTCAGTCTCTATGGATCTAAGAACTCCACGACACGAGTGCAATAAATTTTAAGTCTCACATTTATAAAACCAGTCGCTGCTCTAACTGCGACCGCTGGATGAAGGAGAATTGCAGGTCAGATATGAAAGCACTCTACGAAACCAGCAACAGCTTGCTCTGCCCTCTCTGGCATCGCGTATGATTTCGTGTCTCAACTACGAAGGATTTAGTTTATGCTCACTGTATACTTAATATTCTGAACATCGTGCTTCTTTTGTTTTCCTATTCCACTCATATATATATATATATATATATATATATATAATCGGATTTGTTTTCGCAGTTTCACTCCTTGTGGACACTAAGTGGCAGTAACCTTCTAGCGGAACAAGGATATCTATGTATTTCCGTTTAATATGCAACTTAAGTCCCACTTTTACCGCACTTCTCAGCATAAAATAAGTTACGGACACAAGTGTTATGTTAAACTTTGTGATTTAAGTGTCATGATGTAGTAAACATACCCAGTATTTTCGCTTAATTTTGAAGTGGGCCGCGATAGCTTAGTCGGTATAGGGACACGATAAGAGACAGAAGGTTCGAGCATCGAATCTCGGTGGAGGCGAGATTTTCTGCACCTGTCTAGAGCGGCCCTGGGGCTCACCCAGCCTCATATACAATGGGTATCGCACCTTTCTCGAGAGTAGAGCGGCCGGGGGTGGCGTTGACCACCCACCCTTATCTAGCGCCGAGGTTCATGAAAGAGTATAACTATATATCTGCCCCCCCCCGGGCCTTCGTGGAATGTTTTACTTGACTTTTACATTTTTACCTTATTAATTTGACGCTTTTCGACATTTGTAAAGAAGTGTGAAAAAAGGAGCTGTGAGTAACTGCTGTGTAGGTCTGCAGTAGACATTTTAGGCACAAATAACCTTACTGACGATTCATATATACTTCGTTTTCATAAAAAAGTATGGCTTTCCCACTTAATTTATATTAAACAGAATTGAATTTATCAATATTTCTCACTAAAGTTTCATTCCCAAATGAAGCAATGTTTCTGACTTGTCTAATAATCTTAAAATTTTTAATATCGTGATCAACTCAATTACCCTTAAAGAGTTAGTTCCTACCGCATAGTAAACACTCTCAGTTTCGGTTATGAAAATAAGCCAGTAGATGCTGTATTGTGAAGTAAGCGCTATTTCTTCTGAGAACTCCACAAAACGCATAAATGAACTACGTGGATAAAACCTAGAAGTTTTCCTTCTTAAAGCTCGTACTGGAGCTTCGAGCGGTCAGTTTGGTATATGTATATTGTTACCCATTTGCCTTTATTTATTTGTTAATATCCCACGAAATACATTTTATATTGGATCTCACAAAAGTCTGTGCCTTCCATACTGGGATTATACTGAATTCCATTAAGCAGTGCTTTTGTTGAAACGCTGCTGATCAAGAAATCTCCCAACTTTACGGAAACGTCTACGTAAGACCACGCTACTGTCTTCTGTCCTGAACCATATTTTTTAACCTTGGTCTAGATTTCTTCCCTGAAAATATCCAAATAAAACTGTGCAAACATAGAGTACTGCAAATCTGAGACTTGCTACATGCTCGTTATTTTGTCCACACGATTATTACAGGGTTGTTATATGTATCAACTTCACGCTTTGAAGCCTCTTTTTAAGCAATATTTAAGAATTCATTTATACGATATAGAAAACACACACTTTCTGCATTACAAATGGAAAAGACATTAATGGCGTTTAGAGAAACAGTCTATGTTTATTCTGAGAATTGTACAGGGCCAGTCACGATAGACGCAGCGTTTTATATGTGAAAGCATGTATTAGGTCCATATGGATTTCTGTCGTCACATTGTTTTTCTGTCTAATTTCTATCGATAACTGGTACAGCTGTGTGTGATGGATTTGTTTATAACTATCAAACACACTGTGCTTCATTATCACTTGCTAACGATTTCAAAACGTTAGAATCTTCAACCTCAGCTACTTGTAATCATTTGTTTTATGACTGATTAACCTGTATTTATTGCTATACACTGTACATAATTTAAACGTATTTACACGGGAACTGAGAACTTGCCAGGCAATACATCAGTTGTCCTGTTCCTCTCTCTCTCTGTCTCTCTCTTGTGTGCTCTTAAGTGGCAGATCAATCAGAATTCTGATTGTGATAACGGGTTCCTTGTTTGGGCGTCTCACACAAAACGCAATTTGTAGTTTTAAGGGTCATGCTACATATCGGTAACAAAGTCATTATATATTGATCGAAGTTGTAGTGATGATCATAAATTATGAATGGTAATTAAAGTGCGCATTTGCGAATGCAAATGACGATTTATGAATTAGTATGAGATTAGGGTATACATTACGCATCGTCCAATCGACTGTAGTGATTCTATTACTGTCATTAACAGACAACTATGATCTAAGAGCAGTTCTCTAGAACATAAAGCCACCGCAATTAACAGGCAGGTACGACGTACTCATACAAGAAGCACGGGCAATTAATTTGCGGTACGGATGTCTTGTAGAATAAATCTACTGTAGCCTACAGGACCTCAGGACATGGACCGTCTGCAATTACGCGAAAATTGCCATTGACTTACAGTAATTATGTCTTTACTAAACCAACTAAATGCACACATACAGTTGAATATATTATTATTATTATTGTTATTATTATCATCATCATCGTCATCATCATCATCATCACCATCAAATGTCTCCTACATGTTTCGACGCATACTGCACCATCCTCAGGGAAGAACTCTTTTCACTTGTTCAAAACTATCTGCTTATTGTAATGTTGTTACATTGGTTACAAAGCATACAGTGTATCGTGGGTGGGTTTTACAACGTTGTTTACAATTATTAGAACAATTGTAACCAATGTAACAACTTTACAATAAGCAGATAGTTTTGAACAAGTGACAAGAATTCTTCCTGAGGATGGTGTTGTTTGCGCCGAAACATGTAGCAGACATTTGATTTTATATATATATATATATATATGTGTGTGTGTGTGTGTGTGTGTGTGTGTATTCAACTTTACGTGTGCATTTAGTTGGCACATTCAAAATAAAATTGCTACACAAAAATGCACGGAGTGGAAAGCTTCACGATGGTCGGCAATGTTTGTTTTGTGGTTTATTGAAAGACATTGACAGACAGTGTCTGAAGTGACACTCTGCCGACCGTAGTAAATAATGAATTTGGAAGTGATGTTTAATGAAGCGGTTGTGGCTTGTATCAAAATACGATCCCATAAATTGTGTGAGGTGGTAGTGGGGAATCAGTGAAAATCAGCCGGTGTTCCGCCCGGGATCACAGAAGGCTGCTTGCTGTTTTTTTTTTTTTTTGGTGGCGCAAGAACCCAACTCTGGCCTAGGTCGCCCCATTGTTGAGGTTTCTGAATCTCCCACAATTAGACGCGCACAAACCCACACCCACAGCCGGTAGGAATCCTGAAAATGAGTGATCAGCTGTTCGCAGAGGCCGCTACCTGCACAACACACAACAAACACAAGAGACGAACAACTGTACACTCAGCGGGATTCGAATCCGCGATCCCACCAATCGAGAGACCGCAAACCTACGCCTTAGACTGCACAACCACCGAGATCGGCCTGTCTAATAAATACATGTCAGAAAACTGTTTACCTTGAACTAATTTACTCCGTCATATTGAAAGCAGTCTTCCCATCTTTACGTCCCACATGAGCTGGACATATTTAACCGAAATGCAAGCACATATAGGCTAATTTTCCAATTGGGCTTTTTTGTCCTCCACTGAACTAATTTATCATTTATTTAAGACTCGCATTATTTATTTGAAATGTAATCACTCCACTTGTATTACTTTTCAAAATTTCTATACATAGAGACACCTAAGACCTGACATTCCTGACATTATTCTGCTACCATGTACCGACAACACTTACAGTTATGGGAACGCACGTCAGGTAGCAGCAATTGCCGATGGTTAGTACTAGCGTTTCGACATTTCCAGTAATGAGTTAACAGCTTGTAATAGAAACTCGCATTCTTCCATGTTGTTAAAAGAAATTGTAAGATTCTTGACTTTACTCGTTGAAAGCGTGAAGTCATGTTATCCCTCATTAAATATGATGTACCGATACATGAGTGAATTAGCGAAGGCGCTGTCTGTGAAAATGATGGCTGGATATTGTCACACTTTTACTTGAATTATTCATGGATTTTATAGCGCTTAATAAAATGTATGCTTTATAACTCGTTAAGTATTCCTCAAAGAGATTTAAGTATTTAGATAAACACTGTACGGGTAATTATCAGTAATTCACATCTACGTACCCGTTCAATAGTACGTTACGAAATCCTTTCTTTTGCAAGATGAAACATTTAAAAAAAAATTTCTGTCTGAGGTTCAGAAGAGGGTTTTACTAAATAAACATAGATTAAATGCAATAATTTTACAAATTTTAATACAGATCCCCTCTCTCCGTTCTATCACCAATAGGACTATGAAAATTGTAGCTTGAACGATTAGCATCGAAGGAATTCTCTTATCCAAGGAAAGGAAAGGAAGAGCGAAAAGAAGAAAGAAAGATATTCAATTGCCTAGTATGTAACAAGTCTTACTTGTCTAAAAACAAGCAGTTAATCTGTAGCCTGCTTTGTGAATTTCCTCTTTAAGTCATCCATCAATAAGCAAAATGTTTAAGTAAGTACCACAAGTTTGTAACACGGAACAATTAAACCTGCCTTTCAAAGAACCTCTTCCTTTGTTTCATGGAAACATGCAGGATCAGAAACGTGCCATTATTTAGTAAATGTTACGACCTTTCTATCCTTGAAGGTCTTTAGGTCAAGCGTAATACTTAATGTTAGCATAATTACAATTACTGAACCATGTGACGGCCCACTCTGCATTCCATCTGTTGTTGACTGTGACCTTTGAACTTATGTGAATGTTGTGTAAAGTTGTACATCTTAAAGAGTGTAAATTTTTTGTCTATTTAACACTCATACACTGCAGTCTGAGTTTGCGTAAATTAGCTGTCTGTTACGTAACGTACCATTTTACTGCCATCTAAGCTGCCTTATATATGTACGTTTGTATTTTCTTGTGGTGGTTTTCTCACTTAGAGGTGGAACTTAGTTTGAAGATATTTTAGAATAGGTTGGCGAGGAACATGTTTGAATACAGGAAGAGGAAGTAAAAATAACTGCAGAAATTTGCATTATAAAATTCTTAGAAGTTTTTATTCTTAGCCAGATAATATAAAGTTACAATAATATAAACAGTCTACTAGACGCAACAATAATAGATTTTATTGATAATTCTAATCAGTTCAACATGTTTCGGGCGATAATTTCGCCCATCCTCAGGAGCACTAGATTGTGTTTACAGCTTGTGGTATAATGCACCGAAGAAGCTGCCTGCAGGCAGCTTCTTCAGTGCATTATACCACAAGCTGTAAACACAATCTAGTGCTCCTGAGGATGGGCGAAATTATCGCCCGAAACATGTTGAACTGATTAGAATTATCAATAAAATCTATTATTTTTGCGTCTAGTTGGTTGTTTTTACCACTGTATCAGAGACGCACGGTCACACAGACAACAAATATAAAAGTAGTTAATCTAAGGGTAATAATTAAATACTAAATATTCTGACAATAGTACACACATTATAGCCGTGACTGAAGTTTTATGCACTGCATTTCGTTTCAGGTTGAAAATTCACGGCACCTTAGATTTCGGTTCTGCTTCATTCTTGAAAAGGAAGGGAGAAAAAGAAGAACCTACTCTGACGCGTCATTTAGACATCGCTCTCTGGACTGAAACTAAAAGATTCAGTCTTCGTGCCCTTGCAAGTACGTAGTCAGAAATAATGGGAAATGATCAAAATTGTAGGCACCACTGAAGATAGTTTTAGAATGACATGAAAAAGTCATGTAACACAAAGAAATTAACTATTCTATAATTTATGTATACTATCTTTTAAGTAGCTCCTACACGTTTCGAACTCATTATCTGGCCATCTTCAAGGGATCTGACACCAACATTTATTAAAACATAAAGAATTACAATTATTGCTAAGTGTTATAAACAAATCTTGGTTTCATCCCCCTCAAGATGGCGAGATAATAAGACCGAAACATGTAGGAGTTATTTGAAAGATAGCATGCATACAAAGTAGAATAATACATTTTGGTGTTACAAGAGTTTATCACTTCGTCATAATGCTCGGAATAAACAATGTATCAGCAGGATATGTTCCACGAACTGGAAGGATCAGAAACGTGAATGCTATAATCTAGACAGATTAGCTCCACTTGGAGGACCTAGGCATTGAAAGAAGGATAACATTAATGTAAATTTCACAGACAATCCTTTGAGGTTACAGACGGAGTGACTCTGTCTGGATATTGACTTTTAATAACTGGTGTCTGTGAGGAGTGTATACTAATTCCGGATAAATAAAAAAAACTTGACTGGGTGAGTGACCATCAGTCTTAATATCTACGTAACTACATGTAATCGTGCTTGCGCTTGCGTGCGAAATTTCTATAAACCAATCGCATGGGTCTGAGAAGGAAAAGTGAAGGTAACATTACAGTGGGTTTCTATAGTAAAACCAACTAGATGCACCACTGTCTCAAGTCTATTGATTTTGGAATGACATTCTACATGTTTCGGACGATCTTTCCGTCCATAATCAGGATTTCAAGACTGTACATACAGCAACCAAACAGATACTGCTGTCTGCTTGCGAGTAAGCAGACAGCAGTATCTGTTTGACATATGCCTGTTGCTGTATGTGCAGTCTTGAACTCCTGATGGTGGACGGAAAGACCGTCCGAAACATGTAGAGTGTCATTCCAAAATAAATAAATTTGAAACATTGGTGCATCTGGTTGGTTTTACTATAGAAATATATTACGATGCACGGCCCTATGAACGTCAAATTAAAATGAATCTTAAGAAATTACATAGCGATATTTGAAGTTATCACAGCACTGTTACTGAAGATGCAGGCACTATGATTCTTCGAAACGTCAGTAACTGTTTGCCAGCTCACACGACCTAAAACCTCCGAAGGTCATACTCTTTAAAAAAAAAAAAGATTTTAGTGCGTGAAAAAGTAATAAATTTGGACTTCTATGAACGGTAGTTCCCTAATTTTGCACTTCAAGCAAGTTATCAAACCCAAGACGCACAGTAATTACTGTCTGAACGTTGCCACGAGCTTCAGAATGACGAAGTGACGTAACAGTGGTGCTCGTTTATCAAGAAATAGATCTGGCAGGTACAGTACGTCCTACTATAGTACCTGCATTGTCAGCAGTGTTACATTAAGAGCACTTATAACTATTATAGTACTGCTGCCAATTTGGACTTGTTTGACAGTAGACAAGATTGAATCTGCGATCTTATCGTGCTTTTGGAAAGAATCCCGTAATTTATTTTACATTGAATATAAATACGTACTGAAGTCACAAAAATAATTACCGTCTTATTATATATGTAAGAATTTAATAATCACTTTATCAAGGTTACACCATATTGCCAAAAATTTATATTCTTTTTAATTTTGTGTTGTGCTGGAATTAACAAGGAAAAATGTTTGCACGTAGTGTCAAATACAACGTACGTTAAAAAGTGTGGAAGGTTTTCGTTTTAATTAACTTTAAAGTAGCTCTTCTAAAAATAACGAAGACCCAGTCCGTAAATCATTCTTCATGTCTGGAGTCGAACTTTTGAAAAGAGAAATGAAATGTTCGTTTTTAAAATAAACGCATGAAATTGAAATGTTAAAAACTTTTGAGCAAATGTAAAATTTTTTTTGAGTCTGTGCATTGCAAGCCGGAGATATCGGGTTGTTTTCTCGATGAGGTCGTTGGCATTTTTTATTAACTTATTCTCTGAAGCCGCACTAGATATGAGTAAACGGGGTATACCTTGGGGAGTAAAGGCGGCCGGTTCGTAGGGCTGAAAACCTTGCCACCTTACCACCTTCATGTGCCGTTTTATTTAGAATCTGGGAGTCTCAACCTCCTTAAGCCCTAAGGGTTGTCCAGAGCTTTATAGGGATTGCTTTACCTGAAGATGCCTACGGCAGAAACTAACAAAAATAGACGATAAATTAAAACAAGTACTTGTCTAATTACAGCCACAGGCACGGCAAGAGAGCTGTAATGAGCTACAAAGCTGCAGAATGAAGCCATCTGCAGGCTCGCACTTAATGTGCGACTACGTAGCTTTAGCCCGCAGAGGCGGTAACCAGTCCAGCAATTGCGACTTCCTCGGCGTAATAAGAAGCTTCATTGACTTGCACTTAGTAATCACAGCACATCTAGCACAATTCTGTATAATCAGAGTGTAATGTAACCCACAATGTTGCAGGGTTCAATATCCGTGCCAATTTCAGTACTAACTTAGGCTGACCCACTGTTAACGTACGCATCACAAAAGACGTAACTTAGATAAAACAAAGGAATGTAAAATTATTCCAGGGGCTATAGTAGCTCTAAACAGTAGCAGGAGCAGGAATAATTTCCCTTGTCGTGTGGTATTAGTAGTAATAATAATAGTAAAGATGAGTAGCGGGAGTTGGCTGTGGGGCAGTTGTAAGGGTAGGTGAAGGAAGAAAGGAAAAGAAATAGGAGTAGTATAGAAGAGGGCAAAAATGAAATTAAAGTTGTCCGTGTACACGACTTAAGGGCAGATTGGGAGACTAGAGGTAAAGTTCCACTCATTTTTTACTTCGGCCTTAGATAGAGATGAGTGGTAGTCCTCAAGCTCTGTGTTTGGAATGATAATCATTCATATCCTTCTTATTTATTTACATTTTGTTGTTATTATTATTATTCAATTCTTTCTTATATGCGTGCCGACTGAACACATTCATAGCAAAATAAAAATTATTACTAATACGTAAACTTAATAATAATAATAATAATAATAATAATGGTGATGAACAGTAGAGAAGGAAGTTATTCGTGAGAAAAAAATAGATCCTTGCCTAATTGAGAAATTCTCCACCTTATAGGGAATTGGAAGTTCGTTACCAAGGATACATTATCCCACCGTTCTGTCTTGTACTAAACCAGTTAAAATAATAATGATAACAAAAGTAGTGGCAGTTGAGGTTGTGGTTATTGTGTTGATAACGAGGATAGGAATTGCGAACAGTGTTTACATATCGTATGTAATGATTGTGAGGTTTGTTGCACACTAATTACCAAATTTCACATTATCATGTCAAGTAACATTCGCTGAGAACTGCGTTCTTCTGGGTTATTACGCAGCGAGTAGTGATAATTCCTTACCGACGTTTCGGGACAACCTATCGGTCCCATCCTCAAGGTAAAACATGGGGATGGGACCGATAGGTTCTACCGAAACGTCGGTAAGAAATTGCCACTACTCTCTGCGTAATAGACCAGAAGAGTGCAATTCTCATGCACTTCTAGGGGAAGGCTTAAATCACACAAGAAGCATTCGCTTTATATAGATACAAGGCATTTGTTCGTAAAGATGGAAGGGCGGAAAATATTATATAAAAAAACAACGTCAAATACAGTGGAACTAATTTATACCCTCACGAAGGTTATTTTGTGTTGTTATAAACGAAAGCTGTAATGAGATGGGCTGGGCATGTGGCGCGTATGGGTGAGGAGAGGGGGGTGTTAGGGTCTTGCTGGGGAAACCGGAGGGAAGGAACCACTGGGGAGACCTAGGCATAGATGGGTGGATAATATTAGGATGGATCTCCAGGAGGTGGAT
>Ga0131853_10027776_pt1 | contig 10146 bp, 6 predicted proteins | sample TergutLab28metaG_FD_92764 | JGI IMG/M metagenome (GOLD analysis project Ga0131853, IMG submission 92764) | Labiotermes labralis P1 segment gut microbial communities from Petit-Saut dam, French Guiana - Lab288 P1 (version 2) (version 2) | ecosystem: Host-associated > Arthropoda: Insects >... | reverse complement strand
CCCCCCCCCCCCCCCCAGTAATGCTCCTCGTAGGATATGTCATGCAAGTGGCATAATTTGCTATGTTACGATGCATTTGATATTTTTATTAATTCTGTGGTTCAGACACGTAGGATACTCTGATGCAATTTCCATGTTAATGCCACATAATTTTGTCAGTAAGCCTGTTGGCAATATTTAGACATATGGACAATTTACTGTACTGCACAATGCGCAACAAATTCGGTTCCAATCCTACTTCTCTTTTAGCCACCGGTTAATTTTAGGTGTTTTATAAAAACTGTCGTGAATCATAACACAATATCTATCTTCAGCACAACACTGGGCCCGGTTTCTGAAAGCTGCCCGCAAGTTTAAATCCCAAGATATACGACTTTCGCAACTGAATAGACATATTGTACTGGTAAAATATTTCTTTGTGTCGAGGATCTACCGTGTGCTGTGAGCGTGACACAGGTATTGAGCCTACGTTGCTGTGGCAGCTTAATGCAGTTCATCCTTACCAAACAAACTGGCATTGTGGTGTGTGGCCCACACTGCCCACGTATAGAGTACGTTACATTGGAAATATTACAGACCATGACGATGTTGGTATTGTTTTGGGGATCAAAACACATTTAGAAGACAAAAGATATAAGTTTTTACAACAAAGAAAGCAATGACCACTCGACCCAAATAACGAAAGACCTCATGACAAAAAAAATCGTTCAGAAAAATCGCTTCTATGGATGATATAAATATATCTTCATTGAGCAGTAGCAATCTGATATAAATTAACCAGCCAAATTAAAATCTCGTAATTCAGGATCAATAGTATATCAAATAAGAAACTAGATATCTATCAGCAATTTAACGTGACAACAAAAGGAGTAGATAAAACTCTCATTTAGAACTGCCATGTCGCAATAAGGTTTCATAGTCCTGTCAGACAAACAAGGAGTCAGTAACGTAGTTATGTCATGTTCAGGTGCCTCGCACGCGACTACTGTCTTCACCAACAGCGGGTTAGTCTGCCCAACGCAGACAACACACAACACTCACAACAGACAGACATCCATGCCCCCGGGAGGGATTCGAACCCACAATTCCAGCAAGCGAGCGGCGGCAGACCCGCGCCTTAGACCGCTTGGCCATTCGGATACGCGTTTTCTCTGCTGGAGACCTTTTAATGTCGCTACTTCGCTGCCAGCTGTCTCACAATGAGAATGGTGCATAAGGTCTGACACGCAAATCAGGACGCCTCCCTCTCTCTCTCTTTCTCTCATATCTCTCTCTCACTCACTCACGCACTCGCGCGCGCGCGCGCACACACACACACACACACACATGCTTTGACCCGTAGTGGATGCCCGGCGAACATTTACGTAATTACCGCGGGTACCTCAATTATATGTGCCATTTGTATGTCATTTGGTGTGACTGCATTCTGTGAAGTGTCGTCTCCTGCCATCTGGTGGCGTTCAGTGGATCGTAACTATTGTATGCGAAGGGGTTACGTTCCGAACATAGACGTGTAAGAGAACGTTGCAGTCTGTAGTGAATCCCTCATTTTGGTATATGTACGATTAAAGAGCAACTGTATCCGTATGTTTTGAAAATTACCTTATATTTTACATTAACGGATTTGCATGGAACGATATACTAATAAACTACGAAAGTTATTAAACATCCGATTAATCAACGGTTCACTACTTCTATGCTTTAGCCACCCACAAATGGCCTAAAATTCATCAGATTAAACATAAACGTTTATTGAGGTTTTTTATTTTAATTTTTTAATTTATATAACTTAATCACTAATGGCTTTTTACAATACTGTTTTACATATTGTAAAAGTGTTTTCCAGATGTGACGTTCACATACACTCTGCGTATGGGCGAGATCTCGGCCGTATATTTTATGATTATAAGTACAGCTACAGCCGTACAATTTTCTTTTTACATTTTCTGACACATACGGTATGATAATGGCTGCTTTGTGCAGCCGAAACATATAGCTACTCTTGGATTTGCCATAATAATAGTTGCGTGTCGACGGACTACGTCCATATTATTGCGTACAATTCTTACGACCTTACACAGGCAAGTAGTGTCAACAAAATTCCAGCGATACAAAATCGTATGTCTTTGTACTATCGAATGTACACTTAGGACGATTCTGCTCTTCCTTATAGTGTACCGGTCGATATCATTCTGTTGTATCGTTACGAAAATTGCTTTGTGCCCATGCCTGTTTGGTTGCAGTCCTTTCGAAATTCCCCGCCGCCTGTTACGCGATATCGTAGCACGGATAAGAGGAAGTAGTTACATATGATTTCCAGCTATAATCGATTTCAATCGGGCATAGCACCACCATATCAAGTCCGATCCATGCTCCTAACGGGGATGATGTGTAATCATAGCTGTGTCCGTTATCCGTGGTGTCAGAGGTCATGCGGAAAGATATGAACGGTAAAAATGGTGACAGGTGTCGGTGTGTTGTGTGATGCGTCTTGTATGTACTGTTGTTGCTATAATCCTGTGTATGTATGAGTACATTTGTCACTTGCAGGCATGTAATCATGTTACGTATGAAAGTAACGTACTGTACGTTGTGTAGTTTTCATGAACTGTTTGAGGAGAACTGTCTTTGTCTATGCCATCCCGAACTCAAGGAGCCGTTGCGTTCTGTAGAATTTGTAATACGATGTGTGTTGCAAATGAAGTAATTATAAAAGAGCGATGAAGGTCAGGAGTGATGCGTAGCGTAGCCAAGGAATGAAATAAATGAAGTGGAAAGTAGGTTTTGATTTAAACATAACAGAAGACCGGACTATGATTGCACAAGTTAGGTAAAGTACAGGTGAAGTTGCCCCTGTGCACGACATGAAGGCATATGAGGCGACGGAGGTATAGCTCTGCTCATTTTTAACCTCTGCATTAGGTGGAGATTAGGGATCAGCTAAACGTCTCTGCCCCTAACCCGAGGACTGAGCACCCTGTACGCACTGGTTAGGAGGCTGAGTGGGCCCCAGGGCCGGTCTGGATGCTGGAGGCAAAATGTTGCAGGTTGTAGCAGAATGTAAATTGCATTTATGCCTTCCTAATTATACAGGTTTAAAAACGCTTTCATGCCATAAAATTTTCCAAAATGTTAATGGGTTAAAAAAAACGTGAGTGCAGGAGGTGGTGTTTTCACTTAGTATCATTTTAATGTCTTTGTTAAGTGTGTAGTTAACATGCTATTTATGGCACATTGTGGCCTCCAAGCTAACCTATCGGCCAAGTCCATACTATGAGAAAATTCTGCTCTGAGCTGGGAACAATGCATGTGTAATATGCAGACAGATAGAAATGGTCTGAGTTAACATGGTGCAATAGATGGTCAGGGTATTCTGTATCTGCAGATATATGGGATTTGAACTTATGATGGCAGGTAATTAGAATTGTCTCAGGAGAATCATGGAAGGCATATGTTACTGTACAGGAACACCTTGGGGAACTGTACCATCCTTCCTTCCAGTGGAGATTTGCTCTATTTGCTCTGGATGAGGGCATCACTATGCATTAGATAGTTTTAGTGTAAGTGAGAGTTTGAAACCATGCTTAGATGTGGTGCGGTTTGTTGACAGGAGGTTGTTGGCATTAATGGAAAGACTGCTATGCCTGGTGATGAACCTTCCCATCTGTGGCTGGAGTGAGAAGCCCACCAAGAGTCTGACCCCTTGCAACCTTGAAGGTGGAGGCCCAGTGTTCTCCAAAACATTAGCCAACTGCATGGTTTTACAGCCCAAAAGACAGTAATCTTCATTCACATGCATGTTATTTCTTATTTGTAAGTCTTGAATTTGTGTACTCAAGGAGTATTGCACTGGAATAAGCATTGTAATTGAGAACATAATAATGATTACACTGTTGTTGCTTTTGTTTTTCTGATATGAGGTGGATTGCAGAAGAAATTCTGCTACAAGTGATGAAGGACACCTCCGTGCGAATGAACAAGGAGCATCCAGCAATTCCCCGCCTTCAGTCTGGAAATCATCTGCTAAGAGCTTGATTCTGACCAAGGATAGATCACTCAGGATATCTTCTGCTTAACACTCGCTGTGCACCGAAGTGTGAGGTGCCCCTGTAGTGAAGGTAGGCATCATGTGAGGTGTAAGTGTGGGGTATGATTTTGGAAATTAAAAAGGGGGATGTCTTGACTGTGTCTTTGGCATTATCTGGCATGTTTGTATTAAAGGTTTTATAGGTAATAGATCCAGAATGTTGCAGACATTAATAGTTGAGATGTAATTCTCATCTGTTTGTATGTTGACAGCCTTAGTGAAGAATCATGGAAGAATCAAAGAATATACTGTTCCATGGCTGGGGGATGCCATTGGTTTCAGGCTGAAAGTAATCCAGGAACTTGCCCGTTCTACCCCATCGCACATCATCTACAAATTCATTGACTTTAAACTGTGCCAGGAAACAGGTATTCCCCTTCCCCCCCCATCTTTCCTCACTCCAGACCAACCAACAAAAATTCCCTGTATTAAAGGTACGTGTAATGTTGGAACCTAAAAATGGTATATGTGGTATGGAAAACCATAATCAGAGGGCTGTCTAAAATGAACATTGGCATGTAGAAATCCTCCTGATATCAGAAAGAATTTTGTTTCATGTGAAAGTAATCAAATAATTCTGTAATAGTGCAATCTGACACGATTCTTGTGGCATAGAGTGTATTCATATTGATGCCTACCTTGTTACATGGCTGAGTTTCTGCTGTGGCCTGTTACTCTATGATACATTTTTAAAATGGAAAAATTTCTTAAAGTATGACTAGCACCTATGTGGAATGTGCTGGTAATTGAAGAGTTTGTTGTACTTTGCAGTGTGTTTGATTATTTGATAGCGTACCATTTTTCCATAATGCATTCATCCCTCACTTCCTGCAGATTCATGCTCTGCAGTTTTGCACAGTCACAGGGTTGTCCCAAGAATAAAAGTACATGACTTTGACCCTTCAGTGAATAGGTGAATCAAAATTTGAACAGGTCTTTGAGCATGATGTTCAAGGAGTGAAAAAAAAAAAGAGTACCATCATATTGTTTCTACAAAATAAAGAAAAGCATAAAAAATACTAAGATATTGATTGATGGGGGGGGTACTCTATTGTTTATGGATTTTTTTTTGGGGGGGGGGGGATGGTAGTTGGACTTGGAACCAAACCCTTGCCTGACATGCCAGGAATGAGCATACTGGTAAATAATAAGTCATATAGAAAGTAAAACATCAAACCACTTAACGTTAGTGCTTCTGATTCAGTCTGCCATGTTGATATGACCATCATGCTTCTTTCATCTCAAATCATCACGTTATGCTACTGAATGGTGTAAAATGCGAGAACAATGGGAACAGAGCATACAGTTGGCAATGTACATTGAAGTCCTGTATTAATTGAATTTTTTTCTTTTGTTTCCAGCAACAGCCAAATTAAATAATGTATTCTCCCATATTTATTAAATTTCAGTGTAGTATAAGAAATTTTTGACCTCTTAGAGCTTGTATGTTGGTTCATTGCAGTTGTATTTAGAGCAGTGGACAGTACTCATATTTTTTCTTGGCCATAAATCATTATCACATGATGACTGTGGTCAAAACAGCTGTCATTCATGTATTTTAACCAAAACTCTGTGCAATCAGCAGGTTTTGCATGTAATTGTGCATAACCACCATTTAGTGAAAACCTCAGTTTAGTGGAGCAATACCATTTCCCCCTTAATTCATGAAATATGGTTCACACTGTATATATAATTTAGGACTGCTAGTAGCTGCCTGGTTGCAAGTCTTACATTTAACAGCTGCACATCTGATTGCAAACATTGCTTGACTTCAAAGAGCATCTGAGAAGCAGCACATGAATTCTGTACCAAATGGTGGATAAAGTCTTACAGTTTTGTTCCATGTAATTTTTCTTCTGTTGGCAGTCCTGCAGTGATGTTGGTGAAAGGGAAGCTGTCTGTCCAGGGTTTTGAAGGATGTCAAGCTTCAGGGTCACCAGCTGTGCAAAGTGTGCCTTAATCTGTCCACCATCCATCAGGAGCGCAAGTATTAAAGGTGTGTGACTTTAGATACTGCTCACGATTTGCTGAGACAGATCCAGTATTCAAGTTGAACATAGGTATCTTAGGCATATGTTGTTGGTTAGGGCTGTGCATTAATGGAAATGGGCCCTTGTTAGGGGGGTTAGGTTACTGTTCTGACTAGATCACAGACAAAGTAGGTAGGTTAGGGGTCACAGTTAAAGAAGGGACAACTCCACTGATACGCAAATACCCTATTCTGTTGTTAGGGCTCTGGGTTCAACATTAATTATTCTTGTTGCAGGCGCTAATATTAGGGGTCACTAGCAGAGGGTTTTGGGGCATTGCTTTGGGTTCCATAACATGGGCTGTAGGCACAGTGTGTGGTAAGGCCATTGCTTGACCAAGGACTTCTGTTGGAAAGGCCTGTGTGGGTGTTCAAGGCAGACCATTGGATGCTGCAAGACAGAAATCTACAGGAAAAAAACTGTTTTGAGAACATGAATATTACAAGACTTGAATATGGTACAACAACATTGTGAGAACGTTTTACAAGCTGGTTTTCAGTGTACTGGTTAGTGAGACTGTGCATGGAACTGATTATTTCTGTTTTGGTGTAACAGTGTATGAAGAAACTGTCATTTGATGTGTTCATATGCCAACTGAGTCACGATATTCTGATATTCTGAACAGCTTTTGGAGAGAACTGTAGGTATTGTGTTGAAACCAGTGGGTTTGGCATTGGCAGTGGGGTAACATGGTGACCCAAGGCAGAGGAAGGAAGGAGTGACAAAGAGAAAGGGAACACCAAGTTTGAAGAGTGTAGATGTTAGGAAATTGTGAGTGAAAATGTAAAAGCAGAAGGCATTTAAACTGAAGTATATGAACCTGAGCAGGGCTTCTAAGTAGAGGGTTGATGCAGATGTTTAGGTCAGCATGGCTGTGCTGCATGACATTGGTATTTGTGCCATGTTGCTGTAGCCATGGCCACAGTATTTGAAGCTTCGGTGGGAGCAATGAGATACATGACTAAGGCAGAGAGGTGCCCCCCTACCCCCCAAAAAATATTGCCTGTGGTTACTGAACACATATCCCCAGGAAGGGAAAAAGTAAAGAATGCATGGAGCCTTGACTTCATAGTACTTTGTGCCTTCTTTACCATATTTCGGCATTGGTGGCTTTGGAGTTCATTTTAAAATTACAGGAATGTGTTCAGCACTGTTTTGCCTCCATGTGGAGCAGCCTGTGTCAGGTTCTGGAGAGGGAGGCAGTCAGGTGATGCGAAATACTGAAAATTTCTTTTATGTTGTGTTTTGATTTTTCACAGGTGGGTGCATGGCAAGGACACATCATCATGGTTTTGATCATGTGATGTCTCCGTGGATCATCAGATACCCCACAAAAGTAAGTTTTAAAAATACAGTTTCATTCCATTACTTTTACATTCATTGTGCATGGCCCCCTCAGGAAAGTAAAGTCCAAGTTGCACGGTGTTTACTTGCTAGCTAGTAATTTGGATCAGTGTTGGACAAAGTCATAAAGTTTTACAAGCACACCAGTATCTTTAGAGATTAGGCTTCTTACACATTTGACAACAAAACTGGCAGTAATGGTAAATTTGTCAGTTCTTGAAAAGAAGGCCAGTTGGGGGCAGTAGAGGTATAGCTCAACTTATCCTCAACCTTGGAGCTAAACACATCGAGCAGTCAACATGATGTTGCAACCAGTCCTACCACCTGTGCCCTCCCATGGGGTAATTACCTCTGATACCCATTGAATTGGAGGGTGGATTGACTCCAGAGCAGGTCTGATGTTTATTTATTTATTTATGTATTTGTTTTTATTTTCATCCTATAGATTATTACAAAATGATAATGAACATGTCACAACATAATAAAAATGCGATTTAAGGGATATAACTTGTGTACTTATATAAAAACATCATGGAATACTAATCAGATGCATTATACAGGTATAAAGTACAAATAATTATAATGCAAACGGCATCATTAACACAATTTTTATAGGTTAAGGATCAATAGTTATAAATTCTTCCAAAGAATAAAAAATCTTTTCAAGTAAAAAGTTAATAAGTTTTCAGAAGTCTTTTGTCCCTGCTAGGATTCAAAGTGCAGACCGTTCAGCCCATATCTTAGTCACTGTACTATTCCCGCCCTCCAAGAAAATGGAGGTGCAGAAATTATGGGTGATAGACAATTGTTAATTTCATTGTAACTGACCTCTTAGTGACATAAAATTAAGGTTCAAGGAGAAAGAGTTGTCCCTTGGCATGCCTTGGAGGCATAAGGGGGGAGTGGAGATATAGCTTGAGTCATTCTTAACCTGGGCACAAGATGGGACTCCAGACACACACACACACACACACACACACTCACTCACACTCACAACTTTATTTCTTGTGGAAAGAGACCCCGGGACGCATTTAGCAGAAGGCTGGTTGCAGCTCATAGCCAGTTTTGTTGTCAACTGAACAAAGATATGCATTTAAAGATATTACTTCATTGTGTGTTATTTTTGTAAGACATCATGCTTACTTGCCAAGTACAAAGTATAGGATATCATGGTGGGGTGGGAAACAGTGTTGTTAATTAAAGTCAGTTACTTACAGTTAATCGAGCCCAGTGGGTCATCAGCTAGGAATTTTGCAGCACCGGTTTTGAGGCCAGAAGTGTAACCATACTTACACAAGTAGTGAAGGTGAAACACAGAAGCCTGATTTCAGGGTTTTTGGGAAGTGTTCTTCTGTGGACTGGCAGCAGTTACTGGTCAAGTGAGGTGCAGTTGAAGGTTCTGATGTAAATTACTAGAACCCCTCCAGCTATCATATTCAAAATTAAGTTAATTCACATTACTGGAGTACTTCAGACTGCCCTACTTAATGGTATTCCTGACACGTTTAAAATGTTTAGTGTCACACTGTAGTGAACTGAATGTTACTTTCATATTGACCAAATTTTCTTGAGTTTTGAAAACTCATTTTCATCTAGGTGAAATGCCTTCCATTGCGTCTTTGTAGACTGTGTGTTTCTGTCTCTTTGGATTTCTGACATTCTCATTTTCTCAAAACTGGCATAACAGAAAGTATTGCTGTAACAGAATGTCTAAGATCATATTGTTTTGGCCAAGAGATCACTAAGGCATTGTGTTCAATAGTTATCAGAACAATACAACACCATAAATGTTCTAACATTTGTGCTGTTGTATTGGTCTGATAACTACTGAAGACAGCAATTTAATAAATACAGCAGCATGACTTTACTCAAGGTTAGATCATTAAGGCATTTTTGAAGTACTTCAGCTTGTGTAGTTACAGGAACAGTTTTACCCTTCTGCCATGCATAATTCAGTGTTAGGAATATTGTACTCAGTAGTGTACTACATTAATCTTTTGGCACCGGTATTATTTTTTTAATTTTAGCACACCCTGTATATAAAATGTGAATAATACAGGAACCAAATATGTTAGAATTATGAAACAAACTGCATTTTGAAGAGAAAAAAACAGAGAGTATACACGTTTAAAATATTCGGTACCTATATTTGTTGAATAAATATATAAAATGCAACTTTGAAGGTTAGCGGTGCGGTACGTCAACTATAGTTGACATTAGGTTAATTACAAATACATTGTTTTTTTTCTTCTATTTAATTAACCTACAAAAGCGCTGTGTCTATGGAAAGTTCCCAGTAGATGTTATGAAACCTCCCATGTTTCAGCTTGTGAAGTGCCATTATAAAGGAGTCAGAACAGCCATAGGCACATGTATGCGAATGTGTACATGTAATACAAGTGTGCATGAACAGTGTGAAGTTATGTATGAAGATTCAAGTGTAAGGGACATTAATTTGTTTGTTGTCTGAGTTTCAGATGTTTAAAGTTTTCGCTTATTATTATTATTTGGCATAAAGTATGATGACCCTGTTTCTGTGGTTATATAAATTCACAAGTGTGCCCTTTAGATATGTTTGTTTTCACAGATGTAGGGCTCATAAATTGTTACATATATATATATATATATATATATATATATATATATATATATATATATATATATATATATATTTTTTTTTTGTGT
>Ga0131853_10027774_pt1 | contig 10146 bp, 7 predicted proteins | sample TergutLab28metaG_FD_92764 | JGI IMG/M metagenome (GOLD analysis project Ga0131853, IMG submission 92764) | Labiotermes labralis P1 segment gut microbial communities from Petit-Saut dam, French Guiana - Lab288 P1 (version 2) (version 2) | ecosystem: Host-associated > Arthropoda: Insects >... | reverse complement strand
GGCTGAGTGGACCCCGTTCCAGACCCACTACTACTCAGAAAATCTGGTAGCGCCGGGGATCGAACCTGGGACCTCTGTATCTGTAGCCAGAAACTCTGACCACTAGACCACAGAGGCGGTCGCCCCTTGGCACAATAGGGTTATATATTTTCCTTTTGAGTGATTCTTAACACTGTAGGTTCGTTCAGCCAATAATTACAGGTTTTAAAAGTTACGTGCCTTAATTTTCCTTTGAAAGTCAGAAAACTGCAACACGCGCTGCCATATCCAACACAGTGGAGTCCCTCGACAGCTACCGCTGCCAGCCGAAGCCTTAGTCGGAAAGAAATGGGACCAAAACTGCATCTGTCGTGAACTTGAAAAATCAACTCTCTGGACAGTTTGATCCCCAACTAGTGCCAAAACTACAGTTAGTTAGTTAGTTACTCCATGGAACAGAGTTCTTCTTGGAAAGCTAACCGGTTCTTAGGTAGTCAAGAAATTGCCCGCATTTTATGGAACCCGAAGTTTCATTACCATGTTTACATAGGCTCGCCACCTGTCCCTATCCTGAGCCCGATCAATCCACTCCATGCCCCCATTCCAGTTCCTGAAGATCCGTCTTAATGTTATCCTCCCATCTACGTCTGGGTCTTCCAAGCGGTCTCTTCTCTCAGGTTTCCCCACCCCAACCCTCTCATTTCCCCCATACATGCTACATGCCAACCCATATCCTTCTCGATTTGATCGCCCAAATAATATTTGGTGATGAGTACAGATCATTAAGCTCCTCATTATATAGTTTTCTCCATTCCCCTGTTCCCTTGTCCCTCTTAGGCCCAAATATTTCTCATCAGCACCCTATTCTCAAACACCCTCAGCCTACGTTCTTCCCTCAATGTGAGCGACCAAGTTTCACACCCATACAAAACAACCGGCAAAATTATAGCTTTGTATTTCTTAATCTTGATACTTTTGGATAGCAAACTGAAGACAATTCTGCACCATTTGATAGCAAGCATTTCCTGACTTCAGTCTGCCCTTAATTTCTTCCTGAATAGAATTTTAAGGTTCCCAAATATTTTAACTGTTCCACCATTTCAGAGGAACTATTTTCAATCTTTATGACTTCGTCCGGCATTCTGATCTCGAGACATGACCACATACTTAGCTTTATCAGCATTTACTTGTTGTCCAGTCTCCTTACCAGCAATTCCTCAAGCTGCTGTGTTTTTTTTTTGTAGTACGTACGCTTCCGCGCAGTATATTAACATCATCAGCATAAACCAAAATCCGATGTGTACCATTTACTTTCAAGCCATCCTGATATAATTGAACCCTCCAAATGGCATGCTCTAACGGAAAGTTGAAAGGCAATGGCGATAAATCATCTCCTTGTTTCAAACCGTGCTTAATAGGAAACGTGTCAGACAAATGTCTGCCTACACGGACTCTGCTCTAAGTTCCATTCAGACACATTTTTATTAGCCTTACCAGTTTCATTGGGATAACAAACTCATTGAGAATATATATACAAGACCTGCCTCCTAACCGAATCATGCGCTTTCTTGAGGTTTATAAATAGCTGATGCACTGCTTAATTGTATTCTCATTTTTTTCCTCAAGTATGTGACGAATGCAGAATATAGATCAATAGTTGACCTATTGTGCCGAAATCCACACTGATGATCCCAGAGAATTTCCTGTGCATGTGGATTTTACCTTTACAGCAGGATTTTGTATAAAATTTTGTACGTAGTTGACAAAGTGATTTACCCCTATAATTACTACAGTCTGTTCTATCACCCTTCTTATAATGAGGTACAACGATCGACTCCCTTCACTTCTCGGGAAATTCCTCCTTATTCCAAATAGAATTCATATATTTATGGCTTTCTAAGTGAATTGCTCTATCCCCCTGCTGGGATTGGATCAATACCAGGCGATTTGATTCTTTTAGCCTTTCAACAGCCATTTCAATCTCACAGACACTCGGCTCAGACACTAATGGCTGTGCTGTATGTATTTCTGTCTGCCTACCACCGTTAACGCCATGTACATTCAGTAGCTGAGAGAAATGGTTTCTTCATCCTGCCAACACACTGTGGGAGTCTGTAACCAAATCACTTTTCTCATGCTTTACTATATTAGTTCTAGGTTGGTAACACTTCTTAAAGTCATTGATGTCCCTGTAAGAGTCTCTGATATTTTTTTATCTGACTGTGAGTTTCTATCTCATCAAATTTAGCTTTCAGATAATCCTTATTTTTGTTCCTGAAATGTCTACTAGCCTTACGTCTCACCATGTTTAGATTATCTACATTGCTTTGGTTTGAATCCTGAAATCACTGCATTTTAGCCTGCTTCCTTTGATCTTAAAAACGTGAACATTCTTCATTACACCATGGTTAATGCTGCCTCAAATCATATAGACCTATACTGTCTTTTGCTGAGGTTTTAATATTCTCTGTAATGTATTCACTAGCCCTATTTATGTCCTCGTAATCATTTAAGTTCTCCAAAGCTGCAAACCTGTTTGAGGTCTTAATCTGATACTGTTTCGTAACCTTCAGCTGACATAGGTTACTGAGATTAAATATTTCCACATCAAACTTCTGAGCTGTTTGTTTTTCCTACTGGCAGGCTTTACATAACTTTTGCAATCACCAGATTGTGATCATTATCACTGTAAGCTCCCCTGAAAGATGGTACATCGAGTATACTCGAATGCCATATCGTATCTATTAATATGTGATCAATCTGGTTGTGAGTTTCCCCATCAGGAGAGAACCAGGTGTGTTTATGAATGTTTGGGTGTGGGAATATTGTGTTCTTAACAATTGGTTTTTTTTTGTTGTGGCAAAGATCACTATTCTTACGTCATTATCTTTACTGTCCTGATGCTGTTGTAAGTGAACCTGACCTATACAAACTTCTCACATTGTGTGTACCAAATGATGAGTCCATCCCGAGGCCAGATTTTACGGTGAAGAGTTGTTAGCACCTCGTCGAATCCCCAAGGTGGAAGTACACCCCTTTTTGGCTGTCCGCGATTGCTTATTCAATGTATTTGCAGGTACCCTCCATATTGGAGGCCTTTCTTCCATCTGCAACTTGAGGACGCGCCTTGTCATGGTGATGGACCCATTTATCACAGCCTCAATCAGTTAGTTACCTTACCCTAAGTCAAGAGTCTCACGGACAGTTTGCTGTTAGCTGTAATAACTGAAATTAAGGTTATAGTCTGATGATGTTTTGGACCATCGCTCAGTGGTTCTTAACCTGAGGTGCACATACCCCATGAAGGTGCCAGACGTGACAAATTTTCCTTAATTTTACTCTGAAAATCAATGAATGTTGAATTGCCGCTCCCAGTTTATCGGTATTGTTCTTTTTTTTCTTAAAATGACTTACTTTAATGGTTAGTAGTGTGGGATCGAGAGCATGTTTTGAGAACCGAAGTGGTTGCGAACTGCAGTCAAGTTTAAAGAGCCGTTGCTGTGGTTTCCCCTGAATACGGGGAAATGACTTTTAATGAGATGACACAAATGTGACTGGCTGGCTGGTGCTGTTTAGTCACCGGTGTGTTTTAACAATGAGATTGTCAGTAGGACAGGGCACCGTTCTGTGAACCACACTTTTAATCAAATTAGGCAAAAATGTATCTTTTTTTTTTTTAGTTTTATTCGCATATTTTGATGGGAAATTAATTGCAGGGACATTCCTTAGTTCATATTTTGTAACAACTGTTCTGTGCTTGTGTTATGCAGTTAGGCTATTGGTATACACGAGCAGCGAAATTTTGACAAGAGCCTGATTTAGCGGTATTTATATGACATATTGCCAAAACAAAAAAATGAAAGGAAGAAAGAAATTATGCACGTGTTGCTTTTTTTTTAATGTACTGCAAACAGCAAAACAGTTGATATTGAAGTCAGAGAGGTCAGGTGTTCAGGCCGTTTCTTTGACTTTTTTAAGGGATTTTATCTAAAATTTTCGATCACCATTACAAAGCCAAGGTAAGATAGCGATTTGAGGTCGTTTAAAAGTGAGGCTAGTATAGTAGTAGTAGTATAGTAGTAATATTTTTCTTTGTTGGCCTAAGGATGGCCACTTAACGGCCGAAACATGTCGCCATATATAACCCAGTTGTACTAATACATCTGGTCTTTGCATATGTTGTGTATTGACGGTACTAATGCACTAAATAAAATATTTATTGTTTGGGCATTGTGCCACCGTGTGGTACTGTAGGTGCATTCCACCGTTTCGAGGGAACGTGCTGCATACATCTTCGGGATTAAAGACCGAAGCGTTGATATGTATCATACTACACGTCTTTGCATCCCGGAAGACTGTAACTTCTATAGACATCGCAATGAGAACCTCAGGTCTCACGCTGGAAAACCTGAACTAATGCTGCTGACCTTACGAAAACAAATTATATTTATCGAAGTTGGAATTCAAACCTGTTTTGCGCGTTGTATCCACGTCTGTAGGACGAATGCGCAATGGAGGGGAGTTTGTCCGTTTATTTCATCTTCGAAACTGCCAATTGAATGTAGATGTATTTTGTTATTGTGAGTCTACACTAGAAGTTATCTGGCGAATTTGATTTTGTTCGTAACTTAGTGACTTCACAAAAACTCAGACTGAAGAATGTCGATACTATTAGAAATTTTTCATCGTGCGTCAGATTTTTGCGTACGCAGATTATAGGTGGTACTGATATGTCATAGGTTTCGTCACGTCATTTTTCCCATGTTTAAGACACATAAGACCAGTTTCCTAGTCAGAGTACTTTGGTAGCAGTAAATTTTTATTGTGGTCGTCTGGGTTTGGTCAGCATGTAGTCTAATAGGCCTAAGTGGATACCAGACTAGACTGTGTCATAAACTATAAATATGTATTAAAATGTAATGACTTAATCGCCTTGAAAACTTAAATGTAGTGCATCTGTATGTGACATTAAATCTGATAGTGGAAGAATGGGGAGCGGAGGTACGCAGCTGGGGTGAGTGGCTTCGGATGTGGCGCTTCGGAATTTGAAAGGGTGCTGATAGGCGTCTCTGATCCGTATTGAAGTCGGTGTAGCCAGGCATCAGCTGCTGAAGTGCTGTAACTAAACTAAATTGTTAATGGTTTGAAGCGGTTGGTTCCGTTGTTTCTTATAACAATGACTATAGTAATAATTTTCAAAGGAACACCACACCGAACCTATTGTTCGTTGGAAATACCGCCGTTTGCCGGTAATTGACTGAAGGTAGCTGAGGTGCTAGTTTAAGAGGACTGGCGCCTGCAATTTTGACAAGGTCGGTTATTACGCCAGTCGCCAGTTAAGGCAGATAATGCGGCAGTGTATATCAGATCGTCTTAAAACCTAGCGGAACTTACCTTCATAGAATGTAAAACTTCCAATTTGTACAACAGGAACAGGTTTTAGTTGTAGCTTACTTTGATTGGTTTGTACGAAAAGTGGGCTAAGAGTAGAGTGCACCCTCGGTCATCGAACTGACGATCAACAGAATCCCCGAATTAATCGGCCCTAGTTCCGAAACTCAGAGCAACTTTTGGGGAGCGATTCCAATTTTATTTAAAAACAATTTTTTTGTGTGAAAATTGAATTTAGCATTTAGGTGAAGATGAAGGTAAAGTTCACCCTAGAAGAGACCACGAAGGCCCAAAGGGGGAGTAGAGGTATAGCTCTACTCTTTCTTTAATATCGGCGCTAGATGGGGTGGGTGATCAACGCCACGCCCCGGCCGATTTACCCCCGGGGAAGACCCGGTACGAATTGTACAGGGGGCTGGGTGGGCCCCAGGGCCGCTCTGGGCGGGTGGGGAAAATCTCGCCTCCATTAGCATTTAGGTAACATGCTTAAATAACATAGTGATAAATGTGTTATTTAACCATGTTACCTAACAGTGTTATTTAATCGTGTAAGCTAAGTGCTGAATTCAATATATATATATATATATATATACATACATACATACACACACTTGGGGCGACAGGCAATTGAAACGTATAAGCTGCAGAAACGAGAATTAGACTGGGCTGGATATAACTTACATAACTGGATGAAAAAGGACACGGGATAATCTCAATACGGGTAGAAGGGACGTAGGAATTAAAATACACAGCGTTTATTTTGACGGTTCGCAAAGGTACTGCGTACCGGCACTGTTATTGACGGTGCTGCATTAGATGAATGTTATAAATTTAGAAATTGGGGGAATTTTTTTTATTTGAATGCTACAAGACAGAGCATCACTCGTCATGGCACAATTAATCTTCTTTCACGACCATGCACTAATAATTATATTATTAATCATCGCAACAGTATTTTACGCAACAATAAGAATTATTCAAAATAAACAAACCAGACGATTTATTCTAGAAAGACAAATAATTGAAACTGTTTGAACAATCGCACCTGCACTCATCTTAGTATTTATTGCAATGCCGTCTGTACGACTACTATACTTAATAGAAGAAATTCTTAATCCGGTGATAACACTAATGATTTTAAAAATTTTTCATGACGAATACAAAGGACATTTTCCACTTTACCTGCTGTCAAGGAGCGAGTACACATCCAACTTTATTACAAATAACACTGAAAATCGATGTACAGTTTTGTATTTTTATCTTTATATTTTTAGAAATCAAAGAAATAAAGGAAACTATTGTATACTGAACGTTGGTGTGTATTTTCTGATTTTATTCTGCTCTAAGGCATGTCATTATAGCCTAGTTTTTGTTAACGTTATTTCCCAATTATTTGAACTTTGCACCTGTAACATACTCAGAAATAGCAACGTACCTCGTAGGTTTAATGTGTCATGTTAACGTTTAACTCTGGTTGTAACATCGGGGGGCAGGAGGCGTTACGTTTATTTTTAAAACCTTGATTTTTTAAAGACTTATTGCAAAGAAAATATTTACAGCATGCTCGAGGACAAATAACAGAATTGTTCCCCTAACCAATTTGAATAAATATTTATACAACTGCAAAAGTGAAATAAAAGTTAATGTAAATAATAGCAATAAAAAATCTAAAAAAAAAAAAACACCGCGTCTAACGTTGATAATTTTCTGTGTTACATTGGTCGCAAAAGTTTCGGCTTGTAGTTGCTACGGGTTTTCTCCGCCTGATTTTCCCCGGCCAGTATATGAAATACAAGACAAGCAATTTGTGGATAATAACACCTTTGTGCGTAAAAATTAATTTCCTCGGAGCTCATTACCAAGCGAATCTGTTCTCCGTTCTGGGATGCCCCTTGCGGTGGGATTCCCGGCAGCTGTCTTTCCACATTCTGCTTATGGGCGTATTCCTGGGATTTTCTGTCACTCGGCCGGTCTGCCGTCTGGACATCTTACTGAGGGAAGGAGGTCAGGAGTACAAACGGATTCGAGCCCCAACAGTTCTGGGTTGGTTGTCTTCTGTCCCTCATGGAGATACTGAGCCCTCTCTCTCTTGTCCTACCTACTACATCCTCTTCAGCTTTTCGGCCATTCTCACCTAGAACTGTTCTGCCGTGACCCAGCGACGCCAACTGTCTCTTTGTTTCGCAGCATTTCCTACATAACCAGAGCAATCGTCATTTAAGTACAGCATGCACAGTGGCTTCTCTGGAACGTGCGGGAAATCGATAGATAATCCATATTGTAGATATAAAATGCATAGAAGTAGCAGAGCTACTTTCTTTGTTACTTTGTGAATCACATTGGTTATTGTTTATTTCATATACAGATATCTCTTTATTAATATCGCACAAAGGGTGTCACACTGCATAGCTTCAGTAGTGCTTCGTCTTATATTTCGAAAGAAGTATTTCGAATTAAAATTCTCAAATGTGGTCTGTGACGGTGCAAGTTTTTATACGATGAACCGCGTTAAAGATGCAATGAATTCAGCTTGAACCGTGTCTTTAGCCGACACTTAAATGTCTGAAACGTTGTCTTCCAGCCCCAAAATTTCCGTCTTGTCATTGCTGTTACGCTGAACTATAATTTTGACACATTTTGAACCTGGTACTGTATTTCGTGTATCTATTTGCACGTTGTTATGCAGCAGGAAGTGCAGGCTGACCATTGAATTTAACTTTTGTTCAGCCGGTCAGATATAACATGATAAGAGCCGAATAATTTTTCCGAAAGACAACTGTATCTCTCGGGAAAGTTTTAGAACCTCGTGGCTTTCAACACCGCTCATATTAAGGTCTCCTACTTTTGTTTGAGACATGTTTCGATGTGGATAATGTGTATTTAAGCAGACGAAGGTGAAATAATTTTTGGCTGTGCAGTGGCATGACTGTGGCACACCTGGTTTTCCAACAGGGGATTTTATCTGCTAGACTTTTAGCGCCAGTGACATTCGCAGAGAACACATTTAAAAATTTTCACGTTTGTTTACGGCGCTACAGCGGCGGCTGTTGATAGCGTTGCTTAATTTGAGCATATGCGAGTATTTGACACGTCTCATGGGGCTGATGGCCTTGCCTCGCCCGTCTAATTAAATAGACAAATGGAATGGTGTGTGAAGGCACATTTGTCTTGTAAAATGAAACTGTCAGTACAAGGACAGTCTTTGATTTATACACTCCATTGTGTCATTCTTGTATTGGTTATTGGTATGTTACGATTTCTACGTTAAGTAGCAAGTGCCTTTTGAAAATTTTAATTATTCATACCATGCTGTTCTTGCAGTCACTGTATCAACCAACATGTGCGCTGTATGATGCACCACTTATGACGTAGCAACTGCTACATATGCCATACTCAGGGATATGCCTTTATTATAATGACTCCCTGAGGTTGGCACCTCGGTGCCGAAACATGTAGCAGTTGCTGTGTCATAAGTGGTTCATCACACAGTGCATGTGTTGGATGATATATTGAGTGGCGTTTGAAAGTACTCGGTGTCTATCAGTATCACTAAACTGGTTTCAGTTCATCACCTTCACGTTAGGTGCATAAATGAACACGTGATAGAGGTGTGACTACGTTGTAGCTTCTTCAAATACGCTTTTTCTCCTGCAGTACTTGTATAGCGTGACATGGGGTTGGAAGATTGTCATCAGTCCAGTCATAAGAAGGTGATTGGAAAGATGCGATCGTGTCGTATTTTAGGATATTATTCCGGAATTGCATTCCAAAACTGCGGAAATCCGAGATTGTAGTGGGAGTCTGCACTTCCTGAGTACAGGCGATTACAATTACATCGACCTCATCGGTGAGAAGACCGCGACTGTAATGTATTTTATTATGTCCTGAAATCGCTTCACCTCGCAGAAACGTGTTTCGCTACTTTATCGTTAGTTTCAGTAACTTGCAAGATATGAGTGAAAAATACCGTGTTTCTTAAGGAATCTGTGACGATGACCAATGAAAGTCGAAACTTGTCGAGGTTGTAGGTATTTTTAATCGAACTCTTTGGTTGTACTATGCTTTAGTGGTTGTCAGAGTTGGTGGACTGTCTTTCCTTCGTTGTTTTCGTGTGTCTGTACACACCACTCCAGTTTCTTAACTATATGAATGTTGATGTTTTTGTAACTGTTTTTCATCTTACGTGTTTGAGAGACATAACGGCACTTCGGGGAGACGCTTACTTCATCCACAAAACAGACTGACTCCCTAGCGCTTCCCGTCACAGAACAATTGAGTCGTGCAGTCGCGTTTTTCATCACGCGATGTCTCAACTGCTTGTCCAATAGCTGATATCGTTTACTTATCACCCTTCGCGTGTGCAGAGAAGTCGCCATACTTCAGCCGTGTATTATGTAACATTTTTATTTTAAGGTACACTTGTTCCAGCTTTGGTCATGTTAGTACTAAGGTCTAAACAAGGTGTCCTCTGATAGATTTACAGGCCGTTATTAGCGAACAAAATGTTTAGTTGCCTTTTAGCTGCGTGTTAATTTCTCTCATTGTTGCTTCAGCGATTTAGGCAACGCTTCAAGCACCACAATGCTCGTATTCAATGAGAAATGCCTGTAACTGATTATCAGGCTGTCATACAATGTGGAACTACCGTATTGTACCGAATAAAAATTGCACCCCCCCCCCCCCCCCTAAATGCACCCCCAAAAATTTACCCTCCATATTTACTTTTTCTTTTCTACCGGTGGCTTTAAAAATATTTTAAAAAAAAAAAAAAATCTT
>Ga0131853_10027772_pt1 | contig 10146 bp, 7 predicted proteins | sample TergutLab28metaG_FD_92764 | JGI IMG/M metagenome (GOLD analysis project Ga0131853, IMG submission 92764) | Labiotermes labralis P1 segment gut microbial communities from Petit-Saut dam, French Guiana - Lab288 P1 (version 2) (version 2) | ecosystem: Host-associated > Arthropoda: Insects >... | reverse complement strand
TCGGTGCTGCGCAACTCCATCACGACCGCCACCACGCTGCAGAGCCGTGCCACCCAGGTCCACCAGCTGCTCACCGACGTGACGGCGTTCTCCGACACCGCCGACCAGTTCCTCGCGGCCAACGGCAACAACCTGATCCAGCTCGGCGACGTCAGCCAGCCGGCCTTCAACACCCTGGCCCGCTACTCTCCGGAGTTCCCCTGCCTGCTGGGCGGCCTGGACAGCCTCGGCGCCCGTGTCTCCCAGGCATTCCGCGGCTACACCCTGCACATCGTGCTCGAGACCCTTCCCCGTCAGCCCCGCGCATGGAACCCGAGCGACAAGCCGCGCTTCGGCGATGACCGCGGCCCGGCGTGCGGTCACCTGCCGAACCCGCCGTGGAACCAGAACAACCCGCTCAAGGTGGTGCCCAACCTGAACGACGGCGTGGACCACCCCACCGGCAAGGGCACCGACCGCGCACCGTTCACCACCGGCACGTCCGGCACCACCACGGTCTCGCCGATGGCGTACGCCGGCAGCCCGGCCGAGACCAAGGTGCTCGACACCCTGATGGCTCCCGAGCTCGGCATGACCCCCAACCAGGTGCCCGACCTCGGCGCGCTGCTGATCGGCCCGATGGCCCGGGGAGCGACGGTGGGAGTCCAGTGAAGATCCTCGACAAGAAGACCTCGCTCGACCTGGTCAAGCTCACCGTGTTCATCGTCGTCACGGCCCTGGCCACGGCGCTGCTGGTGATCACGATCGGCAACGTCACGTTCGGCTCCTCCCACCAGTACTCCGCGGTCTTCACCGATGCGACCGGCCTCAACAACGGGGACGACGTCCGGATCGCCGGTGTGAAGGTCGGCACGGTCAAGAACATCCGGATCCAGAACCGCACCCAGGCGCTGGTGACCTTCACGGTCTCCACCGACCAGACGCTCGACCAGGGCACGCGGGCAGCGATCCGCTACCGCAACATCGTCGGCCAGCGCTACGTCGCGCTCAGCGACGAGATCGGCAGCGGCGGCCTGCTCTCACCCGACGCCACCATCCCGGTCTCGCAGACCAGCCCGGCCCTGGACCTGTCGGTGCTGTTCAACGGCTTCCAGCCGCTCTTCCAGGCGCTCACGCCCAGCGACGTCAACACGCTGTCGTACGAGATCATCCAGGTCTTCCAGGGCGAGGGCGGCTCTCTCGACAGCCTGCTGGCGCACACAGCGTCGCTTACCTCCACGCTCGCCGACCGCGATCAGGTCATCGACTCGCTGATCGACAACCTGAACCAGGTGCTCAAGCACATCGGCCAGCGCGACACCCAGCTCTCGAGCCTGATCCTGACGCTGAAGACGTTCGTCCACGGGCTGGCCCACGACCGCAACGCGATCCTCGGCTCGCTCGACCAGATCTCGAACCTCTCGGTGCAGATGGCGGGCCTGGTCAACCAGGCGAAGTCGCCCCTGCTGGAGGACGTCAAGCAGCTCAACACCTTCGCCGGTGGCATCGCCAAGGACGGCCCCGAGCTCGACAACGAGCTGAAGCTGGAGCCGATCAAGCTGGCCAAGATCGGTGCCACCGCCGACTACGGCTCGTGGTTCAACTTCTACCTGTGCGGCTTCCACGGCCGCATCCAGTTGCCCGGGAAGGTGACGGTGCCCGTCGACAGCCCCAACCTCGGGGGAGCGAGGTGCAATCTCGGATGACACCCTTCCGCGAACGCAATCCCGTCAAGGTCGGTGCCATCTCGATCATGGTGCTCGTCCTCCTGGTCGTGGTGGCCTTCAAGGCCGAGGACCTGCCGCTGATCGGCGGCGGGTCGACCTACTACGCCGACTTCGCCGAGGCCGGGGGCCTGAAGTCGGGCGACCCCGTGCGCATCGCCGGCGTCCGCGTCGGCAAGGTGGACAGCGTCGCCCTCGACGGCGACCACGTGAAGGTCGGCATGCGCATCAAGACCGACTCGCCCTTCGGCACCAACAGCCGCGCCCAGATCAAGATCGGCACGCTGCTGGGCGCGATGTACGTCGAGATCGACCCGGTCGGTGCAAGCCAGATGGCCAAGGGATACGAGATCCCCGTCAGCCACACCCAGTCGCCGTACGACGTCGTGCAGGCGTTCACCGGCCTGGCGAACACCGCGGGCCAGATCAAGACCGGCCAGCTCGCCAAGTCGCTGACCACCCTGGCCGACCTGACCCGGACGACGCCCGCGTCGTTCCGCCAGGCCCTGGCAGGCGTCTCGGCGCTGTCGAACAACGTCGCCGCGAAGGACCAGAAGATCAACACGCTGCTGCACAACCTGAACGGGGTCACCGGCACACTCGACAAGCGCGACCAGGACATCGTGACGCTGATGAAGGACTCCAGCACGCTCTTCAGCGCGCTGGTGCAGCGCCGGCAGTCGGTGCACAACCTGCTGGTCGCGACCTCGCAGCTCTCGACGCAGCTCAGCGACCTGATCGACCGCAGCCGTGCCGACCTGAAGCCGGCCCTGACCCATCTGCAGACGGTGGTCGACATCCTCAACCGCAACCAGGACAACCTCGACTCCACGCTGGGGCTGATGGCGCCGTTCTACCGGGTCTTCGCCAACGTCCTGGGCGACGGCCCGTGGTTCGACACCTACATCCAGAACCTTCCGCCGGCGCCGGGGGTGACCGGATGAGCGTGCAGTCCGCCTTCGACTCGGGGCGCCGCTTCCTGGTGCCCCTCGTGATCGCCGCGCTCGTCCTCGCGGCGGGTTTCTACCTGCTTCTGTACCGCGGCAACTCCAAGACGCTGACCGCGGACTTCCCGCGCACGATCTCGATCTACCAGGGCAGCGACGTGCGGGTGCTCGGCGTGACGGTCGGCAAGGTCGACAAGGTCCAGCCCAACGGCACCGACGTCGTCGTCACGATGCACTACGACTCGAACCTGAACCTCCCGGCCAACGCCAAGGCCGTGATCGTGGCGCCCAGCATCGTCGGCGACCGCTTCGTCCAGCTCACGCCGGCGTACAGCACCGGCGCAGTGCTCCCGAACAACGCCGTCCTCGGGCTCAACCGCACCGCGGTACCGCTCGAGCTGGACCAGGTCTACGGAGACCTCGACAACCTGCTGGTCGCGCTCGGCCCCAACGGCGCCAACCGCAAGGGCGCGCTCACCGACCTTCTCCAGCAGACCGCGGCGAACTTCGGCGGCCAGGGCCCCAAGATGCACCAGACCATCGAGGACGTCGGGAAGCTGACCCAGACGCTGAGCGACAACAAGAACGCGATCTTCGGCTCGGCGGCCCAGCTCGAGACGTTCGTCCACACCCTTGCCGCGCACGACTCCACGGTGCGGCAGTTCACCACCCAGCTCGACAACGTCGCGGCGATGCTCGCGGGGGAGCGCGGCGACCTGTCGACGTCGCTGCACAACCTCTCCGTCGCCCTGGGTGACGTCACCCAGTTCGTCAAGAGCAACAAGGACCTGTTGCACAACAACATCGCCGGCCTCAACAACGTGGCGAAGGTCGTGGTCAAGCAGCGCGACGCGCTCAGCCAGATCCTCACCGACGCCCCGCTGGCCCTCAACAACCTCTACCTGACCTACAACCCAGACACCGGCACCCTGGACACCAACCCGAACTCCGGCATGCTGGCCCAGCAACTCCTCACCAACCCCAAGCAGCTGCTCTGCGGCCTGGTCGCCAGCAACGACAGCTCCGGGTCGCTGTGCAAGCTGATCAAGTCGGTCCTGCCGCGCGGGAAGGTCTTCGGATCCGGCACCGGCTCGTCGTACGGCGTGCCCACCGATCCGACCCTGGGCGGACTCGTGGGGGTGGGTCACTGATGCGACGGACGATCATCTGGGTGGCGGCCCTCGTCGCCGCGGCGGTGGGCCTGGGCGGCTGCGGCTTCTCGGTCTACAACCTGCCGTTGCCCGGCGGCACGAACGTCGGCAGCAACCCGCTCACGGTCCAGGTCCAGTTCCGCGACGTCCTCGACCTCGTGCCGGACTCGGCCGTCAAGGTCGACGACGTCAGCGTCGGCAACGTCAAGACCATCGACCTGAAGAACGGCATCGCCGTCGTCACCGTGCAGCTGCGCCGTGACACCAAGCTCCCCGCCAACGCGACCGCCTCGATCGAGCAGACCAGCCTGCTCGGCGAGAAGTTCGTGAACCTGAAGACGCCGCCGGACCCCTCGGCGCAGCTCCTGGCCAACGGCGCGACGATCCCCCTGGCCCGGACCGGGACCAACCCGCAGATCGAGGACGTCCTGGGCGCGTTGAGCCTGGTGCTCAACGGCGGTGGCGTGGCCCAGCTCAAGACGATCGCGACCGAGCTCAACAAGGCACTCGGCGGCCACGAGGACGCCGCCCGGTCCGTGATCACGCAGGTCAACACCCTGATGCGCAACCTCGACGACAACAAGCAGTCGATCGTCCAGGCCATCTCCTCCCTCGACCGGCTCTCGGTCAACGTGCAGCACCAGGAGAAGACGATCGACGCGACGCTCGAGGAGCTGCCGGCCGCCGTACGCAGCATCAACGGGCAGCGACAGCAGCTGGTCACCATGCTGCGGGCGCTCGACCGGCTCGGGAAGACCGGCACGCGCGTGATCCTGGCCTCGAAGACCAACACCATCGCCATCATCCGCGACCTGCAGCCGACGCTGACCGAGTTGGCGGCCACCGGCAACCACTTCGTCAACGCGTTCAACACGCTGCTCTCCTACCCGTTCGTCGATGCGGCGGTCGGGAACAGCCCCGAGGTGGCCCGCAACCTGCGGATGGGCGACTACGTCAACCTCGACGTCACCCTCAACCTCGACTTCAGCACCCTGCTGGGCTCCAAGGGCCACCCGCCGACGCTGCTGCCGCCGACCGTCGCTCCGACGAAGGTCGTCAGCGAGGTGCTGCAGTGCATCAAGAGCGGCAGCCTGACCAGCCAGGCGTGCAAGGACGTCCTCGGCTCCGTGCAGGCGCTGACCAACCTGATGAACGAGTGCAAGAAGCCCCAGAACGAGAACACCACGGTCTGCCAGCTGCTCAACCAGGTGCCGGGGCTGCCGAGTCTCAACCCGAGCCAGACCGGCGGGGCGGTGCCGTCCTCGCTGCTGCCGAGCCTGCCGATCCTGGGCGGTCTCTCGAGTGACAAACGAGCTCCTGAGTCGTTGAGCACCCGGGGAGCGCAACCGATCTCGATCCGCGAGCTCGACGCCCTCTACGACCCCAACCTGGTCAGCCTGATGGTGCCGGGTCTCGACACCCAGGAGAGGAGCGCCCGGTGATCACCCGCCGTACCCGGATCCAGCTGGCGATCTTCTGCCTGATCACCCTGCTGGGGGTCAGCTACGTCGGAGCGAAGTACGCCCGGCTGACCACTCTGTTCGTCTCCGACCACTACACGGTGGTGGCGCACTTCGCCAGCTCCGGCGGCATCTACCAGGGCGGCGAGGTCGACTACCGCGGCGTGCGCGTGGGCCAGGTCGGCCAGCTGCAGCTGACCAAGTCGGGGGTCGACGTCTACCTCGACATCGACAACGGCTGGAAGGACATCCCCGCGGCCACCCGTGCCGTGGTCGACAACCGCAGTGCCGTCGGCGAGCAGTACGTCGACCTGCAGCCGAAGACCGACGCCGGCCCGTTCCTCGACAACGGCTCGCAGATCGCGACCGCCGACACCGCCGTGCCGCTTGCGACCGAGAAGCTGCTCGGCGACGCCGCCACCACGGTGGACTCGGTGAACAAGAACGCGCTGCGTACGACGGTGCACTCGCTGGGCACCGCGTTCCAGGGCACCGGGCCGGCGCTGCAGCAGATCCTCGACACCGGCACGTCGTTCATCCAGGCGGCGAACCAGAACTTCGACACCACCCGCAACCTGATCCGCGACGGCAACACCGTGCTGCGCACCCAGGTCGACAGCGAGTCGGCGATCCGCAGCTTCTCGCGCAACCTCTCGCTCTTCTCCGGCACGCTGGCCGGTGACAACGCCGACCTGATCAAGCTGATCCAGAACGGCTCGGCGGGCGCGAACGAGCTGCGCACCTTCCTGGACGAGAACAAGGTCAATCTCAGTGAGCTGATCTCCGAGGCGCTCACCACCGGACAGATCCTCAACGCCCATCTGGCCGGCCTCAAGCAGGTGCTCGTCGTCTACCCCTACGTCGTCGAGGGCGGCTTCACCGTCGTCGCCAAGCAGCCCGACACCGGCCTGTACGACGCCCACTTCGGCCTGATCCTCAACACCCAGCCCGTCTGCCACGCCGGCTACGAGGGCACCCGGCAGCGCAGCCCGTCGGACCGCAACACCGTCAACTTCAACACCAACGCCCACTGCTCCGAGCCCATCACCGAGGGCAACGTGCGTGGAGCCCAGAACGCCCCCCGCGCGGTGGCGTCGTACAACGAGACGACGCACCGCGTGACCTGGGGGACCCCCGCGCCCAGCAGCGCCCGACCGGGCACCCCCGCCCCGGCCGCGCTGGGTGCCGACAACTGGAAGTGGCTCTACCTCGAGCCCCTGACCGGAAAGTGATCCCCATGACCGAGCTCCTCGACGAGCAGCCGTCCATGGCCGAGCCCGCAGCCCCTCCGGCCGAGCCCAGCCCCAGCAGCATCTGGCTGCGGTTCGGCGTCGCCGTCCTCCTCGCCGTCGTCATCCTGGCCTCGCTGGGCTACCTCGGCTGGCGCGTCACCAACCAGACCGGCAGTTTCGGCACGCGTGTCGGCCAGTCGTTCAACGGTCCGTCGAACGACCTGCCGCAGCAGCGCGCGGAGGTGATGTCGCAGGCGCGCGAGTTCGCCCTACGGATCAACACCTACGGCCCCGACCTGCTGCGTGGCACGACGATGCCCGGCTATCGCACGCAGGTCGACGCGGTGATCACCCCGAAGCTCCAGGCTGCATTCGAGAAGAACGCCACGCTCGCCGACGCGACCGTCAGCCAGGCGGGCGTCAAGGCAGCGGCAGCGGTCTACGCGACCGGCGTCGCCTCGCTCACCGGCGACTCCGCCACCGCGCTGGTCGCCGGGAGCCTGAGCTACTCCTACCCGACGTCCAAGGGGTCGAAGACCTACACCAAGCCCACCTCGGAGCCGTTCCGCTGGGAGGTGGAGCTGAAGAACGTCAACGGCACCTGGCTGGTCGACGACTTCGGCCCCTCCGAGTCGGCCCAGATCGGCAGCAGCACGACCAGCACTCCGGGAGGCCAGCCGTGAGCACGAACCCCACCTGGTACGACCTCCTCGACGTCGACCGCACCGCCTCGGGCGGCGAGATCCGCGCCGCCTGGAAGGCGGCGATCGACGGCCTCGACCCGACGGACCGGCGCTTCCGCACGCTGAGCGACGCCGCTGCGGTCCTGCTGGACCCCGCCGCACGCGCGGAGTACGACGCGAGCCTGCCCGCCCCCGACGTGCCGGTGACGGTCCGCGTGCCCGACGAGCACGTGCACGCCCTGGCCGGCGCGGCGACCCCGGCGGGGAAGCCCGCGACCAAGGCCCCGAGGTGGTTCGGCCGCAGCGGCAGGGCCGAGAAGGCGGAGACGGCGGAGAGGGCCGACACGTCCGACTCCGGGTCGGCCACGCAACCCCCGGGCGCCGACGACCGCGATCTCGCGGTGCCGACGTCCACGACCCCGCGGGTGCCCTTGGTGGCCGGCCGCTGGCTGGTGGTGCTCGGCGTACTCGCGGCGATCACGGGTACGGCGGCTGTCGTCTCCCTGGCCCGCGACCACGGCGCCGGCACGGTGACCGTCGCCAACAGCAACGACTCGGTCAACGGCGCCAACCGCAACCAGCCGCTCAACCACGACTACGTCACCGACCTCGAGCCGGGCGCGGCAGCGGCCCTGCAGGCCGCCAAGACGGCGGTCGTGCCGGTGCTGTCCTACGACTACCGGCACATGGCGGCGAGCAGGCAGCGGGCCGAGGCGTACATGACCGACGCCTATCGGCAGACCTACGACCAGCTCTTCGCGCTGCTGCAGCAGAACGCGCCCAGCACCCGCACGATCGTGCACACCAACGCGCCGATCGACGCCGGCGTCACCCTCGTCTCCCCGGACCGGGTCCAGGTGCTCGTCTTCGTCGACCGGCCGACCACGAACAAGCTGCACACGACGCCCATCGAGTACCAGGACTACGTCACGATCACGATGGCGAACGTCGACGGGAACTGGCTGGTCGACGGGATGGCCACGACCCCGGCGAGCTGACCTCGCGCCAGATCTGCGGGGCGAAAAGGGCCGAAGTGCTTGACCTGAGGGATCCGCAGGCGCATCATCGTCCGCGACGAATGCGTTGCGTGGCGTCCCGGTATTGTGACGTGCCCGCTGCTGCTGGTATCGTGGTGCTTTGCGCGTGCCCTCATATGCCCTTCAGCCTGCCCGGTGGTTGACTGTGTGGTCGGCGGCGCGCATCTGTCGAAGCGTAACCCGCAAGAAGGATCCCTCTTGGCCGCGCGCAGCACTTCCGCCTCCGGTACCTCTCGCCGCATCTCGTTCGCAAAGATCCAGGAGCCTCTCGCGCTCCCTCAGCTTCTCGCTCTGCAGACCGACAGCTTTGACTGGCTGATCGGCAACGACATCCACAAGGAGCGCGTCGTCCAGCGCCGCGCCGCTGGTGAGGACGTCTCGGAGAAGTCGGGTCTGCAGGAGATCTTCGAGGAGATCTCGCCGATCGAGGACTTCTCCGAGACGATGTCGCTCTCGTTCGAGAACCCGGTCTTCTACGACCCGAAGTACTCGGTCGACGAGTGCAAGGAGAAGGACTTCACCTACTCCGCACCGCTCTACGTCTCGGCCGAGTTCACGAACAACGACACCGGTGAGATCAAGGGCCAGACGGTCTTCATGGGCGACTTCCCGCTCATGACCGACAAGGGCACGTTCGTCATCAACGGCACCGAGCGTGTCGTCGTCTCGCAGCTCGTCCGCAGCCCGGGCGTCTACTTCGAGCGCACCGCCGACAAGACCTCCGACGCGGACATCTACACCGCCAAGCTGATCCCCAGCCGTGGCGCGTGGCTCGAGTTCGAGATCGACAAGCGCAACATGGTCGGCGTCCGCCTGGACCGCAAGCGCAAGCAGAACGTCACGGTCCTGCTCAAGGCCCTCGGCTGGACCAACGAGCAGATCCGCGAGGAGTTCGGCGACTACGAGTCGGTCATGCTGACCCTCGAGAAGGACCACACCACCGGTCAGGACGACGCCCTTCTCGACATCTACCGCAAGCTGCGTCCGGGCGAGCCGCCGACGCGCGAGGCGGCGCAGACGCTGCTCAACAACTACTACTTCAACCCCAAGCGCTACGACCTGGCCAAGGTCGGTCGCTACAAGGTGAACAAGAAGCTCGGCCTCACCGAGGCGTTCGACCAGCAGACGCTGACCGTCGACGACATCGTGGCGGCGATCAAGTACATCGTCGCGCTGCACGACGGCCGCACGCAGCTGGAGATGCCGCAGGGTCTGATCGACATCGACCCCGACGACATCGACCACTTCGGCAACCGCCGTATGCGCACCGTCGGCGAGCTGATCCAGAACCAGCTCCGCACCGGCCTGGCCCGGATGGAGCGCGTCGTCCGCGAGCGCATGACGACGCAGGACGTCGAGGCCATCACGCCGCAGTCGCTGATCAACATCCGCCCGGTCGTCGCGGCGCTGAAGGAGTTCTTCGGCACCTCGCAGCTCTCGCAGTTCATGGACCAGACCAACCCGATCGCGGGTCTGACGCACAAGCGTCGTCTCTCCGCGCTCGGCCCCGGCGGTCTCTCCCGTGACCGCGCCGGCATGGAGGTCCGAGACGTCCACCCGTCGCACTACGGTCGGATGTGCCCGATCGAGACCCCTGAGGGTCCGAACATCGGTCTGATCGGCTCGCTCGCGTCCTTCGGTCGGATCAACCCGTTCGGCTTCGTCGAGACCCCCTACCGCAAGGTCGTGGACGGCAAGGTCACGGACAAGATCGACTACCTGACCGCTGACGACGAGGACCGCTACGTCATCGCGCAGGCCAACGCCACCCTCGACGCGGCCGGTGCCTTCGTCGACGAGCGCGTCCTGGTCCGCCAGCGCGAGGGCGAGGTCGGCGAGGTCCCGGCCGCCGAGGTCGACTACATGGACGTCTCGCCGCGCCAGATGGTGTCGGTCGCGACCGCGCTGATCCCGTTCCTCGAGCACGACGACG
>Ga0131853_10027770_pt1 | contig 10147 bp, 7 predicted proteins | sample TergutLab28metaG_FD_92764 | JGI IMG/M metagenome (GOLD analysis project Ga0131853, IMG submission 92764) | Labiotermes labralis P1 segment gut microbial communities from Petit-Saut dam, French Guiana - Lab288 P1 (version 2) (version 2) | ecosystem: Host-associated > Arthropoda: Insects >... | reverse complement strand
GCGGCCGGGACGTGCTGCTGACCACTCACCCCCTTCTAGTGCCGCGGTCATGGAAGAGTAGAGCTATACCTCTACCCACCCTCTGGGCCACACCGGGCCTGTAACGGGATCACTTTACCTTTATATTACAATGTCATACACGAATGATTTTTTTTGGTTTTGATACCTTATCTCAGAGAATATGAATATAATTCTTACATTTAGAATGGAGGCGGAGAGGATAGAATTACTGAAACAAGGGAAGAATATTGTTAAAAAAATATTCAGTCTCTATCAGGAATGCGTCCTGCCCACCAAAACTGGTGTTACTTCTCCCAGTATGCGTTTCAATGAGACTCAAATAACAAACAAACAAACAAACAAATCTGAATCCTGAAGTTTGTTTAAGTACCTCAACGGGTAAATATAAAGCCACAACTGATTAAATAATTTTTTTTTTCCTGTGGCGCGACAGCCCCCTCTGGGCCAGAGCCTCCTCATTCACGAGGTTTCTAGATCACACACAACGACGCACCACAGTCGGTAGGACTCCTCTGTACGAGTGATCAGCCCGTCGCAGAGACCTCTACCTAACAACACAAAACACTCACAACAGACAGACATCCATGCTCCGGTGGGATTCGAACCCACAATCTCAGCAGGCGAGCGGCCGCAGACCTACGCCTTAGACCGCGCGGCTACTGGGACCGGCCATTAAATAGCCTTACTGATAATTATATACATTTACGAAGGCATGATAATTTGTTTTGTAACGAAACGTTTGCAAATTAAATTGTAATCTATTTATTCTCTTTCTGTTTGGTTACGAACTGTGATTTTGATGGCGATTTGTACAGTTGTCTGAGTCACTATCGGACCTGACTTCGGGTAACTGAAGCTACAATAGCTGTTTCAATGATTAAAATTGGCTAAACGAAATTGTGTAATGTGAGATTCCCTAATTAATTATTTAAATATTGACTCTGTAAGAAATTTTGTAATAAGTGACAAAAATCTCTTCTAATATTCGTCGAAAAACCGGTTAAATAACAACTGAAGAAAATCGGGGAAGTTCTGACACCAGAAATGTTTTTGTTACTCTAATTTTGTTAGTACTGACTGCAAAAACAAATTTTTTTTATTAGAGGACCCTTAAATATTATGACCTAAAAATACAAACTTGCATCATCCGAAAATAATTAGTTGAGGTAAGAGGAAATATTAAAGGCTCAATAATTATTCTTAGATCTTACAGTTTTATTGGTGCAAGGAAAAGTTCAGTTTGAATGATTTGTAAATATTACGGCTTTAAAGACTTCAAACTAGCCAACCAACCAACCAACCAACCCATCAACCAGCCAACCAAACAACCAACTAAACAACCAACCGACCAAAGAACCGACTAATCAACCACCCACACACCCACCCACCCACCCAACCAACGAACCAACGAACCAACGAACCAACGAACCAACCAACCAACCAATCAGCCAACCAACCAAACACATAAGGACGGAAACTTGTACGGTCCGCAAGTCGACGCCCATCGGTCTGTCTAGCCATTCCTGAGTTTGAGCGCATCGCTGGGCTTAGTAACCGACACCTTGAGCTATGACTGGGGTTGCGCTTACCATAACGAGTTTCCCGTCGCGGTCGAAGACCACTGCTTAAAAGGCCATATGCCATTATTATGGGGGGGGGGGAGGTGGAACATAACTTTGGGTGGAAGGCTTTCTGGGATGTGAACTAAGATTGGTCATAACTAAGGTCAGACTTGTGCCGAAAATGAGGCACTTAGGTGAAGCCGCAGTGTTGAGGGGAGTACGGACCGTGCCACGTCTTTGTCTGTTGTACCCTGGCATTCGTCTTAAAACTGAGAAAAAATCAGGGAAACATATCAGTCAGGATAGTCGAAAACTGCCTCCTGGACACGATTAATTAATTGGTCGACATGGCCACCGATCGACAAGCAGCCTCGACAAGTCTGTCGTTCCCGGTCTCCCTTTCGACCCTTTGGGAGACCTGGGTAAACCCTCGGTCAGTGCAGGTCTCTGCCGAGATGCCGAACTAAAGGCTTCACCACACCAGCTAATTTTGAGTCCAATCTCTCAGTTAGAGACTTATGTGGTCAGCTAACAATGAACCCCTCAAATCCTCGTGAATATGCCCAGTAACTTCATCGAACCTGAACTGTGTATAAAGGACCAGTCCGTACCGCGCAGTTTCTGCTGTAAAAATCAATCAGTTCATGACGCACACAGAAATATTCGCTGTTCTGAGAATTACAGAGAACTCATAAACACGCTCTGTGGGCAGAATGCAATTTTTTTTTATTGTTAAACTCGTTGGTACCCAAAGTAACCACTGGCCTTTAAGGGCCAATATACATTTTAAAATTTCGTTGTAGAAATTATCCTGTGGGCCATGTATGGAAATCCAGTGGACCATGGTTTATGACTGACCTCAACAAACCCCCCAGGTCATTAATCAAGACTTCAGTCATATGCATTTGAAATTGTTTTATTCTCATTTTCGTTATGTTCACAGGGGGGGGGGCCGTTAATGACGTAATGCAAACAAAGCAATAGCTAAACGGCTGGATCGTGTTTTACAAATAATATTCCAGGACCAACTCTAGTTCCAGCAGGGTGTAGTAACTAAAAATAATCACGTATGTCCCTAGGGTTATAACACTGCTAATGAATGTGTTTTGTGATGGGAGAGTTCTGAAATGAAGACTTCTGGAATTGACGCCGTTTCGACTGGTAAATATTTGCCATCTACAGATCAACTGGTTGTCGAATTCTAGAAACTTCAATCTTTGCTGAATTTGATCAATTGACATAAGTTATTCGTAGATCAGAAACTTTATTTTGGTTCTAATGTTTATTGGACCGTGTATCATTGTGATAACTGAAGAATAAAAAACCAACTAGACTAGGCAGCAGACCGGACACTACTCCAGCCTACCAGCACCTAACCTCCAACCTACAGCAAACCAAGAACGAAACGACCAATGTGGTAATCAACATCATAGTCGCGAGCTCCTGATGACGGGCTTAGTAGTGCCCGAAACATGTTGAGCCTATAAGAAGTGCAATAAAATAACAAGAGGCATCTAGTTGGTTCTTTGTTCTTCAGTTATCTATATTATGGCGTTAGAAAGACCCAGAAATTCTTCTTAAGAGACCCAAAAGCCGTTGTCATGATGAAGTTTAAATCGGAAAATATTGTTCTGTTGTACGTCTTCAATAAAACTGAAGTATAAATTGAATTTGCAGGAGTTAACCAGTTTTAGAACAATACACACACACACACACACAAAACTCAAGCCTTCTTCGTTGTAACACCGTGCGGATTGGTAAATCTTGACACGACGTAAGATCCCTGAAAGACTTGAGAATATGCTAGGAAATTCACTTGTAAGAAATCGCAACGTGAGGCCGCTTAGCGATCGGTAACATTAAAATATATTTTAATATATTTTATACAGATTAATTTTCATGGAAAACGCCGCCAAATATGAACTAGACACAGCGCGCCCGCCCGCACGCACGCACACACAAACACACACACACACCCAGTTTTTTAGCATGGACAAGGTTAAAGAGCCCTGTATGCCTTCTGCTTCTTGGGGTTTCAAATTTCTATATTATTTGTTCTTTACGTCATTAACTCTCCAACAAAGGAAAGGTGGCGGACTCTTGTGACTGCGATAACGAACTTTCGGTTTCCATAAAATGCGGAGAATTTCTTGACTAGCTGAGAACCGGTTAGTTTCTCAAGAAGGATTCTGCTTCATGGAGTGAGTGAGTGAGTGTATGAGTGAGTGAGTGAGTGAGTGTGTATGAATGAGTGAGTGAGTGTGTATGAGTGAGTGCGTGAGTGAGTGAGTGTATGAGTGAATGAGTGAGTGAAAGTGTGTGAGTGTGTGTGTGAGTGTTTATGAGTGAGTGAATGAGTGAGAGTATGAGTGAGTGAGTGGGTGAAAGAGTGTGTATGAGTGAGTGAGTGAGTGCGTGAGTGAGTGTATGAGTGAGTGTGAGTGAGTTTGTGTGAGTGAGTAAGTAAGTAAGGAATTAAATAAATAAGTAAGTAAGTAAGTAATAAGTAACTCTCCAACAATCTAATCTCCTTCAAACATTTTCAAAAAAAAAGTCAGCACCGAATATATCGATACCGTAGTCAGTATATCGATACCGTAGTCAGTATAACAACTGACTAAGGGGCTGGGAGGTCTGGGGACTGAATGGCGGTGCGGGCGATATTTTCTGCACACGTCCAGACCGGCCATGGGGCCTACAATGAAATGGGTACCGGGTCCCTATCCCCGGGGTAAAGCGGTAGGTCGTGACGTTGACCACCCAACCCATCAATTGCCGATGTTAAAGAAAGAGTAGAGCTAAGCCTCTACTCCCCTACTGAGTATTCGTGGCCTGTTCAAGTGTGAACGTTACCGAGTATATTAACTGATTAACTAACTAACCATGTAATTAACTCAACGCAGCAAAGTCCTTGTTGAAAAACCAACAGTTCCGCAGCTAGTCAAGCATTTCCCTGAACTTTTGGAACCCAGAGTTTATGACCGTTTTCACAACAGCCCGCCACTTCTCCCTACTCTAAGCCATATCAGTCCAGTACCTCCTAAATGTTTAAGATTCATTTTAACATTATCATCCCATCTACGGTTAGGCCTTCCAAACTCTCTCTTTCCTTCACGTTTCCCAACCAAGACGCTGTAAGTACCTCACCTCTCACCCCATACGTGCTACATGTCTCGCCTATCACAGTCTTCTTCCTTGAATCACACTAATAATATTTCGTGAGTAGTACATATCATAAAGTACCCCGTGATCTAGTCTTCTGCACTCCCCTGTCTCTGTCTATTGACATTATGAAATATTATCTGAATTTCTTCTCACTGTCCATCCAAGAATCTTCGAATTGGATTAGTAGCCGTCAACTTGTTTCTTTGAAAATATTTATTGCATGCTCACTCGAACAGTAAACCACTAAATCACGTCAGCATCATCATCATCATCATCACCATCATCATCATCATCTTTTTCTTCTTCTTCCTCCTCCTCTTCTTCCAGTGTTATGGCAGCTATGATTTTCTTCATGTTCCAGCTCTAACAACTACCCAATGATTTCCGACTTCCTGTCCTTAAGAACTATTATCTGCGTGTCACGCAGGCGACATTTCACGTTGCAACGCATCACGCTCACGCAAGCGTCATTGCGTGGCGGTTAAAAATTAAGCTTTTAGGTCAGATTATCTTCCTCAACACCCTTTTCTCAAACACCCTCAGCCTATAAGCCTCCTTTAGTGTGAGAGAACATGTTTCACACCCATACAAAACAAGCGGAAAAAATATAGATGTGTAAAATTTAATATTTGTATTTTTGGACAGAAAACTGGAAGAAAAGAGATTCGGGATCGAATGTCATTAGGCATTCCCTGACTTCAATCTGCGCTTAATTCAGGAATATAAGAGAAGGGATATGCAGGTACTGAAATTAGAAGCACGTATGTGCCAGGACATTCCAAACACACATGTAATCTTTGTCAGCCTGTTTCTAATTTCCAGGATGTAAAGACAGTATAGCGTCTTACAGAAGATAACGTCCTGTAACATGATAAAATACTTACCAAATTTTTAAAAAAATCACCTGCCTCAATTTTATATGGCAAAGCCTGCAGTAACAAGCTCCTTGAGAAAGTCAGCACCAACGTACCAAACCAGACGTCTTGAAGAAGGAGTAGGAAATAAAATAACCAAGAGGTTTATAATCTTTATTCCTCGCCAAATATTACTAGGGCGATACCAGACGTCTCAGTACCAGATGTCTTGAGGAAGGAGTAGGAACTAAAATAACTAGTAGGTTTATAATCTTTAGTCCTTGCCAAATGTAATTAGGGCGATAGGATTAAGGGTGATGAGATGGATGGGGTTTTGTTTGGTAAACGTGAATGAAAGTGACTACTTGGTAGACCTAAGAGGAAAAGGGAAGATTACATTAAAATAATGAAATAAATTAGATGAGATGCTGTGGACTGGGCTAATTTGTCTGAGAATTAAAGACTATGACGGATCGTTGTGAACAGTTAACTGATCGTCCTCACAATATGGAGCAATCTTTTGATCAACATAGGAAAAAAAATAGTTGTTAGAAAAGGACTCTGCTACAGGGACTTTGTTAATGTGGCAGGTGAACGCCGAAGTTTCGAAGAAACTGCACCCATCTTCAGAGTACATTAAATCGAAAGCAACGACTGAAGAAACAAGAATTTCTGAAGTGTCCAGTGATGGGTCTTGATGTCATTACAGAACTATTTCATTAAGCACAATGTGTGTTTAGGGTAGGCGAATGTTTCCCAACGGCGGCAGTCCTTTGTCTTGCCTCAACGAAGGATGTGTCCCAACCAGGAGCCATTGTTTCCTCTAATTGACTTGTACATAAAGCCCTTCCAGGGTGGTGTTGGTTAGGTGAGTCTGGCTTCGCCAAGAACTTCCATCTGCAGAGCACTGATAATCTCATATGTCAGTTTGCTCGGGACAACAGCAGCGTTTCCCTTGGAGCTGTCTAACTAAATGGAAGGAAGGACTAAGACTGCCAAGCTCAGACATCGATATTACGTTCTATTGAATATAGAGCAACTGTGTTAGTTTTAGTTTACTTATCTTGCTTTATTTGATAAATACGTACTTATATAAAATTAACGCAGATTTAGAAAGCGAAGTTTGTATGCCCGCCCGCTTCGAATCTAAAAGTAAATGAAAATAACTCCATTTCGCCAAGACTTTTTCTCCTTCCTAATTTTCAGCGAAAATTTCCAACTTCGATTACGTCCAGCCAGATTTCGGTGGCCTGGAATGGATTGGTCTCTACAGCTATAACCTGTATAGTGACTAGGCTGTAGCTATGTAGTGATTAGACTATAGCCTGTAGACTACAGTGACTAGGATGTAGTATGTAAAGTGACTAGCCTTTAGTGTGTATGGTGACTAGGCTATGGCCTGTATAGTGACTGCTATAGCATGTATAGTGCCTTGTCTGTAGTCTGTAGTGATTAGGCTGTAGTCTGCAGACTATGATGACTAAGATGTAGAGTGTATAGTGACTAGCCTTTAGTGTGTATGGTGACTAGGCTATGGCCTGTATAGTGACTGTTATAGCATGTATAGTGCCTTCTCTATAGTCTGTAGTGATTAGGCTATAGTCTGCAGACTATGGTGACTAAGATGTAGTGTGTTAAGTGACTAGCCTATAGTTTGTATAGTGCCTGCTATAACCTGTATAGTGACTGCTCTAGCCTGTATAGTGTCTGATATAGTCTGTGTAGTGACAGGTTGTTTTCTGTGGTGATTAGGTTGTAGCCTGTAGACTCTAGTGACTAGGCTATAGTCTGTATAGTGGCTAGGCTATAGTCTGTACGGTGACTAAGCTATAGCCTGTATAGTGACTGCTATAGCCTGTATAGTGCCAATTATATAGTCTGTACTGACTAGGCTATAGTCTGCAGACTATGGTGACTACGATGTATTCTGTATAGTGACTAGCCTACAGTGTATATGGTGACTAGGCTATGGCCTGTATAGTGACGGCTATTGCCTGTAGAGTGACTAGTATGTAGTCTGTAATGATTAGGTTATAATATGTAGACTATAGTGACTAGGCTGTAGTCTCTACGGTGACTAGATACTAGTGTGTATACTGACTATGCTCTAGTCTGTATAGTGACTAGTCATTAGTCTGTATGGTTGCTAGGATGTAGTTTGTATAGTGAATAGGCTATAGTTTGTATAGTGACTAGGCTATAGTTTGTATAGTGACTAGTGTGCAGTCTGTACGGTGACTGGCTTCTAGTCTGTATAGTATAGTGACTAGCTTGTAGTCGGTATAGTGACTAGGTTATAATTTGGACAATCGGCGGAACTTTGATCTCCAACAGAGGGGAGAAAGATTTCTTTTTCCGAATTGTCCAGACCGGCTACGGGCCTCACCCATCTTCCAATTGAGCGGTTAACAGTGGTTTTTCTCCGGTCTGAGGCGACCAAGGAATGAAGCTAACGTCTCTTTTCCAAGTAGCTCCGAAGTTAAGAGTGCGTGGACCCGTAACTCCACTCCCCACATTCTTACATAACGTGAACAGGGACTACTATACTTACTTACTTACTCCATGGTGCAGAACCTTCTTCAGAAGCTAACTGGTTTGCAGCTAGTCAAGAAATTCCCCGCATTTCACGGAAACCGAACGTTCATTACCGCACTCACAAGCCTCCGCCACCTATCTCTATCCTGGGCCCACCCAGTCCAGTCCATATACCCACATTCCACCTCCTGGAGATCCATCCTAATATTATCCACCCATCTACGCCTAGGTCTCTCCAGTGGTCTCTTTCCCTCCGGCTTCTCCACCAAGACCCTATACACCCCCCTCTCCTCACCCATACGCGCCACATGCCCAGCCCATCTTATTCTTCTTGATTTTATCACCCGCACAGTATTGGGTGAGGAGTACAAATCATTTAGCTCCTCGTTATGCATTCTCCTCAGGGACTACTATACCCACCGAAATAAATAAATGCAGTATATATGCAGGAGGTTACAAGAGAGTTAGGCTAATTAATTTACGGCTAAACAGGTAGACTTGCATGAAGGTCAAACTGCACATACAGTGCGGCACAGATAATGTGTTGGAGTGGCGGGTCATGTCGTACAGCGGTTTATCACAGGACACACCGCAACAGGCGAGGGCTGTGCTGTGTGTTATGCAGGAAAGTATGTCGTCAATAAACTTTCACAACATCACGAAGGGAAATTTTTCTCAGTTCCGAGCAACCTTAACAGTAAATTACGTGTATGAAACTAATCCTCTTACCGCACACTGAGAAATAAATTCCTCTATGATCCCTTCCCAAAAATAATAAGCAGCAAAACAATCCCATTACAAGATTTGACAGACCCTGAGTGTTGCAGGAGGTTGAGGCTCCCAGATATCAAGATAATCGGCACATGAAGGTGGTAAGGTTGTCAGCCCTAAGCACCGGCCGCCTTTACCCCCAGGAAATATTTCTGGTACTCATTTCTGTTAGAGGCTGAGTAAACCCCAGGGCCATAGTGCGGCCGGAAGGATGATGTCAATGAAAAATTTCAATGACACCATCGGGAACCGAACCCACGACCTTCCGACTTGTAGCGCAGTGCCCCAACCAACTGCACCACCGCCGTAAACCCCAAAATGAAAAAAAAACCATAATAATTTGAGCTACAGTAAGAGAAAAATTTTTACAATGTAAGAATTACAAATTATTATTATTATTATTATTATTATTTACTGAAATTGAGTTTTCACTCGGTGGCAGTAGTCCTTACACTAGAAACATATAAGAATAAATATACATAAAAGAAACAATACAAAAACACAGTAAATACAAGTACACATAGTACCAAAACACCCATATATAAAATACAGAAGTCAGGATTCAAACCCTTTATTCTTGAAGCACATCTAACATGGAATTCGGTGAACACAATCCAGCTGATAAGCCATCGCCATCCATTAGCAATACCAACGCAACCGCACACATCCTTTGAACAAGATCTATCGCTAACGTGTTACATTATCATCAATTAGAGAATTTAATTTAGGATCCTAGTCTTTCAGAATTAATTGGCTTGCATTTGTGTGCAGATTTGAATTCCTGCCGCTGCAGCGTTTCGCCCCTGATGATAAGCAGGGACCTATTTTGAGTCATCAGACAATGCATAATGCTCCGTGGCCAGAGATAAGTTACTGTGACAGTTCGAAATAAAAAAAAGTTCAATTCGGAAATTAATGCGGCATAATTTTACTCTTCCTCTGACCATAAATTGTTGCTGGCGCCATATTTCCGACTTTGGTTGTGACGTCATATTGCTTCTAACACCTGCTGGTCACCACATCCAAATTACCAAACCAAATTCATTCACTTGAAATGCAGAGTGTACTAACTCCTATTAGCATCCAACACAATCAACACAATGCATTTGCAATTTCGAAAGAATAATTTTTTTATCCTTATTGGCTAGGACCACAACTATGAAGGCCCGAGAATTATCCCAATGACGTTCTCTGTCCATTCCTTTATAATAAATTTGTTGTTGTTGCCGTCGTCGTCGT
>Ga0131853_10027769_pt1 | contig 10147 bp, 2 predicted proteins | sample TergutLab28metaG_FD_92764 | JGI IMG/M metagenome (GOLD analysis project Ga0131853, IMG submission 92764) | Labiotermes labralis P1 segment gut microbial communities from Petit-Saut dam, French Guiana - Lab288 P1 (version 2) (version 2) | ecosystem: Host-associated > Arthropoda: Insects >... | reverse complement strand
TTTCTGATATAGAAAGAATAGCGGCGAGAGCCCGCAACGGCGGAGCTAACAGGGTCAAGCACAAAGGCATCCTGGACGGTGATATTTCTGGAAAGAGTATTGGTGGTGAAACCTCTGTCAAAATGATAAGAGACCCAGTTTCTGGCCCAGCCATCCACAACGTTTGTCATGCTGATGAACTGCATGGGATGATTTTCATCATTATACGAGTATATATGAATACCTTGCCATTCGCTTCTGGGCCTCATATCGGATTGGAAATGGGATATGCCCTGGATATTTTCAATACCAACATTGCGTATACGATTATCAGCAATATGACGCACAACAAAGCTCGCGCCCCATCTCATATCCACACTGTCTGACAAAGGCACGTCGATGGTGATGGCATTGGTTACAGGGTCGATATGAACTACAAAGGCCTCTTGATATATGGTGCTGGGAATACCGGGAGCCAATGCTCCGCCGATGACCCAGCCTCCCGCAGGCTCACCTATGGCATTCATATAATTAGCTCTCGCCCAATTGGTATCAATAGCTCTGTGTACAAAAATCAAATCTCCGACATTTAATCCGGCAGCACTCTCCAAATGAAGCACATTCTGCCCTGCTCCAACGTATTGATCTATGATATCGGATCTGAAGTTAGTGGGTGTGCCTAAAATAGCCGGGCCGATGAAATGCACCAGGGTATCCCAATTAGCGGAGCTGTTGCGGTTGACGCTGGTGGACTCGATAGCCCATGGGCCACCGGCCGGAGGTGCTGTATGGGCGGCATGGGTATGCACATGGTCCGGATTAAGCTGCCAAGTGGATATAATTTTAGTTATGCCGGGCTCAAATCCTTGATATGCTCTGCGGGAAATCATAGGGTTATCCGGTGAGCCGGGTATGCCCGCGCCGGGGCCGGTGTTTCTTGGGAAGCTGGTCTGGGCAGGCACGCCCTCGCCTGCCCCTCTGAGAACTACACCCGAGGCGGCAATCAGAAGAGGCTGGCTGATACGGTATACCCCTTCTCTCAAATAGATTGCCCCGCGGAATCCGTTTTCGTCCAGAGGCATGGCGGATACTTGGTCTATGGCATCCTGTATCATTCTCCATGCATCCCGATTTGAATCCATGAATGGGCCAAGCTCACGCATTATAGGCACATTAGGAATGGCAGAGCCATCGCGGAAGCCCACGGAGGAGAAATCCATGATTTGGTTGCCGCGATAATCGGGGAAATATACCAATCTGCCGCCTTCCAACTGAATGGCCGGGAATGGGTTATTTGCATTGTCTACAAGGATATTGGCCACATTGGAATTATTGGAGTTCATCACATTGGGGGTAGCTCTATAGTTATCAAAATTGGTGATGGGTGTGAAGAATCTGGCGTCGTGTAATGTTCTTCCTTCGTGAGTTAAAGTAAATGCCATGCGATATGTTACGTTTGGCACTAAGTCAACGCTGTCGGGAATAGTAATATCAGCTCTGCCGTTAGTGTCTACGGTTACAGAAGCCGCGGTATAAACGACATCTCCGTTCGCTCCATGCAAAGTGCCCACAATAACCGTGCCCGGAATGCCGTCAATGGCTCTGAACACAGGGAACCGCCCGGTTGCGCGAGTGACATCCACCAATGCAGGCCGCCCGAGAACATTGCTCATTCCGTCATACTGCGCTGTAATCACAGCAAACCCCGCTCCGCGCCTGGACATATAAAATTCCGCATATGGAGACGGAGCGATATCGCTGATAGAATACGCAAAGTCAACAACGTCGCTGGCGATATCATTATGATACGCCATAGCTCTGATGGTAGTATTACCGCTAACATGTATGGGAGCTACAAACCTTGTGCCTGTGGCCGGGGTGGGCATAGAACCATCTGTGGTAAAGAATATTTCAGCTCCCGGAGTTGGGTGCGATAATGTAACATCGATCGGCACAGGGAAATGACCCGGAGCCGGGTTGGCTGTAGGGGCTACTATGGTTGGCGGAGCCATTGAATAGTATATTTCGAGGGCGTTGACCAAAATCTGCGCCGTACCCGCGGCTCTTTCAAAAGTCACCCTCACAGCATCGGCGGTGACCGGAGTGTCTGTCCTGAAAACAAATACACGGGTATTGCCATCCGGCACTAAATGGCTCGAAAACATAGCCCAGCCCGAATTTCCCACGGCAGGCCATAATACATGGTTGGCAAGGCCGTTGTGTTGAACAAGATTCAAGGCATTAAAAGCGGTGCGTGTGCCTGTCTCAACAACTACTCTCGGCACATTTGCCGGAATTAGCGCAGCCGTTCCCGCTCCGCCGGCATAAACAACCACGGTATCAAAGGTTTGCGGAGCGTCAAATCTGGCGGCTATCCCCGGATTTGTCGCCCCGGCAGGGACGGGATTGGAATCAGTGGCGGCATGAGTACCCCATGAGCCTGAGCGGCCGACAGGGGCGGCGGGCAGGCCGCCGCCATCTGCTGTGCCCAGCACATCTTGGCGCATTTGGTCAAATGCATTGCCGGGATGAGTCAAAGCTCCGCTGGACCAGGAGCTGGCTCTTACGTTTACCAACTCAGGGTTGGGCGACTGACCCAAAGGCGGCGCGGGAGTCATATGAATCGGCGTGATTTGGCGCAGCAGATTGCCCGCGCCCGATGCATGAGGCGTACCGAATAACCCTGTTCTCTCGGGGTCATTCAGGCGAATAAAATCCGCCATGCCGGCATAACCGGAGGGTGCCATGGGCACAGGCCCGCCGAATGTATATTCAAATTCCGCTATGGTGCTGGAATCTCCGTTATTAATGGAAATGGCACGGATGATGGTATTTGTGCTGATGCTGATAGGTGATGTATACAGAGGGCTGGATGCTGTGGGTATGCTGCCATCTGTAGTGAAGCGTATGTCCCCGTCAGGGGCGGTCAGTGTCACTTCTATCGGCTCGCGGAAATGCCATGGAGCGGGGTATGCGGCAGGCATGGCTGTGAATGATGCCTGCGAATTATAGACTTCAAAGGCATTGATAAACACCTGAGAAATATTTCCGGTAGCAGCCTTCTCCATTGTAACTCTAATGGCATCGGCAGAAATGGGCTCAGCTGTTCTGAAAACAAAAACCCGATTGCCTGTAGCCGCAATGCCTGTAGTATTAATAGAAGAAAGCAAAGTCCAGCCCGGAGCTCCGACGGCAGGCCACGTAGACCCTGTGGAAGCAACAGGCAGAGCTTCAAAGGCCGCCGATGTGCCGATTTCCACAGTCAAGCGGGGCACTTGAAGGGGATTGTGAGCATTCGTGCCGCTCTGTCCGCCATATATGATGATGGTATCAAATAGTTGCGGGCTGTCAAATCTCATAGCCAAACCCATGTCCGTCAGGCTGGGGTTTTGATGATCTGTGGCTCCTTCGGTAGCCCAGGAGCCTCCGGCGGCAGTGTTAAAGCTGATTTGCCTTAAGCCGTTTAGAGCATTGATGGGATTGGTGTTAGCTGTCCACGAACTGGCTCGCACATTGCCTCCGGCAACAGGATTAGTTAAGCTGCTCCCGATTATATTTCCGGCTCCCTCCCTGGTGGGTGTGCCGAATCTGCCATGGTTTTGCGGGTCATGCACAGCCAAAAAGGCCGCTACATCTCTGTAGCTGGTGGGCTGGATGGGGATGATGGCCTGGCTGCCGATAGTATAGACAAATGACACATCAGTGCTGGCTATTCCATTGGATACGGCGATAGCTCTGATGGTCATACTGGTGTCTACATTAATAGGCACGGAATATGTAGGGCTGGATGTCGTCGGCGTTGTGCCATCCAGAGTATAGTGGATGGTATCTGCTTCCGGCGCAAGCAAAGCGACGAGCTGCGGGGTTGCGAAAGTTCCGGGGGCCGGGTTTGCCGTTGGTGGGCTTGTGATCGGTATAGAAGCTGCTTGGGTATTATATACCTCTACGGAATTGATAAACACCTGAGAAATATTTCCGGGAGCAATCTTCTCCATTGTGACCCGAATAGCTTCGGCGGTGACAGGGGTGTCTGTTCTGAATACAAATACTCGGTCGTTTGTGTTAGCTGCGGTTGTATCTGACCCTGTAGCTATTGAGCCGGAAAATAGATCCCATCCCGTAGTGCCTACAGCGGGCCAACGAACAGCAGCCGGATTGTAGACGAGAGGCGGGCCGGCGCTTGTGACTACATTGAGCTGAGTATTCAGAAGATTAAAGGCGGCCGCATCACCTGTTTCCACTGTGATGCGTGGTATTTGATTATTAGTAAATCCGGGAGCACCTGATCGTCCACCATATACAACAATGGTGTCAAATGTTTGGGGGCTGTCGAATCTGGCGGCAATACCCATAGGGAGTTGCGCTGATGCTTCTAGTTGATATTGATGGCAGCTGAGCCCGTGGGTGGCCCAAGAATTTCCTACGGTATTGGCAATGATCTCGTTTCTTATGTTGTTAAAAGCATTGGTGGGAGTAACAGCATTTGTCCATGAGCTGGCGCGTACATTACCCCCGGCTGTTGGGCCGGTCAATGCGGTGCGTATGAGATTGTTTGATCCGGCTTCGTCTGTTGTACCGAACATTCCGGGAAAGAGAGGCTCATAGTATGCTAAAAATGTAGCTATGTCTCTGAAACTTCTGTTTAATGCTGCATTCATGGGTGTGATATTTCCTGATGAAATATCAGTTGGGGTGGCTACCGGCTCGGATGGTTGACTGTAGGGGGGAAGCTCTGCCCCCAGCACTTCCTCCGCAAATACATTGATTGCAGGGAATGACGAAAACACAAATAATGCTATCAAAAAGCCGGATAGCACACGCTTAAAAGAGGTGTTCGCTTTTTTGCTCATATACTTAAATCACCCTTTCTTGATTTTTAACGCAACATACCTAAATGATATCACAAAAGTTTCTGTTTGTCTATAAAATTTTAACACAAAAACCCTCTACATTATGATGTAGAGGGAAATCTTTACAAATGAGTAAAAACAACATGCCAGCAAGCTGTAGGATGTTATTTATTAAGGGTAGATATAACGGCACTAATGTTTATAATGTAAGACACCGTTTCATCTATCGAAAGATTGCTTGTGTCAACTATCTCGCCATCCTTGCGCTTGTTGAATTTTTCCAGTATTTCAGTTGCAAAAACAAGAAACTCGTCACTACGCCAATCCGCAACTGGATCTTTATACCATCTATCTTTCAAAACTGCTTTGTCGCAGCTAAGAACAAAGTGTTGGACATCATAGCCCATTGTGGTAATGTCAGAGATAAACTCCGCTACTACTGTGTCTCCCATTATCCAGCTCAAAACAACAGTATCTATGTGGGTACAATTAATATAGTTCTTTGACATGTGCAATATATTATCGTACTGCATGGGATATGTTTCCTTGTAATCTTCTACGCATGGGTGTATCTCAATAACAAAATCACCATCAATATAAGCACAGCGACCAATGGTTTCTGCAATTTTTCTACCAACAGTTGTTTTGCCAGCACCAGGAGAACCATTGACAATAATGTATTTTTTCATTTGCAACCTCACCAAAAATTAATATTACGCACGTGCAACATTCGTGTGATACATAATGCACCCTTTTTATTCTCAGCCAGTAAATTCACTATAACATATACCAGCCGCCCAAAAAATTAATATGCTTTGAATCAACACTATTTCCGCCCTTCATAGCACACATCCCATCACTCGCTTGTGTCGCTGCAATCCTTGTCACGAGATTCAAACCTGGCACTAACCAGCTTAGAAACACCCTTTTCCTCCATCGTTACCCCAAAAATCGTATCCGCAATCTCCATAGTCCCCTTGCGATGCGTAATAATAATAAACTGCGAATTACCCTTAATTTTCTGCAAATACGCCGTAAACCTCTGAATATTGCCGTCATCCAAAGCTGCCTCAATCTCATCCAGCACGCAAAATGGCGATGGACGCTGCCATAGAATGGCAAACAGCAGCGCAATGGCGCAAAGCGCGCGTTCGCCGCCCGATAAAAGCGTCATGCTTTGCAGCTTTTTGCCGGGCGGGCTTGCAAAAATCTCTATACCCGATTCCAGTATATCATTTTCATCCGATATTTTTAAGTAAGCCTCACCGCCGCCAAAAATTTCCGCAAACACCCTTGCAAAATTTGCGGAGAGCACCTGCATTTCTCGCGAAAACTGATCGCACATCAGCTCTTTGAGCTCTTTGATAATTTTTAGGATTTTGCCCTCGGCATCCAAAATATCCTGCCGCTGGGAGGCAAGATAGTCAAGCCGATGTGCAAGTGCGGCTAAATCTTCAATCGCTGCGATATTCACAGGCCCAAGCTCGCGTATCTCATCACGCACATCCCGCTCACGCCGCCGCATTGCCGGTACGCCAAGTTCCAGGCGCGGCTGAGCCTGCATCTGATGAAATGTCAGCTCATATTCATCCCAAATGCTGCTGTGTAAGCGGCGCAAGCCCTCCTGCGCCCGTTCTTCATTAGACTTTAACACAATCATTTCAGATGTCAGTGTATTGGCATTTTTTGACACTTGCGCATAGGCCTGCTCAATCTCCGCCAGCCTCTGTTGCCCGTGTTCTCGGCTCTCATTAAGACGATGCACATCCCGCTCCAAAACCTCGCGCCTGCCGGCAATCTCATCTATCCTCTGCCCGCGCCGCTTTATGTCCTCCTCAATAGCCTCGGCCTTCTCCGTCAGCCGATGCCTTTGCTCCATAATTAGCTCAATCTCATTCTTGCCTGTTTTGGCGGTGCTCTCAATGCGCTCCAAATTATCCTGTAAATTGGCGACGCGTACTTGAGCCGCCGAAATATCAATCCTTAAGGACGTCGCATCCCTCTCCAGTTCATTACTGTCAGCCAAGCGTTTCGCCTGAGTCTCCCTAAGCGCAGCTTTCTCCGCCGTCATGCTCTCAATCTCAGCTTCCAATTCGGTCTTGAACCCTTCCAAGTCATCCAGTCCACCCTGTTTCTCATCAAGCCCCTGTATCACTTTGGCTTTCTCATCCTGCAAGCGCTCCAAACTACGGCAGATCTCCTCAAGCCGAATCAAACCGCGCCCAACCGCGCCCAATTCATCTTCCAATTTCCGCTTTTGCGCGTCTGCTTCTTCTGCCTTATGCTCTCCGGTTTCTATCTCAGCTTCAAGCCGCTCAAGCTGTACATCAATCTCCTCAATTTCACGCCCGCGCCCCAAAAGACGGGCATCCCGCCCGCTGCTGCCGCCTGTAAGGCTGCCCGATGGTGCCACGACATCACCTTCCAAAGTCACAATGCGAAAAGCATAGCCGCTTTTCTTCGAAAAATCAACCGCATTGTCCAAATTATCAGCAATAAGCACCCTGCCAAGCAAGCTCTCGATAACGCCGTCATAATCAGCATCCCGCGCGACGCACTCGGATGCGGCGGCCAGGATGCCGGGCTCACTAAGAGCCGTGCGCTCACCATCGCTCAAAATACGCGGTTTTGCCGCCGTAATGGGCAAAAACGTCGCTCGTCCGGCTTTGTGAGCACGTAAAAGCTCAATAGCGCGTTGCGCATCACTCTCATTGTCTGTGATGATATGTTGCATAGCTCCGCCCAAGGCAGCCTCAATGGCCGTCTCATACCGCTTGTCCACCCGCACCAGCTGCGCCACAGCCCCGCGCACACCCGCAAGCTCGCGCGGAAGCTCTTTTTTAAACCGAAACACCCTCTGCACGCTGTTGTGAAAGCCTTCATAGCCGGCGGCCAGCTCTGCCAGCGTATCACGCCGCCCTTTCAACTGCGCGTAGCGCGCCCTCTTATCCGCAAGCTCAAGCCTCTCTTTCTCAATACCGACACTCAATCTCGCAAGCTCGCGATCAAGCTCATTTTTCGCCTCCGTCAACGCCCCGGCATCCCTGCCGCCAAGATCACGCTCTGCCTCATCAAGCTCGCGCTTTATCTCTTCAAGCCTGCGCTGCTGCTGCTCCAGCGCCGCCCACAGGCGGGCGGCTTCATCCCTTGCCTTTTGCAGCTCACCCCGCTTTTCGTCCTCATCTAATCTCAAATCAGCCAAAGCCCGCTCTCCCGACATCAATCTCTGCTGCGCTTCATCCAATTTTGAGGCAGCATCGGCAAGCTCATTTTGTTTCTCGTTCAAAGCCAGCGACTCGCGCTCAAAATCGATTTTGTGCACCGCCAAGTCAACATCATAATTTTCAAGATTGCCTTCAAGACGTGTCAACTCCCCCGAAAGCCTCTGCAAGTCTTTCTCGTTATACTCGAGGTTTTGCTTACAAAGTGTAATTTCGTTTTCCTCTTTGCTCTCCTCCAGAATCAAGGAATTAACGCCTTCTCGCTTATGCTCAAAATCCCTTGCAATCCTGTCTATCTCAATTTTTAAACTTTTGGCATTATTCTCAAAAGCCTTCTGCTCCTGATCTTTTTCGATAATCTCATGCTGTAGGTTATCAATATTAGCAGCAATTCGCGTAAGCTCTTTTTCAAGCAGCGCTACTTCAGCCAAATATAGGTTCACGCGCAATGCCTTCTGCTCTTCCGCCAAGCGCAAAAACACCCTCGCATCATCAGCCTGCGCCCGCAAAGGCTCTTTCTGCTCTTCCAAGGCCTCAATAATATCATTCACGCGCTCAAGGCTGGCGCGCTGATTGCTCAGCTTTTGTTCCGCCTCAATCTTACGGCTTTTGTATTTTACAATCCCGGTGGCTTCCTCAAAAAAATCGCGCCTATCCTCTCTGCGCGTGCTCAAAATCTCCTCAATACGCCCTTGCGAGATGATAGAATAGCCCTCACGCCCAAGGCCCGTATCCATAAAGCGCTCGTGAATGTCCCGCAAGCGACATTTCGCGCCGTTTATCATATACTCACTGTCGCCCGAGCGCAAAACGCGCCTAATTATGCTAAGCTCCAAAAAATCGTCACTATCGCTCTTGCTCTCCAACACCAGCTCAACCTGCGCCATACCAACAGGCCGCCGCGCCGCCGTACCACCAAAAATCACATCTTCCATCTTGCCGCCACGCAGGTTTTTGGGGCTTTGCTCGCCCAAAGCCCAGCGAATGGCATCGGCGATATTGCTCTTGCCGCAGCCATTCGGCCCGACAATCACCGTAATACCCTCATCGATCACAAGCCGCGTGCGCTCAGGAAACGATTTAAATCCCTGTATTTCAATGTATTTTAATTGCATCTCATCCCTCTTCCCATACTGAATCATTTTATCATATTCACCAACAATTTTCCATCAAATTCTTGTACGACTTGCAGAAATATGATAAACTGATTCTAAAAGGAAAGGATGATTTTTATGAAAATGACACTGCGGTGGTTCGGCCCAAAGATGGATACGGTGAAACTTTGGCAAATACGCCAAATCCCCGGTGTTGCCGGGGTTATTTCAACGCTTTTTGAAAAACAGCCCGGAGAGCTCTGGGCAAAAGAAGAAGTCGCCGCGTTAAAAGACGAGGTAGAGGCGGCCGGGCTTGAGCTTTCGGGCATCGAGAGCGTGAATATCCACGATTCCATAAAAGTCGGCGATAGTCAGCGTGATTTTTATATCGAAAATTACATCAAAACCCTTGAAGTGCTTGGGCAAGCAGGAATTCATATGATTTGCTACAACTTCATGCCCGTTTTTGACTGGACGCGATCAGACCTCGCCAAGAAGCGTCCCGACGGCTCATTCGTGCTGGCTTATGACCAAAGCGTTATCGACAAAATCAACCCCAATGACATGTTCACGGCGGTATCGCAAAAATCGGATGGGCATATGCTTCCGGGCTGGGAGCCCGAGCGTATGGCAAAAATCCAATCTCTTTTTGAAATGTACCAGGATGTAGATTCCGAGCGGCTTTTCGCCAATCTCATCTACTTCCTCGAGGCCATAGGCGATGTGTGCGAAAAATACGGTATGAAAATGGCCATTCATCCCGACGACCCTGCCTGGCCTGTATTCGGCCTGCCACGCATCGTCATTAATCACGAGAACCTCACGCGCCTCACGGCCGCTGTCAATAAAGACTACAACGGCATAACACTCTGCACAGGCTCACTGGGCTCAAACCCCAAAAACGACATCCCCGCCATAATCCGCAGCTTAGGCCACCGCATCCACTTCGCCCACGTACGCAATCTGCTCCACGAATCCCCCGGCATATTCGAAGAAGCCGCCC
>Ga0131853_10027767_pt1 | contig 10147 bp, 5 predicted proteins | sample TergutLab28metaG_FD_92764 | JGI IMG/M metagenome (GOLD analysis project Ga0131853, IMG submission 92764) | Labiotermes labralis P1 segment gut microbial communities from Petit-Saut dam, French Guiana - Lab288 P1 (version 2) (version 2) | ecosystem: Host-associated > Arthropoda: Insects >... | reverse complement strand
TGTACGGACGTTTCAAAGCAACTTGCTGCTTCCATCATCACGGCAGATGAGTGCTACAGTGTACGGACGTTTCAAAGCAACTTGCTGCTTCCATCATCACGGTAGATGAGTGCTACAGTGTACGGACGTTTCAAAGCAACTTGCTGCTTCCATCATCATGGCAGATGAGTGCTACAGTGTACGAACGTTTCAAAGCAACTTGCTGCTTCCATCATCACGGCAGATAAGTGCTACAGTGTACGGACGTTTCAAAGCAACTTGCTGCTTCCATCATCACTACAGATGACTGCAGATGTATACTGACGTTTCAGGAGAGCTTGCTGCCTCAGTCATCGGGGCAGATGAATGTAGAAGTGTAATGACGTTAAAAACGAACTCGGCGCCTCAACTATCGTAGCAGATGAGGTAGAAGATTAACTAAAGTAAAACCTACTGCCTCTGTAATCACAGTACAGTACAGATCATGGCCCTCTTAATTAAACGTCGGTACCCTTCTACCAGACTACACGGCATCACACCCAATAGGACAGCAATATTCATAGCGGCCAGTATGAGAATCTCAGACTTCCTGGGTTCATTTGTGCTGACTTTGTCGGAATTTTTCAATCGCGTTGTCTACGTATGTTCGTGTGTTATGTATCCATTATCTTCTTGTCAGTTTTGTCATTCAGAAATATGCAGGAGATCTATCGAAGCCGACTATGGCACCGTGAATTACCTGAGACTATGAAGAATTTCTTAAATGCACCTTCTGTACAGTTTATATCATTTTCCAAATAAAATTCATTCCTTCAAAATGTAAAGGGAAGAAAGAGAGGGTAGATAAAAGTCAACTATTTCAACAGTATAGAATGGCCGTCCATAACTGGCATAACCGTTATTACGTTTAATACAGAACGTATATGCAGGGTAAAACTGCAGGTAACACATGCTGGTACTCCTTCCAGGAAATGTTTAATCAATAACAAAAGACATAATGGGTGTATGAGACAGTTCGAACAACACAGTCATTTAGAGACTGCGGACTTCGATCAGGAGCCAAACCATGTTAAGATTGCTTATTAAACATAGTTTCGAAGAACCACAAGGCACTGAGCACTATCCGGCTTATCTGCTACACTGGCCTTGTGTTCGCTTGTAATATTTCCATTAGAGTCAGTTCTGCTATTACGCGTATTTCGTTAACGCGAATTCGCTATAACGCGATTAACAGATGAACGCTGTTTGTATAAAGTTTACTTCCACATAAGCATGCTGGCTATTACGCCATTTCAGCGACCAGTGTGTCCTATTTCTTCCATATGCCCTACCATTTTTACGCGATTTTCTATAACCCGGTCTCTTATTCTTTTTCTTCTTATCGCGCCCCGGCCTCCTCTACACACCTGTTTTTCTAGTGCTTCTTTTTTCTACTCTCTTATGCCTGGTACCTTCATGGAATCATCCGTTGCTGTCTGAATCCATCTTCTTTGAGACGCGACGTCCCTCAAGAAATCAACTATCGCGTTTTAGCATAAACTGCTGTATTTGTGTAAATTCATTCGGTAAAGATATGCCCCAAACTTTCGACAGTTATTGACAACCCCATACGTCATGAATAACGTGTAAGGTGTGAATTTCACGTGCAAAGCAAAGCAATCCCTGTTCAGGCATATTACAGACCCATAGGTTTCCAAGAGGCTGAGGCACCAAGATATCTAGACAACTGGCACATGAAGATGGTAAGGCTGTCAGCCCTACGCACCGGCCGCCTTTATTCCCCAGGAAATATTCCTGGTACTCATTTCTGTTACTGGCTGATTCGACCCCAGGGCCACAGTAAGGCCGGAAGGACTATGTCAATGAAAAATTCCAGTGACCCCATCGGGAATCGAACCCTCAGAACTTCATCTGCAACTGTTACAAAACCAAACGGCATCAGAGGCGTTACTTGAAGTCACACAATGCTCTTGTTATTTTCAACGGGCTCTTTCTGATTCACACGAAAGTTTACAGGACGAACGAAATACGAACGGCTAAATTCCACGGGATGAATCTACGTCCCAATACAATGGAAACAAATTTTACTCGAATAGAGGTCTTCTGTAGCAAGACTTCCGAGTTACGGACCCCAGAAGATCACGAAAGATTATCAGAGTGTCCACCTTGTGTTTCAACGCAGTAACCTTCGCAGTGTCAACGGATACATCAGCCTGCTCCGCGCAAAGCGTCACATTTGTGATACGGCCGAGTAGCTACACTTAGTACATGCTGAATGATGTTTGGCCGATTTTCTGGCAACGAAAATGAAGAACGTCGCATGCACCAAACCACTTCCCGCATCTTCGAATTCCAGACGGAAAAACTTTTTCCGCCAGTGACAGATGGCTCATAGAAAATGGTACATTTAATTGCGGCAAGAACGGTGTGGGCCATCACGAACATTGTTAATGACCCAACGAAAACTGAGAAACCGTGATGTAAACTCTGCAAATTCAGAGACGAGCACAAGGAGAATAGCCACACATGAGTGAGTGCCACAGGACACAGGGTAGCGAGTCCTCGACATACAGCTATCCCTACCATCTACAAAGACTGCAAGGATTTCAGCCAACTGATTACCTGCCAACAATTTCCGTGGTAGTGGCTTCTTATCAGGTGTGCTGGTAACCTTGTAATCCATTTTAGATCGGCCGCATCCCATACGATGTACTACATGTCATATCGGTCGCATTCCTGAAGCCCCAGTAGCTCACCCTCGACTTAAACGTTTTCTATTGTTGGGTTAACAAAACGAATTCCGCTTACTAGGGTGCTCTGGACATCCCCGACGACTCTGTTCATTGCGCGCTGGTTGGACATCGTCACCTCTAGTGGTGTGTAGAAGACTCGTTTCTCTGAAACAGTCGTTGCGTTTGTCCGCCCCAAATTTCATCTCTTCATTCATCTGGCTGTAGACAGTGTGCTGTCCTAGCGACAGACACTCGAAAGACGCGTGGATTTCGTGCAGTAATTATTCATCTCTCGTTTCTGTATGGGACTCAGTAAATTAAACGGCATAAATCCTGTGAAAGAGAATTTTTGGGAAGCAAACTGATTAAAATTTTACATATTCGGTTTGGAGACCCCAAGCAACTCTATGAAATTAGGTACTTCTTGTTTCGGAAACAAACCGTGCCGAATACAGGAAATTATAAAGAAAACAAAGTGCATCAAGAATTCACAACCGCCCATCCTACGCCTTCACGGGACTCTCGACACTCAAATGTCTACGTCGTCGGTTCGCCTACATTGGAGCATTCGTTCCTCAAGTAACTCTTGCACTTTACACCACCAAGAGTTTGAATTTTATTAGGTTAATGAATAAAACTCTCCTTTTTTAAGTTCATGACTAGTTTATGAGACAGCTGATGTGATATGTTCTGTACTTCTCAAACCAAGTCCAAGTACCATGACATATTGTACTGCTTTCCACGCTACAGCTCAACGGGTGACGCACAACGCACATCCTCAGATCGTTCCAAACTACAACGTCCAGGAATGTAAGGCTTAGGTTGTATGCGGACTAAAGTGTGTAAGCTTATAGCAGCTACAAGATTCCACTCATAAAGAGTCCACCCATAATATTAATGATTATTTAGTTATTTATGTTTTTTCAGCTCCACAGATTATATGATACTGAACAATGTGGAAGAATCAAGAACACTGAAACGACAAGGAGATGAAAGGAAATCGTCATGAACGACGGAGGAAATCCATGCTGTCCGGTCACACCCTGAATATACACGTAAGTACGAAATGTTGCCTCTTCAACGCATTTACTTTTGCCGGTTTTATAAATAGTATTTTTAAAATGTTATTGTCGCAACAATGGTAATGACGAATGAATGTGTTTATGACAATGGCAATGTTCCCTTCCTGTGTCTCTGATGTCCTTCCGGGACCAGAACTTTCATTATTAGGGTGAAAGATCAAGTGGGGGATGTATCATATATGGCACAGACGGGAAACGGATAAAATAATTTGATCAGATAACATGCACGATGGAGAGACCTTGCCATAGGTCGCAGAATAACATGAAATGGGATTCTGGGGAAGTGGGGGTCTGAGATTGTGGAGGGAATTCAGGTGGTCTAGGTTTATGTCCAGTGGGAGGTTCTTGCAGGTGACAGAAATAAACCGTCACAAACGGAAGTGACATTTCTTGACTAGCTAAAAATGACTGGCGCGTTCACACAGCAGTTGCAAAATGCGAATATTAGCTTCGTTATAACCTCCGATGGACGAGCGCGGCTCCGACCGGATGAATTTCGTGAAGTTTCAAACTTGTAAAGTTAAAAAAAAAAGTGTGCCCAGCCATATCAACTTTTTCTAAAATCAGACAAAAATAACAGACGCTTTAAATGAAGGCGTACGTAACATTTATGAGACTGGCCTGAATAATGGGTAGTGTTTACGGTGAGGTACAAATTAGGCCTACGAAACAGGCGACATCTAAAAATCTCGCCATTTATGGCAGCAGTATAAAAAAAAAAGCTAACTCGCCTTTTAAGAGAAACGTCCAAAGATACGACAGCTTGACGTTTATGACATAAACAAAAGCCAGAAAGGGCCGCAAGAAATAGCTCTTGATCTAAACAAATCATCCCAAGCGAAAACCACAGGCCGTATAACTGCGTTTTGATGCACTGAAATTTTCAAAAGAATAAAGTAAACTCGAAATAGTAGCTTCTTAAAAAAGGGCTCGTCAATGGAGCTTATTAATTATGGACAAATCTGTCATGATACCTCTGTATTAAATAACAATGGGTTGCTGAAAATAAGCCTTATACAACCAGCCACGCGATTTAAAAAAATCGAGATTCGTTTTCAACATTACGACTGGCACTTCACATACAATGAAACCTGCAAATTAATATATGCCATGAATACAATTACTGCAGCGATTGGCTGTATGTCCCTTTACCTTGTTTATGGGAAACACCGTGCCCTCGAATTATTCCTTATCCTCAGAAGTCATTACAAGATGACAACTGAAACAGGGGAAGATGGCAGAAAAGATGCAGAAAACCCATGAATGACTTGTTCTTAGTGGTGGCGGTGGTAGAGGAAGTTTGGTTGTAGTGTTGGTTGCTGGTGAGTGACGATAATTTGGTGGTGGTGGTGGTGGTGGTGGTGGTGGAGGTGGTGGTGGAGGTGGCGGCGGCGGCGATGCGTTGGTGATACGTCAGTCAATTAACGGTGTCGTTGTGTGTGGTGACCTACATAAGAGCCCAACGCAAACAAAAGTTAGAAGTGACTACAGTATTAATATTCAGTTATGCTTCCCCAGCAACATTTTAACACGAAAAAAGAAACTACATTGCCTTAACACCTGACACGGAAAAGGGAATTGGTCACAGGGACCGTAATTTTCGGTCACACGTCCGATTGTACCGGGTCAGTTACACTACCAAGGCTACTTAACTGTTCCTTTCATCTGAATAACAAATTACGTGACTGTAATCCAATTAAAAACTGCTTGACCTTCTCAATAAATGTATAGGCGTATGGCAAACACAGGCTGTACACACGAGTTGTGTAAACTACGTCAGTAATGTCATTTCTAGGCGTGATCGAAAAACTGCGAAGACCGAATATTAGCTTCGTCATGACAATTCGTCCGTCTGTCTGCGCGTCTCTCCGCATGAAACAACCCGGCCCACACTGGACGGATTTTCATGAAATTTGATAATTGAGTACTTTTCGAAAATCTGTCGAGAAAATTAAAGTTTCATTAAAATACCACAAGAATAACGGGTACTACGGGTACTTTATATGGAAACCTGTGGACTTCTGTGATAGTGTCATGTATATTTAATTAATATTTGGTTTTAAACTTGTAATAGAAATTTTATTTGTTACGGACAGGCAGAAAGCGACTGCCACGCACTTTCATTTATTCAGCAAATACCGATGCCGTTCATTGGACTTACAGGCATCGCACGGCTAAAAGTGGCGTGACAGTTCGCTAAACTTTCTAGAATAGCTGACGTTACGCCTCGCCTTTATATAAACCCATTAGCACGGTAAAGACCTCTCAATACGCATTCAATACGCAACGTCTACGTACATTGTTACTGCAGTTACGTATCCTGAGTTGGTGTAGAAGATTATAAGTGAAGGCAGTACACAGTTTGGTTGTGAAACTTGCAATGATCTTCAGTCTGCTAATTTTACCAGGTAAGCCGTGCTGATTGTTTTGGAAATTCCGACTTAATTGAGTTGCGTACATTTGGATCGAATTCGTATTTAATTATTCTAAATTCTAAATTCGTGTAATTTGGTTTATATTCAAGCAAACTAACTTTTAGCACTTACGAATCTATTTGAGAGCTTATTTCTTCATTCCAACTGTATATATTGTGATCGTAGTAACTTAGAATATATAGTAAGACGATTTTATTATATTGTCTTGGAGTTCTTTTTATCGGTTAAGTAATCTGATTGGTGGCAGCATAAAACTACCCAGCGAAACGCTATACGAATCTTAACCTGTAGTATTTGTCCATAAATGATTTGGTGGAAGTCCAGCCCCATTCCGACATACACTACAATAGCATCTCGCTCAGTTCGTCTTAGAATGAGACAGTCTGAAACAGTAGTTGTAGAGAAAATCAAAACACATATTTCATGACCAATAATTTTTTTCCGAAAATTGTGCCGTTTATGAGATAATGTGGAAAAATATGGTTCAGCTAGAAAGGCCACAGATGACAATACAATATGGCGCATGCGCTTTGCGTGCCGAATAACTAAGGCAAGAATGCAAACACAGACACATAATATTTAATACTTAGGCTATTGCTCTTCCACGACAACACTGGTTACAAGAACACGTCTCAATGTTACGTCAAGCGTAGGCGCCTGACTTGTTGCTTCCTATCTTGGGCACATAAAAATCTCCAACCAGTATTCAGTGTTTTATGAAAGAGCTTGCAAACGAGGAGTGTTAACTAAATCGAGCCAGACTTTCTGACAATTACAGGAGATCTGAGGTTTCTGTGGAGGGAAATAAATATTAAAATTACTGCCTTCTAAGATGTGACGCCGTGTAGTTTGGGAATAGCTACCAAACATGTCGGAACATCTTACTGCCTCCATTTTTAAAGTATGAGATGTCATCTTCCTGGAAGACCAACTCCATGGAGCACAGTCCTTTGTGAGAAGCGAACAGGCTCTCAGCTTGTCACGAAATTATCCGCATTTTATGGAACCCTAAGGTTCATTAACGCATTCGCAAGCGCCCCACAATTATCCCTACCCTGAGCTAGAGCAGTCCAGGCCACGCCACCCCATTCCACGTCTTGAAGATCAATTTAATATTATCCTTCCATCTATACGTGGGTCTTTCAATCACGTTTCCCCACCACGGCCCTGTAGGCACCTCTACTCTTCCCCCATAACGTGCTATATGCCCCGCCAATCCTATTCTTCTTTATTTGATCACCCGAATAATATTTGGTGAGGAGTACAGATCATTAAGCCTTCACCACTCCCCTGTTAGCACACCCCTAAATACTTTCCTCAACATCCTATTCTCGAACACATTCAGCCTACGTTTCACCCTCAAATTTACGGACCAAGTTTCGCACCCATACAAAACAACACGCAAAATTATAGTTCTGTGTATCGTGATCTTTACATTTTTGGATAGCAAACTGAAAGGCAGAGGCAGTAAATTCTTCCGAGCGTTGGTACCTATCTACCAGACCACAAGATGTCACAATAAAAAATACTATAACCTTAATCACTTGTGCTTTACAACGGACTAGGCGGCTCCACTAGTTCTCAACTACTGATTCCGTACCAAAACTTCGGGAGTTCGAATCCAACATGGACGTCGAGAACTTCCCTTTCAATATCACATCATCAACAACGGCTGTCATATCCAACGACCAGTAAACACGATTAAAGCGTTAAACGTATCACGCTCTACCAGTACATTGTACTGAATCTCTGACCGCTACGATATACAATTTGGCACGGCAGAACAAGTGGTGCTATATACAAGGTGTCCCAGGAGGAATATGCCAGACTTCGGGAGGGTGTTCCTTATGTTAAAGTATACCGATATAACCCAAAACACGTATGTCCAAAGTTGAACGGTTACGGAGTTAATGGCTAGAGAAGTTTGAAACTTTGACAGCTGTTACACACTTATTGATTACCAAATACATATTAAAACTGGCAAGAATATGTGGTTTCTGTAATGTTAATATCTGTACTTAACATCAAACTAACATGTGAGTGACATAAAGCCATTAAATTGAACTAAAAAAACACTCCCACTCATGTCATAGTTGTCCTTAGGGTTACAAGCACTATACATGAGAAAGCCCCGCGGTGACGTAACATGGCTGACTGCGCAAAGCGTCACGCAGGCACAGTGAACATTGCAAGGCCGCTAGCATTGTCACGTGACGTATCAGCTGTGCAGGTTGCAGTATTTAGAACCGCAAGAAGCCCCCACTTTTCTCTGGCCATTATCTCCGTAACCGTTCAACTTTGGGTATAGGTGTTTTGGGTTATATCGGTATACTTTAACATAAAGAACACCCTCCCGACGTCTGGTACATTCCTCCTGGGACACCCTGTATAACAGCATTCCTGGGTCGTGATGAGGAAGTATGTTGGGTTCAGGTTACCGCCCATCCATTGGCCAGCCTCACTAATGTCTGTATTGGTTTTGTTTTATATCTTTTTCTTCTTCTGCGACGCAGCAGCCCAACTTTGGCCTAAGCCGCCTCTTTTTGAGGTTTCTAGATCACATGCAATTACACACACACACACACACACACACGGTAGCACTCCTCTGGACGAGTGATCAGCTCGTCGCAGAGGCCACAACATACAACAAACACAAGAGACGAACTTCCATGTCTTCAGCGGGATCCCAACCTGAAATCCCAGCAATCGACCGGCTTCAGACTTACGACTTAGACCGCACCGGGATCGACTTGCTTATAACTATTCCGGGTAAATAAGTAGCATCTCCCTCGTCCAAACCATTTTCTTACTCAGGGTCATTCTAAACCTCCAAAATCTAAAATTTATCTAAATCAGGAGTACCTCGTCGGCCGGGTGACTGAATATGGGGTGATGGCGCCTATAATCTGCAGTATAATTACTGCATTGTTGTCTTGCATTAAAAATGTGTATCAGTTCACATGCACCGAGCACAAAGCGCCAGAAAACAGCGAGGTTCACAGATCACTACAGAATTGTGGGTCGTCAGTATGGAATTTGCTTCATGTCTCCACTCTAGGCCCTATAAATCGGAGAAGGTTCCAAAACTTTTGGATAATTTGTGGAACCCGATATAAATGACATAAAAATTCATTCCCTACCTCACAAAGAATGCGCTCCACCTCCATTATGAAGACCAAACGCTAATGTTGCTGAGGACAGGACTCGCGGTTTGTTTGGGGAATCACACGATACGTAAGAACATTGAATGGAAAAAATGAGCTTCGTTATGTAGTTGTAGGTGGTACACATAATTACCACACGGCTTTCAAAAAAGTCAGTATAATGGCTAACGTCCGGCTGTACGACCTAGGTTCGATTCGCAGCAAAGGCAGCCAGCTTTCGTCGCAAACACAAGCTTTTCCGAAACACTGTGTTACAACGTTCCACATTCCTTTATATACGTCTGTCCTGCACGGAGTAACCTACAATTTACTTCTCAAGTCTTCTACTTGACATAAAATTAATCAGGAATTAACAATTTATAGATCAGTTATTTAATGTATTATACAGTATCATTTGATAAACGGACTCCCTAATGATGATCCAACAGGAATCGAAACACCTAGGACATTTTAATGTTTTAATGTAATAACTGTGCAAATACAAAGACTGAGCATCTGTTGGTGAATTATTATAAATCAGTCATTACCAATGCACAGAATGAATAATAAAAAGGGCGGAAACTTTCCTCTTTGCCGCCGGCCAAGTACCCTTGCATCCAATAAGTGCCGGACGCTCCTATCCCGTAAGTTCGACAAAAGAGGCACGAAGCTGACGGCTCACCTCCACCTACACCCACACCATGGAAAAGTCCCACAGATCAACTGCCTCCACCTTTCCCTCGAGCCCAACACTTCGGCACTCTCCTCCATATTCC
>Ga0131853_10027764_pt1 | contig 10147 bp, 9 predicted proteins | sample TergutLab28metaG_FD_92764 | JGI IMG/M metagenome (GOLD analysis project Ga0131853, IMG submission 92764) | Labiotermes labralis P1 segment gut microbial communities from Petit-Saut dam, French Guiana - Lab288 P1 (version 2) (version 2) | ecosystem: Host-associated > Arthropoda: Insects >... | reverse complement strand
TTGGTAGAGCTCAGTTGAAACCTGATGGCACACGGTGACGCACGGTAGGGGAAGTGAAGGGGAAACATGCGAGTGGAGTGGGTAGCCAGTAGTCTTGCACTCTACCTCAGAACATGGTGTATCTAGCTTTACTACCATAACTACCGCTGATGCGCATACCTCGGCTGCCAGTAGTCGACTGAACTGACGCCCCCGCCAATTTAAATGGACTCGTTCGTTTCGCTGAAAGACCAAATCTAGTTTCTGCGCGTGTGCCATCACATTTCAAACGTGCTCTAACTACTTCGTCTGTGACCTAACGTAGCCGTCACGTTAGATGTGTCCAATCAGCTGCCGAATCAGGAGGCTCCTCGTATCAGCTACGAGTCGAACTCTCAGCCAGAGCTCTGACGTGATCAGAAATAAGCGCAACCTCCAAGTCTTCGTTAATTTTCCTGATAATAACGTACCGGGGTATGCGAATAGTACTAACCAATCGCCAACCGAGTTTCATTCTTTTAAGAATGATTGGGTAATTAGAATACTGGTTATTGCGCTATTTCCTTGTAAACACAGCTGAAAGCCGCCATTTTTAAGGGAAAACAGTAGCACATATCATGGATTTAGTGAGATGAAACGATTGTCTTCGTAAGTTACTGAACGTGATTGTGAAAGCCCAAATCACAGAACATTGTTTATTTAAGATACTTTTATAAGACTTCGAAACGTGTTACTACCTTGCCTGAAGTTTCAGATATCTCAATTGCAATAGCTCTTTTAAAAGGCTTACTGCTTCTTATCACTAGTTCAGTAAGGTTTAATTAATCAAACATTGTGACACAATATCCCGGCAACTCGAATGAGATTTTGCAATGAGAGGTGGGCGACCAATCTCGATGGATCTGTCATCGATAATAGTATCGTTCCAACACTACCTCTAGCCTTTAGAATGGTGTCTCTTCAACCAAAAACCACGCGTTTTATGTAATGGGAGAATCTAAGACTATTTTGGGAATATTATTTTAAACAGCGATGTCATTCTCGGGCCGTAGGTTACACATCACTGGATCATGGTACATAACGGAAAAGTCAATTTACGACTGTATTTACAGCACGCTCTGAAAACATGTAAATATTGTTAAAAATCAAAATTGTCGACAACCCTTACACGGATATCATACAGGGTTTTTTTTTAATGTGAATAATGAAATGATACAGGCTACACAAGCACGTCACACCCTCATGTAGCGTAGGATTTATAAGTCAGTGCGGATCCTAAATGGCCTGCTACTATTAGAGGCAATCTCACATATTATCTTTTACGAAAATATGAGTTACTTACGATCTAATGTGGAGGTGCTATACAAACAGCTTGTTTTCAAAATTATATTTAAAAAAAACAGACCTGAAAGGTAATTCTTTTAAAAAAGGGAAGACTGATTATATTACTGTTGCCGGGCACATGACTAAAGGTAAAGTTCACCCTAGAACAGCCTCCCATAAATCCAATCCCTCGTCCGTACCTCGGTGTATGGTGGATTCCTACTCTACTATACCCTGGGTCACGTGGGAGGCGGTAATAGTTGTGGAGGGCATACCCTGATGAGGGTTGCTACAACACGCTGGCTAACGGGGCTCTGGTCTACCCTTGCCAAGGTGGAAGGTATCGTGCTGAAGGCTGCATGGCACTGGGGAAGAGATTGCATTGTCTTAAACGATCCCCTTGTGGAACCAGGCCGCACCCCATTGTATGTAGGCTTTCCGTCCACGTGGAACTCCGGGGACGGTGGCCAAATGTTTTCCCCGTTCTTCGTGGGAGGGCTCCTTACTGGGGACTCTGACAGATATAAATGAATGAATAAACCACTGGCTCTGGAGATGAAGCTTTTCTCTCTATAGGAACTCTGTTGGGGAACATGGAGGGGGGGGGGCTCATTTACTGGGGACTTTGAGGGAAAGGTGTAGAAGGAAGCTCTGGAGACGGGTGTCTCTCTCCGTAGGGGCCCGTTGGGGAACCTGGGGAGTCCGTTGACTGGGAATTTTAAGAGATAGTTGGAGGGCTCCGGAAAGGGAGCATCTCTCTTTGTAGGAGCTCTGTTAGGGGGGGCTCCGGCAGGACATGAGGTGGAGGGCTCAGGAGACTGACATCACTCTCCGTGGGGGCCCCACTGGGGAATTTAGTAAGGCTCGTCTACCGGGGCCTTGCGAAGGCTCTGGAGACGGGCACCTTTCTCCACAGGGGCCCTCTTAAGTATCATGGGGGGGGGGGACTCTCTCTCCATGGGGGCCCTGTTAGGGGAACCTGGAGGGGGGGCTTCTTTGCTAGGAGCCCTGAAGGTTATGAAAGGAAGGCTCTGGGGATGGGCATCTCTCTTCATGGGGGCTCAGTTGGGCAACCTGGAGTGGGCTCGTCTACCGGCGACTTTGAGAGATGGATGAAGGGGGCTCTGGTGCTAGAGCGTCTCTCTCTGAAGACAGTCCGTGGAGGGGGCCTCGGGGGGGAGGTCCTACACTGGGGACCCTGGACGATATGCTAGGAAAGTCTCCGGATACGGGAATCTCTCTCCATGGGGGCCCCTTTCCATCCGAGGGGAACCTGGTATGTGGAGGGGGGGCTGATATACTGGGGAATTTGATAGATAAATGGAGGAGGCCTCTAGTGGTGGGGCAACTCTCTGCGAGGGATTCCATCGAGGGGACCTTGAGGGAGCGCCCCTTTATTGGGGAACCCAAAAAAATGAGGTTTTTGAGAGATATGCAAAATGCCCTGTATAAGGCCTCTCTCTCCATAGGGGCCCTGTTGGGAAACCTGGTGGGGGTTCGTTTGCGGGGGCATTTGAGAGAAAAGTATATCTGGGTTCCTTGCTTGGACCCGGAGGCCATTAAGATTTTTAGTCTGGGGGGCGTCTGGAACTTTAGTAAAGGAACAGGGCTCTCCTGAGTTGATATTAGATTATGGGACACAACGGGCCTGTCTATAAGGCCTAGGTGCATCGGGACCGTATGGGCACGAATCCAATGTTAATCAATCAACCACCCTAGAACAAGCCACGAAGGCCCAAAGGGGAGGTATAGCTCTACTCTTTGCTTAACCTCGGCGCTAGATGTGGGTGGGTGATCAACGCCACGCTCCGGCCGGTTTACCCCCGGGAAAGACCCGGTACCCATTGTGTAGGAGGCTGGGTGGGCCCCAGGGCCGATCCGGACGGATGCGGAAAATCTCGCCCCCACCGGGATTCGATCCCCAGACCGTCCAGTCCGTGGAGAGTCGCTATACCGACTGAGTTATCACAGCCCATGGCACATGACTAAGGTAAAATCAGAACAACTGGCGAATGTTATGCATGCTTATTTTGCACGTACTTACAAAGACTGGAAATTTATAATATACACGAAATAATAATTTATGACTGTAAATATGTAGAGCAAGCGTTGTTAGGATGAATATGGCTGAAAACCGAAACTGCTTCACATAATTTAAGTAAAGTCTCAAAGGTCGAATTCTAAAAATCTAACGGTTTCGGTGCCGACACCAGGTCACAAGACGGACAGACATGGCCTCCACACAAGGTATTTATTTTACTTGCTAAATAAGGTACAATTATTTTAAAAAAATTACTCACTAGAACTGCCGACATCCATCAAGGTGAAAAGTGCCATGAAAATACAAGAAGTAACATAGAGTTTCATTTTTCTTACGAATTACACACAACTATATCTTATTCACGACTTTTAGAACATTTCCACGCTTTCATGGATGGACAGAAGCCGCACGGAACTCAGCAGCTTAAAAGTAAGCAAACGTGTAGGCCTGTATTTAGAATATGAAGACAATATCAATACATAATAACCGTAACTTTTGCAAATATAACACTCAAACACAGCAGCTGCTCAGTAGATTATTATATATTGTACAGTGAGTGCAAACCATTCTCTTCACGCACATACAACTCCACATAAGCACTATTCTGAACAGGTTTTAGACACAGTATATCTGTGAATATAACTCGTACAACCGTCAGAGTATGATTGCCATTGTAACACATGCTAAGCTGGTTAACAACTGAATGCATGTGGCAATCATTTCAGTTACGCGGACTAGCTGTACTGCGATTGGGGATAGATACACGTTATGCACAGGAAGTACCACTGGAAGGCTTGCGTCTGTTTCCTGTTTCTAAGATTGTGGTGACATATACTTATATAGGACCCAAAAGGTTTCTGACTCGCTTCAAGAGTTCCTTAAGAAGTAAAAAAGAATCGTTTATGTGCAGGCCCCGTCTGTGTCCTATTATCAACGACTAAACCATCTGTTGGACGTTCCATGAAATTCTGTGTAGGAGTTTTTCACGAGAAATCGTCGGCCAAGCGTTGGTTTTTCAAAAACTGGATCAATCACACCCTGCTTGACGGAGCAAACGAATTTCTTGAAAATTGGTGCAGTGAAAGGAACAATTTACCTAAGGGCGTAAATAAAATCTTGAACATGGGTGCTGATAAGTCCTTAGCCCGACCAGGAAGGAGACAAGCTAATGTTTCTGTCAGAATGGCGCGAATTTCCTTCGGCGCCTTGCCTTGCAGGAAAAAAAACTTGATGAGAGCTCGTGTCTCGATTTTGTTGAAATCGCGCACGTCCCTGACATGCTTCCAAGTTTGTTTCCTTCTTGGTCGGGCTAAGGACTTATTAGCACCCCGGTATTCTTTCTTTTGGGTGATTCCCCGGCGTGCCGACGTTTCGGAACACTCTATTCGTTACATCCTCATAGGTGGTGTACGCAGGGAATCCTGCTTACACAACCTATGAAGGTGGAAGTGTTCCGAAACGTCGGCACGTAAAATTCAGACTCCGGGGAATCACCCAAAAGAAAGAATGCAACATTGAGAACACGGAGAACATTTGAAATCAGGAATAAATAAAATCTTGCCCGTACTTTATATACTCGTCCGATCTAGATAAGTTTAGGAACAGGAACTATCCATAAAAATGTATTAAGTGGCTAAGTATAGTTAAGAATCATACTAATCATGCTGCTTTCAAATCATAATAAAAGACTAACGAAGATCAACAAAGGAAAAGCAGCTGAAATGGCGAGCATTAATTAACACATTCTTGATTGGTTATGCAGAACATCCCACTAGCACTAATATATTAATTTATGCATCAAACCTACTATAAAGTACCATTAAGTGTTACTATTAAGCAAACACACAACTGGAAAACATGCAAATATTCATCCACTCTATATTTAAATCACATTTAATTGAATTTATCATACTCAAGAAAGAGAAGGTATGACTAACGATAAACTGTAAACACAACTGTACTGATAGAAAATTTGGTTGTTACTTTCTGTTATTTAAATCCTTGGATTCTGTTATGAAGTACGGGGCAGAAAAATTTGTCACAGCCCAAGGCAGGTATGAGATACTGTCCTAAAATTCATTTCAAGCAGGAAAAAAAATGTAATGGTTACCTGATCACATAATTTTGTCTAATTACGTTTATAAAATTAGACGGAATTCTCACACACAAACACAATCTTCGGTCAGAATTCTTTTAATAAAAATGTGGAGGCACGTGGTTATCGGCCTACAATTGGGAACACACAGTAAACAGGCGAAGTAAACGTTAATGCAAACTCAAAATTGATTTTAAGATTAGTCTTCTGCGATGTGACGCCGTGAAGTCAGGTATATTTACTAATGACTCAGAGTAAAGTACTGCCCCTGTCTTTAAGGGAGAAGACTCCACTAAAGGCACATCTGAAATAAATACATTTTGACATCCAAGGTTTGTTGAGGGTAAAATCCTCTTCCATCCTGAAGATGGAAGCAATACGTTGCTCCGAAACGTAGATAAATTTCTACCAGACTACACGGTGTCACATCCCAGACGATGGTAATCTTTAGAGTCACTGCTCTGAAAACGCCAAATCTTGCTTATTGCCCGTATTTTGTAAAAAGGGGGACAACTCACAATATATCAGTTTTACAGGAGAAGCAGGACACTAGCTCCAATTTGCACAGGACAAATGTTTTGACAGGTAGGATATCCTCTACCTATATTGGTTATTCTGGAACATGGAGTTGTCAACTTTGTATGTATCACAGAGGACCACAAGTTGAAGGATTTGCTACACACAACCTTATTAGCTCAGTGGCAGTTAGCACCCCTGTACAAAACAGGGGCAATATGAAAAAGTATTTATTTCTGAGATGCCTCATTCCAGTAAGAGACAAAACGTCATAACTTAAGCCCACACACAAGTACTGCAGACTGTGTGATAATGTAGCACTATGCAGATGTCTAATCAGTTTCCCACTCATGGTCATGTCCTTGCATATTTCCTGTTTGTGAGCCACAGATAAGACTCGGAGGGTGAACAGTGCTAGAAAGTTACTGTTTGGGAACCCGATCACCTCACTCCGCAGTAAACAAGACATCACACACATTTCTCACATGTTTTCCATCACTTATTCAGTACAATTGTTGTTCATACATACACACACAAATAAGTCACATTTTCAGCCCATTATCAAGGATGTAAATTGTTCATATAAAATAATTAACACCTGAAATAGTGAAACAAAAAAATCACACATTTTGAACTTTGGTTTCTTATTTTATGTGATCTAGACCTTCAGGGATGCATGTCAGGCCTAACAGCCACTCTATCATTTGGACTTAACAGGAAAATGCCAAGCACAAACATGCTATCATACACGCAAGCAGATGTCTATCCACAGTGCCAGCCAACCTTTCTGATAAGAGGTCCAATCAAGTTACATCTCTTATGGTCTACAACTGAACTAGACATCAGCCAATAAGAGGAACAAAATTTTTAAACATACATTTCATAGTAGTGAAATTTGTTCTACACATCAGTCAAGGTCAAACACGTGAAAAGGCATGCAATGTGCGATGTTGGAGGGGGAATCAGAAACATAACACAGCTCAAAAAATGTTCAAGCCTCTATCATCCCAGTACTGAAGGTCCAAATTCAACACAGAACTTGATCTGTAACACACAGTTCAAACCACTCAAAATGTCCATGGCTTATACTCTGTATACAATTCAAATGAACAAACACATTCTGCATGATTAAATTATTTATTGACATTCAAAACTTAACAATCTTAAAATATAAGGCAATCAACATAACACAATTTCCTAGAGATTTAGAATTTTCAAAGTTAATAAATATAAAAACAACATGAATGAAACCAATGCACAACCTTGCCTGTTGAGAGAAAAGTCCAATCAAAAAAGACAGAGGAAAATGCAGGGGGGAGGGTGCAAAAAATTCTTTCCACGCTGTATCTATTCTTGTTGTAAATTATTCTTTCCAACTAAAACAGTGTCAATAGTTTTGCTATAATATTATTGGAAATTCATCATTAGAATGTGTTATGACTGTCATAAACACGACTCAAGCAAATATGTCCAGGTTTAGTACACGTACCTTCTAGTGCAAGCACTGTAATTTGTGATGAGAGCACAGCACAGACAAAAAACTATAACACTGTCACCACAACGGAAGCCACAGGATGTGTCAGTGTGTATGCTGACGTCAATTCCACGTGTCTAAGGGTACTTTCATTCACCCAGCAGGCTTGTCACAACACATGATTAGTTAATCATTCCAAATTCATTATGCTTGGTTTACAACTCAGATTTCATGAGTATACAATGCAGCTTCTATGTAACATGGGCTGCTGTATGACATGCCTAAACAAAGCCCAGTCTGTGACATGTGTGGTAGCACTGAGGCACTTCAATTCAATGCTACATTCTGTGAAGAAAGCATCTTTCATGTACATGATGTTGTGGAACCATGAGAACGGCAGAACACGGTGCAGCAAAAACAGGCGTGCAGTAAACGAGCAACGTGAGATCACTAGAAAGTGAACATGTGATGCAGTACCACATTAAACTACATCATGGGTCAATTCCTCTTCTTGGCGGGTACAGCGGCCTCCACAATTTGCCACAACTTCACATTCCACAGACAGCAGAAATAAGTGGCCAGATTTTCCAAAAGGACGGTGTGCCCCCGCATTTTGCTAATGCTATAAACAGTGCTGTCAATGTCCCATTTCCTGAATGGCTGCTTGCAGAAGCACAACCAATTCCATGCCTGTTACCAAGTCCTAATGCATCCCCCAAATGTACTTCTTTTACAGCCCTACCAAGGATACAGCGGAAAAGTGAACAGTGCTACAAAATTGTGACAAATAATTACACCAGCAATTAGTAGTGCATCTCCAATTAGGAATGCACAGATCTGGACTGAACTGGCACAGCTTCAACACATTTACAGCTGTCAGTAGCATTCACACCAAGCTTTACTAGCTTCATTTATACTCAAACATATCTGCTGTTATCAAATGAAAGGAAAAACCTTTTACATCAGCAGCATACATAAACAGTAACAAATACAATGCTCTGTCAATCTGTATAACAAGGAACAAGTTGCCAATAAACACCCATTATATTGAAATGCACATATTGGCTGCTTTTCTCTAAGTACATGTACATACAATGTAGGAATCGTGCTCTCTGAGATATTCTGCAGCCTGTAATGGCTGTCTAGCTCAACACAATCAACAGCTTTAAAATAAAAAAGACCCAACATCCTTCTGTCACAACACAACTATTGTGTTTGATGAAGAACATTCGTTCTTCACTGATGTTGTACAGCAAGAGAATGAATCACCTTGAAATCTTTAAAATAACAAATATGACAAAAGAGTTCTATTATGTTTTGCAAGTTTGTTTCTAAAGGCCATTTAAAACATTTTCTGTCTAGCAACCATGATGATCACAACTTACAAAACACCACTTGAATAACTAAAATCCAAGCATTAAATTTTACTTATTGAAATGTGCCAAGTGATTTTGTAATTCTGATAAATTATTCAAAAATCTATAAAAAGCACAAAATGCATTTGTCATATTTTCACTGAACTGTCTTTACTAGAGTGAAGTCATTTCTTGCTTACAATTTTCATAAGGCACACAAATTAAATTCTGATAGACAGCTCCACTATTTTCTTACTACCATGTTTATTTTTAATTATTTAGAGGTAATGTTATACCACAAGACAATTACTCACTTTCAGTGGACAAAAATGTTAAGAATTTTATAAGAAACTGAAATTTATATTTCTATTCACTGACATCTACAATGGATAAATCCCATTCACCTTCTAATCTAATTTTACTAGCAAAATTGACTTGATTTCCTCCCTCTTCCACATCACTAAATTCACAATGGTAAAACTAATACACAAGGATCCACTACTGGAACAAATGCAGCAGTTTCAGGGTTCTTACTAATTCATTCAAAAAATGAAGTCTGGACTACTGAAACTACTGGTCCCATTTGTTCAGTACCTACACTGTAGCTTTGTACCATAATAGTTGAAACAAATTAGTTTCATAACTGGAATCATTTTAAGTGAAAATCATTTATCTTGGGAGACTCGAATGAGATTTCTGTCTTTCCACATAAACAACATTCCTCAAATGTCCAATGGAAAAGAAATTGGGAAAATTTTAACATTTTCTTTCATAGCCATGGTTTTAGTATCTATCAAAGTTCCATACCAATATTCAGTAATCTCAGCAAACATGTTATCTAAAAGTGTGAGATTCTAAATACTGTATCATATTTATAATAAGAAAACCTTTTGTAGAAGTGGAAAACATTGCCAGAAAGCTCAGACTACAGATAAACCAAGAAAAGACAAAATATATGATAGTGGAAAGGAAAAAGAGTTTAAAGAAGAATAAAATAAGACATTTAAAAATAAAAAATTACAAATTTGAAAGAGTGGAAAACGTTAAATATTTAGGAGTTATACTTAAAAGATAACAATAACCAAACAGACTAGCACGAATGAATAAAAATGCTAACAAAACATATTTTATGCTACAAACATTTTTTAAAAATAAAAACATATCAAAGAAACTAAAATTAATGCTACAGAACACAATAATAGACAAAATGTTAACATATGCATCAGAAACTTGGACACTAACAAAGTGAGATAGAAAGCAATTGAACATTTTTGAGAGGAAAGTGTATACAAGAATTTTGGGCCCAGTACATGACAATGAAAAAGAAAATTGGAGGATATTAACCAATAAAGAAATTTATGCAA
>Ga0131853_10027763_pt1 | contig 10148 bp, 4 predicted proteins | sample TergutLab28metaG_FD_92764 | JGI IMG/M metagenome (GOLD analysis project Ga0131853, IMG submission 92764) | Labiotermes labralis P1 segment gut microbial communities from Petit-Saut dam, French Guiana - Lab288 P1 (version 2) (version 2) | ecosystem: Host-associated > Arthropoda: Insects >... | reverse complement strand
CCACACAAGGGGTAAAAAAAAATTCCCCGTTTTTCATCCAGCCAAAAGAAACAAGTGAGAAAAACACTTTCAAAAAAAAAAACCCCCCCCCCCCCCCCCCCCCCCCCCCCCCCCCAATTCTGTATGATCAACTCAACATCTGTGTCCAGTTCTGGAACAGTAAATGTAAATCACCACAGTAAATAAGACACCGCCTCTTATAAAGTGTAACTTCCAACCCAACATTCAACATTTGGATTGACTTATGGGTGTTTTGTAAGATGCCATACTACTTCTGGTCATACTGTATACAACAGCAGTACTGGCAAATACAAGGCAGTAATCACTACACAGCAGCAAACACATTACAGCAGCTATGGAAAACTTCTTTTTGCAAACAAGAAAAGGTAGGCAAGCAATTTCAGTGCACTTGCACAAGCTGCAGGTCTGCCCAGGAGCATTGCATTATATTATTTTTCAGTTTTTTGTTACAGCGCCATAAACACATCTGTAGTGAAAAAGCGTCAATTATATAATTATGTATGTTAATATGAACAATACTGGTGGAAGGGACCCACATCTTCTGAGATGAGATTCTGTATCAATGGGTGACTGGTTCCCACTGTTTCAAAGGAGCATGGTACCTTCCCTTCAAGAATCAAGCAGTAGTTCTGCTGGCAATGACATCAAAATACCTGGAACCAATCATTCGATGACATGGCATCACATCCCAAATGATCTGAATCCTCAGCAATGCCACTGCTGTACGAACCATGTATCTCCCACGACCATTATTGCATTTTTCTTCTTCTAAATGTTCAATATACAATGTCATGTATACTTCATTCTCTTATTCCTGATTAACAATGAACCTAATCTGAATGACAATGTACAATAATTTTAGTAAGTAGGCAGAGCACTTGTGCCTCAAGTTTCATACACATCATCTTGTGTGTACAAGAGGAGGCCAGGCAGTACTCACAAAGCCCACTGTCCTCTACCAGTTCTAAAAATTGTATGTTGATAGTGCTACATGTACAGAAAGTAAATTTATATTCCTACAACGACGTGCACTTTGTACCATGGATTAGCATGCTAGACACATGTGAATGGCAACACTGCATGCTATCAATGTCAGTACTACCAACACCACCATAATAACTGTTGTTCCTCTTCAGGAAAATTGGTTTTCTATAACCTTAAAAGCTTCAAATTGCTGTTAGGTTTGTAATTTTTATCTGTAAGCAAGGATTCACACAGAATTTACAGGTAAATTTAAAGATTCATATTAAACTTCAAACAACTAGCTCCAATCGCTCATTAGTTGCTGCTGTCTTACTGGAAGTTGCATGTCAATTTCATAAAACTACTGTGCTCTAAAAAAACAATTACCCCAACAAAGTTTTCTGTGCCCCCCGCCCCCCTCCTTCAAATATTTATCAGCATACATGATTTCTCAACCATTCAGGCTGTCAGCGCTCACCTCATAAGTTTGTACCTTCATTTTATTACCGAACTGTGGGAAAATGTGGAGGGCAAACCAAAGGGTGGTCTTCAATGGCAGTAGGTCCATACAAACCTTTTTAAATGTCAGTTTGTATAAAGGTTTAAAGGGTGGACACACAGAAAGTATGAAGATCTCTTACACCCAGTTCTGTTTCTTAAGCAAAGAACAGAGCGCCCAGCATTACAAACAAGGTGTCAGTTTAACAGTTTTAGGTTATGTCTCACAACTTTCTGGCAGTTAAAATCTGTAATATCCTGATGTAAACTAATCACAGAAGATCACTTGTGTCATCGTTAACAACCATTACCACTGGTCTCTACAATGTGTGAAGCCTTTTAAATAGCACGTGTTATTGCAAGAATGTCCCGTTCTATCCCTGACCATTTTCACACCATACATTAAGAACATGTAGCAACAGAACGTAATGAAGAGATAAACTGGATACCATTACTAAGAATTTCTGCGGAAAATATTCACACAAGTGGACCAATAAAGGTGACACACTCAAACCAGTCTGCTGGCACAGTTCAAACTGGACGCTGTATCAACTGTGTGGGTCATTCAGAATCAGATACGATGAGAATATTGTGCATAGTAAACTGAAAAGAATGGTTATATGTCAGTTATGCTCTAGTCCAGGCACCCAGGAAATGGGTAAGTTTTGAAGAAAATCATGAAACCTACAGTCAGAATGGCCAGATTCCAACCACATTCCCTCCGAAACTGAGCCAATGGCATTACTGCTTTGCTATCTTCTTCAGCAATATGTGCAGTATTCTGTCTCCACCATCTGTTATCAAGAAGACTTAAAAATAGAGATATTCCACCTGAATATAATGACCCTTCTTGTACAGTCTACTTACAAATTATGAAGGGTAGATACCTCTCCCGCCTACTGTCACCATGATACTTCAGCCACCTAACAACACGAAGACACAACCAAAGTATACAAACAAAAAGGCTTGTTTTAATAAATGTAACAGGAGCAATGTTAAGGGTCACATTCCAATGTATTCTTCAGCTCTAATCCAGTCACACTTTAGGCTAAACTGAGTGAAGCACCTGGAATGACAGCAACTTTTCATCAAGTCCATCTTAGCTAAGGGCCAATTCCGTCTCCTATGCAAATCCGCTGCATGGCATTCAGACAGCCACAGTCACAGTTTGAACTTTACCTTACATGTGTCAGTGGTATTTAAAGACTGCTAATTATAGCATAAAATACTTCTGCAGACAGTTATCCCCAAGTATTTAACAACCAGGTCATCTGTTAGATTGGATGTTATCCAAACAGCCTGTAGTGCTACATAACTGTAACACTACAGTTGGGAAATGCCTCAAAACAACTGTCAAAACTGCCTTCCTACACAGAATACCAATGCCTCCTTTTCCTGACAGAAATGATGTTAATATGTGTTTGCAAATCACAACAATTCCGAAACATTATGCAAGCTGCTACATAATTCAACTCAAATATATATTGTCATGGCCCATCCACAAAATGATATGTCTGTTTTGTAAACAGATCATTAGACAAGAAACTTGGTGGAAACCAGTGATGGATAAGACATAGTATTTCACAACAGACAACTGTGTTTTGAAAGAAACAGGTTATCTACACCACCAAACTACTACTCTGACCAGTCAGCTAACATGTTTTAAGTACACATAACCCATTCTCAGCTCCAAACAACCAATCTGTCAGCCGTATACCAGAAGCACCTAATGTATATTACAGCAACTGTTTCAAAAGAACTTACAGTAAGCATTAGCAGTATCCCTCTTACTAACAATGAATTTGCAAATTAAATATTTCACACCAAATCTGTAATATTTACAACATTTAAATTGTAAATTGTAAAAAATAAATTGAAAAACTATAAACTGAACATCTTTACAAGTGCCGATCTGCATCAACTACAAGAGGCAAGATATTTGGGGCAATTAACTGTCACTTACCAGTAAAAGAAAACTGTGAGCAGATATTACAAATGTTCTTTTGTATCCATCCAGAGACAGACCAATCTAATTTTATCATTATTCATCCCATTGTGAAAATAAACAATGAGAGACTAAAAGATAATCACAACTAAAAAAGACATATAATTCTGTTGCAACATAATACATATTCCTCTTAAAATCTAACCTTCACTGTAAAATTAGACCCCATATTGATTCAAAACTCTTAAAGTTGCATTAATCCTTCCAAGAATTTTTGGTGTTTCAAATTACCCAATGATGACCTATTCCGGCCCAAACATCTGTAACCAAATTATATGCATATAATAAAAATTTCTAATTGTCACTGACAGTGTTCTAGTCTATCACAGACCATTCTCACATATTATTTGTGGCCTAAAAATGTGTCCTTTATCATACGGCCATTTAAATGCCAGTCTTCCACTGCGGGCGCAGCAATATTCAATTTAGCCCCTTCCTTAAAGCTGTCCTATATATAGGATACATACGGCTGTGCTCCCAAGAAAGTCATTTTATATATTTAGACAACAAGAATACATACTTCATTTTTAAGACACGCTGCAAATCTCTCTTTTATTTCTCACAAAATGTAATGTATTTCATAATTTTATCTTTTTTTGTTCAAATAATATGCACATTTTACACAAAGAGTGCGCTAAAATCTAAATGTCCACGCCTGTCGTGAAAGGGCTAAATGCCCACCACAGGACAATGTTCTCTCATTCAGACAGAAAGGTTGTAAATTTTGTGGGACAACAATGTCCCATTTGCCTGTTAAAGATTTATCACTGCAAGTGTATTTGCCCTGGGTTACCATTCAATATTATCATCATCCATTAGCAAACAGCACTTTCCCACTCAACCACACTATTTCTGTCACCTTGTAAGTGAAAGGTTGACTTACTAAATATGCTACCAATATTGTTCAATTATGTCTTTAAGGGTTCCTTGCAGCAAATGCATAAAATCTTTAAGTCTCTCTGACTGTCAGCACTTTTATCTGAAAAAATTAATTAACAATTTCACTGAAATCGGAGAATCAATAGTTAAAAACGTCCAGGCAATAATTCTGGTTCATACTGGTTCAATGTAATGCCAGCCTGATATGAAATCCAAATCGACCGTTTGTTGATTTAAAAAAATTGTTTATCAAACAGGAAACAGATATATAATAAATGCAAAATAAGAAAAGCCATACAACTTTTAATTCAAACTTTTTGATAGTGTGCCAACTGTCAATGAATTACGCAGTGATGTTTGCATAAGAGAGTAGATTTTTAACAGTGAATCTGTATATTCAATAACCGATAATATCTACAGCAAATAAAAATTAAGCCATATCCGATATGCTAAATCAGAGAGCCACTCTTTTCATGCTTATAAATCTGAACTGCACAGGAGGAGGGTCGTGGAAATCCTGTGATAAAGTGGCATGTAACATCCACTTCAGTACTTTCGTATACACAAAACCCTCCTGGAAGGGACTGCTGAAAAAGGAAAAGAGATAAAACAATGTAAATTTACTTACTTCCTTAAGGTTATTAAACTGACACATTTTTAGCACCAAATGACAGGATGACCTCGGTGGGGGAGAAAACAATTTAAATATAGAACTGCATGATGTAGCCAACATTTCAGTTCTAAACCCACAACGCAGGGCAGGGGTGGACAGAATGTTCAACTTGAGCAGTCAAAAGGCAAAACTTGACAACATCTATTAGCCTACAGTTCGTTAATCCTCGAAATTGACTGACATTGTTTCTTATACATTCAAATCACGACCCTTAAATGCATTCGGTGGGCAACGTGACTGTTGCACGGTTTGACCACAACAAGCAAGGAAACTCCATTCAACCAAGAGCACTGTTCAACATTTGTTCTGCCACGCCCTTTTTAAAACTTGACGCTGCCAGGGTAGTACAGCAAATGTCAAGTACAAACACGAGTTCTCTCTCTCTCTCTCTCTCTCTGTTAATTACAACATGAAGGTATTTGGGAAATACAGGCAAAGCTGCACGCACTTTTAACCATATAATGAGCGTAGGTAGTCCGCCTCACGCTCCGGCCGCTCTACGCCCTGTAAAGGACACCCAGTATCCACTGCACAGTAGGCAATATCCAGCCCACCACAATTTTATTCATCGAAGCAGTTTAAGAGATAAATATGCACAGCCAGAGCTCGGCCCCAGTCAAGCAGCCACGCCACACTCTGTACTTTGGCCGCTCTGAAATTATCACACTCAGCACGGTAGTCAAAATAACTGCCTATCGCTCAACTACCTAATACACGTGATGTAAAGGTGCTAGGGTTTTACAAAGGTTGATGACCAGTTCAGTTTTAGTCGATATCAGTTTGACATAACCCCGACTTTACGTAAAGCTGCCATCAAGACGTTCTTTATGAAAACGGGCATCACACTAAAACTAGTCCGTGATTATAAAACATAAATAGTAGGGACACGTATTTAATACAAATAACTCGGTGTGCTGAATATTTAATGAAATGAAACAATTTCAGCGAATATGCAACAAAGGCCTGTATCAGCCATAAATTAACACATGACCGGTAAGTATACAAAACAATAATAAGCACTTCAGTAACGTATGTGTACTTCACTGGGCTCCACTGCAATTTCAGCTAACACTTTATTGCCACAGATCCACATTATCCAAACAAAAGCTCAAATATCACACGGATGGTCTGTGAACCACAGAGTGCAAACAAAAAAACTAACAAAAAGTAGTGTTCTATGGAGATACTACTAGAGTGGAGAGTGCTGGACTAGTTTCAAATTATTCTCAGGCCAAGACAACACCAGTAGCGAAGCAGGGCAGTTCAGGTTCTGTTCAATTTCCAACTTGCACCAAACGAATATGGGGACCGCGGTGGCACAGTGGTTAAGGTGCTGTGCTACAAATCGGAAAGTCGCTGGTTCGATTCCAGATGGTGTCAGTGGATTTTTCATTGACATAAAATCCTTCCCATCGCACTATGGCCCTGGGGACGACTCAGCCTCTAACAGAAATGAGTACCAGGAACATTTCCCGAGGGTAAAGGCGGCCGGTGCGTAAGGCTGACCTCACCACCATCCTGTGCCGTTGTCACGAAGTCTGGGAACCTTAACTTCCTGGAACCCACTGGGCCTGTCCAGGTCTGTAATGGGAGTGCTTTACCTCTTTACCAAACGAATATACTTTCCAGACTATAAGGTGAGGTAAATTCAGTCAAAAACACAACTATGAATATAGGGCTAAATGATGGTGTTTATTAGCAATAGAAAACTACATGTTTCGGCCTATAGCGACCATCATTAGGTTCTGACAACTTGTTGTAGTTTTCTATTGCTAATAAACACCATCATTTAGCCATATATTCATAGTTGTTTTGACTGAATTTACCTCACCTTGTAGTTTAAACACACCTCAAAATACTTTCCAGAAATGCCAAAATATGTAAGACATTAAGCCCAATTCAGACACAATATTCTGAAATCTTATTGATAGTCCTAAGGTCTTAGAATAGTTTCCACAATCTAATACACAATGGGGCCCACCCAAGTGTCTTAAGAATCAGCCGTAAATGCAGCTACAGACCAAGCAGCTTAAATTCACTCGCTCGGAATATCTATATGTAACACCTGGTAGGTGTATAGTGCACTTGCCTTGCTCTTTATTAGAACACTTTATATTCCGGAAATGAAATTAAAATCAATAAAGGGCCATATTAACAACACGTAACATAGGCTTCCTTCAGAAGCTGATGGTAACTCCCCTTGTCATGACATTTCCCACATTTTATGGAATCCGCCAATTCATTGCTGCGTACGCAAGAGCCAGCCATATTACCCCATCCTGAGCCAGACGGATTCAGCTTACGTTCTTAACACCAAATCAATATTACCCTTCCAACCACGCCGAATTTCCAAGTGGTCCCCTACTTTTACGTTCTCCAACCAAAATTACGTGTTTTTATGCGAATTTATCCCGTTGTGTTTACTATAATTGAAACACAAACACAGTATACCGTCAGACACAACACTTTAATGCTATACAGCAACGTACTACATGGTTCGGCTCCTCAGACCTATCATTGGGCACCTTTATTACAGAAGTTTAAAATCATAACGGAATTTGCAACATGCAAATTCTTCGTTAGTGAGATGTCACTAATACATTTTAAGCACTGTTTATTACACATATACTTGCATTGCATTTTAGTACCTAATGCTTTAAATTTGTGTATTTGCTGACGATGTGAGCTTCACTGGCTATAGCAATTTTGTTCGAATTCGACATTTTAGGGAGATGTCACTAACGAAGAATTTGCATGTAGCAAATGTACTGACTTTTTTTTTTAAACTTTTGTAATAAAGGTGCCCAATGATGGTTCTGATGAACCGAACGATGTAGCACATTGCTGTATGGCATTGAAGTGTTGTGTCTGAGGGTACAGTTTGTTTGTATTGCAATGAAATGACGTAGTGGCTCACGGTCCATTGCATGCTACGTATCCCGCCCATATCACCCTCAATGACCTCACGAACATCTGCCCAATGTGCAAACAAATCATTAGTCTCGACATTACGCAATTTTCTCCTCCCTGTAATCACTTCCTCCTTCTTAGGTCCAAGTGTTTTCCTTAGCACCCTGTTTTCAAACAGGCCCTCGATCTATGTTCTTTCCTTGGACAACACACCGCGTTTCACGCCCATACAAATGAAATAACGAAATTTTTACGAGCATCTGAAGTTTGCGGCAAAATAAATTTTGTTTTCCTTGATATACAAAGAGCTTAGGGATTCAACGATATTAGCTACTAATTAAGGCCAAAGTCTCCAAGAAGAGGCCGGCCGAGATTCGAACCCCGGGCCAGTACATGTGGAATCTGTTACGCACACAGTTGCATCAGGACAGATCTATACTCCAAGCATTACGGTTTTTCCCTGTATTATTCCAACAATGTTCTATGCTCATATTACATTCACCTACAACCGACGGTATATAGTATTAGCGAAAGAAAGCGTCGTTAAATAAAACACACACACACACACACACACACACACATATATATATATATATATATATATATATATATCTTCTTTCGTAGTTTGTGTAATTTTTAGCAGCAGACGCAACAAAAGCGTTACAACTGCTCGAGGAAATTCCAACCCATCCGATTCTAACCAAACTACAAACAAAACGGTGCAGAAACGAGAGACGGAAGGAGTGTTCTACAATGTTTTGTATTCATCCGCGGTTTGCGCTCTGACAGTAATGATGAAATGGCCAATTACAGCCCAAAGACATACAAGCGAAAGGAAAAGGCCCAGAGGAATTGACAATCCAGTCGTTTTGAGCGGTAGTGAATGGTAAAGGAAAATCCGCCGCATGTCCCTCAAACCCGTCAGCCTCTCTGTAACTGATCGGTACGTCATGCTTTCGCGTAATTCCGTTTACAAAGACTGGATACGGTGCATAAAGACCCGGCGATCGGCTTTCGATGACCTGCAGTGGAACTGAACATATCTCTTCACAAAGGTGCGTGCACATCGGCCAAAACAACCCAGCATCCTGCACCCTGATCAATGGAGGCAGGCCGTTCCTTCCCCAGTGACAAACTGGGCAGCGTATGAAGCTAGCAACACTTTCCTATCACCTTGTATCGTGGTTAAGAACACCTGCAATTTTACCCCCAATCCTGCTCCCGTTTACACAACCTGCTGCTAATATATCCCACTGACATCTACGTCACGGAGGCGACGTCCCCTTCCACAGTATGACTTTCCAAACCGGAGGTATGGAAGGATTACATCCCCGTCGTTTCGCATAAAAACCTTGAGACAAACCTTACGGCCTTCCTGCCTCAGTCGCATGGTTGAAGCGCAATCACACTGACCTAAAGCGCAATCTCCCGTCTTGTGACATCAGCCCAGGCTCGCTAACGTTACCTGCGTATGAAGCTGGGGAGTTTGTGAAACTACTCCTGCTATAACTCTGGGTAAATGAACAACCTGATGCACAATTACGTTATATAAAACTTTATTATTATAATCCTCTACATGTTTCGAGCAACACTCTGCTAGTCATCAGGAAGTCGAATTGTATTAATACAGCATCTGGTATAGTATTCTCTGTAAGTGACTGTCCGGTGTGCAGGTTGCAACCTGCACACCGAACGGTCACTTACTCCTCACGGATAGTAAAAGAATATTAAGTAGGGAAACCACTGCGGCGCCGATGGACACAAACACTGCGAATAAGACGGTTGGATGATGAGCGTAACGATACGGTGATGAACACGAATATCTGTAAAAAAAAAAACTGGGAATGAACTAGTTAAGAAAGCCAAACCCCACAGAGGGTTGCAAAGCTATTGGAAGCAGGAGAAAACCCTAAATTACGTGGGTCGTGCCGAAGGTCATGAGCAACCATTTTTGCATGCAAACCGGGAACAGCAGACGAAGGAGAGTATGGTAGTAGATGGAACCAGCTGTTGTGTTATCCTTGAGTGTCTCGTGACGTCAATAGCTTGCGTCACGTGACCAGTATCACTCCTAACAAAATGGCCGACAACGATGTGTCGTTTCGCCAGCGTGCTGTCATCGAATTTCTCGTTAAAGAGGAAATCCCTGCTGCAGAAATTCACCAGAGACTTCAGCGTGCTTATGGAAGTGTGTGCATG
>Ga0131853_10027762_pt1 | contig 10148 bp, 8 predicted proteins | sample TergutLab28metaG_FD_92764 | JGI IMG/M metagenome (GOLD analysis project Ga0131853, IMG submission 92764) | Labiotermes labralis P1 segment gut microbial communities from Petit-Saut dam, French Guiana - Lab288 P1 (version 2) (version 2) | ecosystem: Host-associated > Arthropoda: Insects >... | reverse complement strand
TTTTGACGTTTTGCTGACCGTGCATCTCAGTATATTTATCTCAGTAATTAACCAACTTGATGCACAAAATTTGTTTCACAGTAAGTTTTATTTCATGCCTCTACATGTTTCGAGCACATGTGCAATTTTGTGCAACAAGTTGGTTAAATACTGAGATAAAAAAATGAAGATTAAAGTTACTTAATTACAATTGTCCGAATTTTTTCTCATTAAAAGGAAAAATGTCATTTTTAAAGAGTTCCGGATTTCTGGTAGATGGTTTGGAAATTACTGCAAGTGTTAGGGATGATAGAATAGCAAGAAATATGACACGTCTAGACACACAAAACCACGACAGAACACAAACCGTACAGCCAGTTGACACTCGAATGAATCTAGAAGTACTGGCGTGCATGAAGCCTTACAGCCTGCAGAAGAGAGCTGCTCTGAAAGGCACGCTGTATTGATTGCGGAAATCACTGTGACGTGCAAAAAGCGCGTTTGTGTATTTAGCAGAGAGGATCAACTGCTCACTAACACAACACTGTCACTTAGAAATCGCAAAAGACCACGAAACAGAGACTCCGGATAGGCCTGAAGAAAGAGAAAAACTACAAAATCTATAGAGGGCAGGTGGTGCTACCCACACTATTTGAAAATTACCCAAGAATTATGCGATCCTGGCTAGCGTATTCGGTATAGTGTTTAGGTTGCGGACTGGACTACTTAAAGATCATATTTCGATTCCCGGAGGAGGCAAATACTGTTTCTTCCAAAGTGTCTAGACTGGATCTGTGGCTTAATCGGTGAAGATGGAGAGCTGTACGGGAATGTAGAAGACCACGGAGGTGCAATTAGTACCAAAGTCAGCAATGAATTGAGCTACAGCACCTGTCTACACGTTCGTGGTCCACATTGGGACAACTGTTTTGATCTCACAAATGCAGTTTATTGCGCAGTACGACAAGGGCTTCCTACAGGGCAGTTATGGGCACATCGACAAGAAGACCCGATATTTGAGACACATTACACTGTAAAAGTTGAGGTAAAATTTTTGGGTTGTCCTAGCTTGACAGAAAATATCCAGGTATACGGTACGTTACCCGTTTGTTACCAGTTACTGATAACTAAGCAGGTACTTACCATTTGTTGTCAGGTCTGTGAAGAGTAAAACTTGTCTTGTCAGTTTTTCATATATTTCATATTGGGATACATGTGTTCAGTCTCAAAATGCTATAAATAATATAAATCTAAGCTTTTTTGTCACATTATTAAATTGACATCTTTTCAGTTTGCCCACTCTTTCCGTATGCTTGTAATAACACATGGCATTGCCACTTTCAGGTCCGAATTTACTCTCAGCATTGCGTTATAGTACACAATCGATACATTTTAGGCACTTTGCCAAAGATGCGAAAAGCGACTATTAATTTCAATAGATCTTCTATTTCGACCGTAGGTCCGCTCATCTTTCCACATGGAGCAACTCAGCTGCCACTGGTAGCGTTTTGGTAAAATATTACTCTTGCGACTTTTATTAAAATCTGTAGAAAAAAATTAAGTTTGCAAACAAAAAAATCTCAGACACCATACATTAAAAACTAAATATGGTTGTGATATTTCTCTGAATTACTTCAGTACATTTCCTATTCCGCGTATTAATTAGATATATAAAATATTTGTAAACCAACAAATGCACTTTAATTTTATGATTTTATGATGACGAATTATTACTGGAGGGGGACATATTTCAGACAAAATTTATAGAGAAACCCAAAACACAAATGTAGGATTTTCTCTCCCGAAAATTGCGTCACTTAAGAAAAAATCACGAAAAGTGCAGCCGAAACGGGGAAGTCACATAGGTTCTCTAATAATATGGAGCAAAAATATTTGTTTTTCATGCCAGAAACGACAAAAATAAATAAAATAAACATGTTTCCTAACGATTGTGTACAAAATATATGTGAGTCAGAAATAGCCCCCCCAAAAAAAACTCCATCTGGCTGAAGTTTTGAGGTTATGAATGACCTACTGATTTTCATCTTACATGATTCAAACTTGCAAAGATCTGAACCCACCTCAAATTTGCGTTATGCTTACGTATCCCGTCGCATTTTATGTAATGGCGTGGCATGAGTTTTTACATCATCATCATCATCTTCTTCTTCTTCCTCCATGGATTAGGTCGTTTGACCTGTTCCGGGATTGACGTATTGCCATCGTTTCCTGGGGCGTCCACGGTCTCTTCTTCCTCGAGGTTTTTAGTTGAGTTTTTTACATATATGTTTAAAAAAATTAAATTCGACATACGACAGACAATCACATCCATGTGTGTGTTTCGTATACAAACGGTCTGAGCAACTATCTATAGAGTGAAATGATACAAACCAACGAAGAGATAAACCAGTAGGTCTTAGCGTCAATCCTGGTACTAAACTAAATGCCATGCTCTTATTTATTACCTGGAAAATAAAATACAGTATATAAATGTACAAAATATAAATAAAACTGAAATGTAGAACGACATTTACGGTAACTTAATACAGTACGTAACGGTACTTCTCTTTCTACTTTTCAGTTTTATGCATATTTCGCACAATTATATTCTAAATATCTGTTTATGTTTATATTTTAATGTTTTTATTATTAAAGTCCAGTATATCCAGATCCAGTATAGTTTTACACAACTCTACAAAGAAGAGTCTACATTTTAACTATTTGACTCTTTCACAACACGTCAGCTGTGCATAGAAGTGGCTAATTTGGTTTCAGGCTGTATTATTTTGGTTTGATTCCCCGATGTTGGTCTGTTGTGGACCGAAACAGGTACAAATGTTCATTGTGGTATAATATCAACATCGAAGTAGCAATATTTTCATCATTTAATTAACACACAAACTAATGCACATACATAAAATCTTACATTAAAACACTTAAAATCGCTCCAACATGTTTCGATCCTAGGATCATCTTCAGGGAGCTACACTGTTCCTTGCTAAAGTCACATTTTTTTAAAAACACTCACTGATTAATTTCCTTTTAACTTGATGCTGTGGCAGCATGTCGTATTGTGTAAGTCTAACACTGCTGAGAATTAGCCTGACTTTAGACAGGCGCATTCTCAGCAGCGTACGACTTACACAATAGGACATGCTGTTACAACACCAAGTTAATGTAAGAAAATTAATCAGTGAGTGTTTTTAAAAAAATGTGACTTTAGCAAGGAACAGTTTAACTCCCTGAAGATGATCTTAGGATCGAAACATGTTGGAGCGATTTTAAGTGTTTTAATGTAAGATTTTATGTATGTGCATTAGTTGATGTGCTAATTAAATGACTCTACGAAATGCACGGTACAACGATAAAGATATTTTTTTGCATGGTTCATTTTGTGTCTTGTATTAGTTATGGATAACGCGCCGAACGAAAAATACAAAAAAGTAATGACCACACACATCCATGAATGCAAACTGCTGCGAAGAGTCGAAAAATAAAAATTTCGGTGGATTTTTCTTATCATGTTTTATTTCAGAACGTTTAGCGTGTCGTTTAAGGAATCATTATTTCACACTTCCTTGGAGAGGTAGAATTTTCTCATCCACGTGGACAGGGAATTTTGCCCCGCCATGGATTTCTTCGTCCAAGGTAACACAATGCATGCTGCGTTAAGAAGCAAATCAGTTAACAACCTCCAGCATTTCTCAAGTACAACGTTGTGGGGAAGACGCATACGCGTATCAAGCAATCTACAGCAAGATACGCTGGATACAAAAATTTAATCCGTCTATATTTATTACTGTTTTTCAGACGCATTGTAGAAATTGTTGAAAAAGCTACTGTTAGCTACGTCATGTTTATCCGTCCGCATGGAACAATTCGGTTTCCACTGGAAAGATTTTCATGAAATGTTATATTGGGTTGTTTTAGTAAAACAATTTGAGAAAATTCAAGTCACTTTAAAATTTGACAAAAATGTCAGGCATTTCACATGCAATTTATTGCCAGTTTGACTCTTAGCGTGCTGTGAAGAGTAATCAATAACGATAATAATCGATACTATTCTGCCTTATTTCTTCTTGCGATTTACACGATGCATAATTCACAAAAATAAACAATGCAAACTTAATATTTAATTGTTACTACAGACATAAGCTTACAAACACGAAATTTAGCAGATAGGTTATGAATTTACCTAAACTTTTTGTAGGAAAACCTGTTGAAAGTAATCGCGTACGAAATATTTCGAGGTATGAAATTAGAAATAACAGCTAAATTGAATAGAACCAACGTAGACAAGTAAAAATAAGTTCAGCAAAGAAATATTAGACAGACCCTGATAATAGTAACATTCGCTAATATTTGCACAATTGTGAATTAAAACAAAAAATGTGACCAAAACAGATATAATGCTCTAGCATCTAAGAAAACCTCACGTCACGAAGATCCACACGGACATTAATATTATGTATGCTCTGTTATTTCCTTGTAGCTTCCAATAGAAGGCTCATAATTAAAACTGAATAGATAAAAATTCAGAAAGAATGTTGCATTTAAGCATGACGTATAAAGTAAAATACAAAAGAATAATGATAACCATATCTTTACAAATATTTGAAACACAATACAGATACCTAATCGTTCATTCTGAATCATCCTTATCTTAATTTCCTTATTCACAGTTTTCCCGAATCTAATTATTTGCGATTTATGGTGATTGGTTCCAAAATGTCGTTCTTGGCAATCTGCCTCTCATCCAGAAGTTTATATGTTGTTTATCCAGTCTGTGGGCTGTTCAGTGCCTCACGAGGCAACCTTTACTTTCCTTGTTGCATACGATTTCACTTGCCGCTGTGCAATTAAACGGATTAAAATGGCGTTCGCAGGAACACTTTCTGGCCATATTACCTTGGAAGGCATTATAATCCACAGTTTATTGTACATATGTATATATGCTTCTCTTTATATGATATAATATTATCTTATCTCATTATTTCGTTGTTTACATTTATGCTCGGTGCATCTTATTCATTCATAGCCTTAACACGAAATATCTGAAAATTGGTATGTATTACAAAATATACCCGTCATAACACTTCCTTGCTTAATATTTACATTTTCAGTTGGGGTTTATTATTGACATTCACAGATTCCAGGACTTATTTCAAGTGAAGAGCTGTTATAACACAGATGTTTGGACACAGCAAACGATATCAATGTCTAAAATACTTTTATACTCTATTTAACCATAAACCAATTTTAAGGATTTTAATATTTCATTTCTAATTATAATTTTAATTATATTTGGACACTGATGATTATAGTCTCTTCCACATAAGTTGACACATAAGTTGCACATATCGACACACTTGCGAGCTCCATGAAGGTGGCCAAGAGCTGTGGCAGAATCATGTCGGAGTAATAATTAATAACAATCAAGAACATTGTGCAACAATTTGGTAATAAATATTGTACAAATAATGTAGTTGCATGGACAATGTACAATATCAAATTTTATTGTTACTGTATTGAAGAAAGATATGTAAATAATTATGAAATTAAGTGTAGAGTCATATGGAATTGAAAGTTAATTATACACAGTAATAACGGCCTGTGTAGAGTACTATCTGACTCTTATGAGAAATAATCAACAAGTGCCTATAGAGATACGAAGACTTTGTATTATTATCAACCCAGACTTCTACCTGCTTCGGCCATCTATTGTGGCCATCTTTGAAGGCACATTACATGGATCGTTAAAACAAGATGGCCACAAAAGTTGGCCGAAACCTGTAGGAGGCTACACTTATTATAATATAAAAGATCTACATATCTGTGTGGTCACTTGTTGGTTATTTCTTATAGGAAATCATCAGTGCATGGTCATTAATCATTTAAAATTACTATCGGGTGTTCTGCGCGAGAGAACGAAATCAATAGACGGAGGTATCCGGAAAGAGAGACGAGACTTCAGCCCACACACTTCAAGTACAAATCTTCTGTTCTCTTTGCTGTCTTGTGGGCCCATTTTTCTTAGAAGCACCAAGGACAGTTCAATGTTTCCGTTGACTGGAAAAGGTCGATAATTGTGGAGTCCAATGTCACGTTCTGAGGACAGGGCCTGTGTTTGTCAGCCATGATTAGTTTCGCCAGTGCTCCGGTAAATATTTGCGGCAGTTCCATTACTGGGATTTAATAACCCGAACCGGAAATTGCCACAACATGATAGATGCATTTTATGGTTCTCAAAACGACACTAACCCTGTCATGACGTAATAACAACAGTAATAATAATCATAATAATTTCCATATTACTTCAGTTTCAAGCGACGGCGTAGATGGCATGGTTTCAACCGCCTCCCCACCCAATCCCGGGGGGTTACTCCAAAATCCAAGCTCCTAGAAGGTCGCTCTTTCTTCAGATCCCTCACACCTCTTTGTTAAACTTGTCAGCATGTCATCTTCATCTCAATCATAAAATTAATCTGAAAGACGGATAAGAGAGCGGATGAAAGAAAAATCGTCGTAAGTAGGCGAACTCCAGTTCATCCAGTATTTCCAACTAACAAATTATCAAGCTGTTACTTATCCAGAAAAGAAAAGATGCTACGTCGGTAGTTTTGTGTAATAGCAGACAGAAGGAGGATGCAGTAAGAAAATTATAGTCCAAGTATATAACATACAAAAAGAAAATCTTTGACATTTTTGGTCGCGCATTATTTGCATTAAATCGGTTAACTAAAGCACCTATTTGAAAACAAAGTTTCAACCAGACCGAAAATATGAAACGGAAGGGTTTGAAAATGGGAGATTTGAAGTATAATAAATAATATTTAACGAAATTTGAGCCTTCTTTTTCATGACAAAGGCTCAATCATATTCTCGGTAAGCCTGTTACCCTCTGAGAGACCGATCGAACGAACGACCGACTGAACAACCAACCGACCGACCGATTAACCAAATGATCGAAAGACCTACCGACAAACCAAATGACCTACCGCCAGATCGACCGAACAACCAACAAAACGACCAAACTACTAACCGAACAACCAGCCAACCAACCGACCGGTCGACCGACCAACAAACCAACAGACAGACCGACCAATCAATCAACCAACCAAACAAACAAACAACAAGCAGTCAACCAACCAACCAATCAAAATTCTGACTAAACACAAAACTCTGCGTGATGTGACTCGACGTCTCTTTGTCCATTTAGAGATTCCTGTTCACTGAACTCTTAAATGAGCTACCATGTAGCGGGGGTTGCGGTTACATTGACGGAAGTTCCCGAACCGAGATTGTTGACAGTTTAATGTGATCATTATTAAGGAATTCTTTCACTAATAGAATTTTACGTTTGAAAGGGGGAGGGGAATATGTTTAATTGGATGACTGTCTGTGGTTTGAAACCAGAGTGACTCAATAGTGAAAGCAGAAAAATTATGAAATCTGGGAAACAATATCTTTGGCTGAAGGCGCCAGCAAATTCTGGGGGCCGGGGAGACAGTTGCGTGCCAGGTATTTTAATTATACTCTGACGAAAATCACGGAAACCTAATTAAATATAGACGAAAAGTGCTGGGCAGAATTAGTTCTGTTGACGTGGTCCTCTTGTTGAGAGCAGCCTCAAATGATCTTGTCGATAATCAACCGTTGCATGTTAAGGCTTCATGGGACATGGTCTAGCACTTTTCCCACACAAATGCCTTTCAGTTCACGGAATTGGGAGTTCTTCGGCACGCGGTGGCGCAGTTGGTTCAGGCTGTGCACTACAAGCCGGAAGGTTGCGGGTTCAATTCCCGACGGTGTCATTGGAATGTTTCATCAACATAATCCACCCGGCCACGCTATGGCCCTGAGGTCGACTCAGCCTGTAACTGGAATGAGTACCAGGAATAATTCCTGGGGGGTAAAGGCGGCTGACAAACTTACTCCCTTCATGTGTTGACTGTATCGAATTCTGGGACCCTCAGCTTCCTGGAACCCTCAGAGCCTCTAACAGGCCTGTACAGGGATTGATTTACCTTACTATGTTAGTGTTACTGTAGGACATATTTCCGGCAAGTATCTTAACCTTTGAATCCAAGACGTATCATCCAACAGAGAAGATGGTTACTGGGAAATATTTTAGTCTTCCCTCCAGCAGGTTTCGCCAAGAGTCACCTGCCTTCACTACGGATTAAAGATCTGAGGTCTTCTATCTTCTGATATGTTACGTGGCGGCAATGGGCACTTTGTTACCAGCGTCCCGGGGAAAAAAGTTTCGGACCCATCTTCAAAGCTCCAAATGCCCAAGATTCCTGTTGGGATTTGTGACCATTGAAGTTCCTACTGACACGTTGTACCAAAAGTCAATAAAAAAGTACACGTTGACACTGCATAACATCCCAAAAGATCGATTAACTTAACAGCACTTCTGTGGAAGTCTAATATCTCGCAAGATAAAGTGTATAACGTTGGTCTCCGGCGATGTTACACTAGGATGAATTTACGTTTGAAGGACAAGCTGTAATGAGAATAGCAACAATTTTCACCGGTTCACTTAACACCTGTTACACGTCTGCCTTACAGAATGCCCACATGAAAACTTCACAACTTTCAATGCTTAGTTTCCAAATGAGGCCTCGCAAGTTAATGAAAATTGTTCGACATATTAAAGCAATTTAGAAAGTTTATTTTCTGTGTTATTGTTTACAGCTTTACGTCTTTTACTATTACAGAAACACTGACAATATCGACACCCCACAGAAAGAATCAGTATATGGCGTGATTCAATACGACCGTACTAGTGCTTCAGACGCGAGCTGTTTGTCGCGCGATATACTGAAGGACACCACCAAGCAGACAATCGGAGAGAAGCAAAAGAGTTTCGTGTATACTGGAAATGACCTTCGGCAGACAGGATGGAAGCTTGTAAGCAGAATAGAACGCTCTTCGGAGCTCCTGAATTCTGAAGTGGTGACAATTCGTGGAAGTCGGCCTGGTCTTGGTCAACATCGCCACACAGTAACCCTGTCCCTCGGGTGTCGACATTATCATTTTGCTGTAATAAAAATGGATCTCTAAATGAAATAAGTACGATAGTAAATATTAAAAAATAAATATATAAATTTTGTAATGTGCTGTAACATACGCAGAAAACCCCATTCAAATTCTGTTTATATTCAAATACGGAATGTTTCGTGTGAAATATCTGCACTGTAGTTTCTAACAGTCGCTTCCGGAACCGCTGCCCAAATAAGACAATGGATCCCTTCCTCGTCTGGTGCTAAAGCCTTAATTAGAGCTTCTAATCAACTCGTCCCCTCTTTCATTGGTTTTACTTCGTCCTCACAAATTTCTGCACAGTTGGACTGCTCAACATTGTGTTCTGGCGTGCAATTTGAAATTAACAAGAACGTTTCTAATTCTGTAGCTCGAGTTGGCAATAAATGCCCTTATTTGGATTAGAAATCAATTTTAACTCTCAGAAAGTACTGAAACAAAATAAAAATTCTGCAGATTAGTTTTAAAAATCTGTCGGGAACTCTTTTTTATACTTCCAAGTTTTTTCCACAATAAGATCAACTTAAGTCCTAAAAAAGGACGATTTTCCATTAAAAATTTTCGATGTGTGTTATATTACACTGGGGTATAGCTATATCGCGATACGATGTCGAAACAATGAAATTATGGCAGGGTTACATCACTCACTGCGCAGTATCAGACAATGAATCTCATATGCGCCTACTTGTTCACTGAACTTTAACACATATTTATCTCTGTACACAGGGAAATATTTACTGATCTATCATGGCCTTGGGGAATATTAATAATATGTACTCGTACAGAGTTACCGGCGTCACTTATTAGAACAGTTTGACCGCCATGTTACCCGTTACGATCCTGTTGCGTCCTAATAGCCTTTGAAGAAATGAAATGAAAACTTAATTTGCCAAAGCAGCTCCAAAGATCACAATAACGAAGGTTTAATTAGTCAGTACGACCATTAGAGGTAACACAGCGAGGATACTAATTTATAGAAAAAAACGACAGTCGAGGGAAATGTAATGACTACTACTACTACTACTACTACTACACCGCAACCGCCTCCACCACCACCACCACCACCACCGCCACCACCACCCCCGCCACCCCCACCACCACCCCCACCACCCCCCCCCACA